>ENA-ORNG01000650-ORNG01000650.1-human-gut-metagenome-genome-assembly--contig:-NODE-650-length-29539-cov-11.913953_pt1 | contig 29539 bp, 25 predicted proteins | sample MGYA00242113_ERZ509018 | MGnify/ENA primary metagenome ERZ509018 (study PRJEB26280, sample SAMEA2338711) | human gut metagenome | biome: human gut; feature: human-associated habitat; material: faeces... | reverse complement strand
GTACCGAAAGCGACTGGAAACGAGCCTATACCGAAATCAACGAATTTGAGCAGCAGTTGACCGACTGGGGTGCTGTCGTCTTAAAATTCTGGGTACAAATCGACAAGGACACCCAGTTAAAACGCTTTGAGGACCGCCAGAATGACCCTGACAAGCAGTGGAAAATCACCGAAGAGGATTGGCGCAATCGGGAAAAATGGGACTCCTATGAGCAAGCCATCGACGAGATGCTGCAAAAGACCAGCACCCAATATGCTCCGTGGCACATCATCGAATCCAACTGCAAATACTATGCGCGCATCAAGGCGCTGGAGCTGCTGACCGATGCGCTGGAAGCAGCCATCGACAAGGCACAAAAGCAGAACAAGAAATAATCCATTCAAAAAAGACAGAGACAGCGTTGCTGCCTCTGTCCTTTTTGTTTTGTAAATTTACGCAAGCTCTTCCACGCACGCAGTCAGCAAGGCTGCGGTGTCGCTCAAGTCCTGCTGCTGAATCATTGCCGAAATCGAAGAAGGATAACGGCAGGGGATATTCAGTGCAACTACCCGCACACCGTCACCTGCGGTCTGAATCTGGCGGCTCTCATTTTTGCTGCTCGAATTCTCCAACTGCTGGAGCGGCAGCCCTTTTTCCTCTGCAATTTGTATACATTGATTATAAGTATCCAAATCGTAATAGGTTGTCAGGTCGTGCAGGCAGGTCGCCGGACCTTTTCCCAGCTTACAAGTACCTTTTCCGCCTTTTCCGTCGTCTGCCGCAATCGAGCCAATCACGATTGCCACATCAGGATGGAGAGCAAATGCCGCATTCGCTCCGCCCGAGGTCATCGCCTGTGCGCTGGTGGTGAAGACTACATCCACATCCTTTTCCCAATCCTCACAGAGCAGCTGTGCCAGCATTGCGCAGGCTGCACGGGTCTCCATCGCCTTGCCGGTGAGATAGCCGTTGCCAAAAGCCGCTACCCCTTCCCCTGCGAAGGTGACCTGTGCGCCCAGCTTAACCGCCTGTTCGGCACTGGTTTTGGTGGAAGCGCCGATGTCGATGTACAGCTGGTCCAGCGGCATCGGGCGGTCCTGTTCCTCCCTGGTTTGCAGGTGGATTGGCTTGGTGCCGATGACGCCGATAACTTCGCCGTCGATTCGAACCGCCTTGCCCAGCACCACTCTGCTGTCGATTTCTCCGACGTTGGCAAAGCGCAGCAGACCGTCCTCCCGGATTCCGGTCAGCATAAAGCCTGCCTCATCCATGTGTGCGGTAATCATCACACGTTTTTGCGCCGGCTTCTTTCCTTTTTTGTGGCAGAGCAGGTTTCCCCTTGCATCCACCCTCCACTCGCAGTGTCCGTCGATTTTCTGAATCAGCAGCTCCCGCACCTTTTCCTCCCTGCCGGAGATTGCATCTGCCATGCACAGAGCCTCTATCAATTCAACCGGTGTTTGTGCCATTTTCTTCTGCCTCCTATGGTCTGATCTTCTGTGCAACATAAGCTGCCGCCAGTTTTGCTGTATTTTCCATATCTGCCGCGCTGATCACCTCTACCGGCGTGTGCATATACCGTAGCGGGATGCAGGTACAGGCTCCCTGTACGCCCGCTCCTGACAGGATGATGCCGTCGGCATCGGTGCCGGTGCGGTAGCCTGCATAGACCTTGACCTGATGGGTGATACCCTGCTCCAGTCCCACCTGCTCCATCTCTTCGGACATCTGCCGGCTCAAGATTGGGTTATGACCGACCATCGGACCTTCTCCAAGGGTTCCGCCCTGGTGGGTCTGAAGCTCCGGTGTGAGGGCGAAGCTGACATCCACCGAGATGCAGTGGGTGATCGGTCCAATCGCATTGGCGCCGGTCGCTGCGCCCATGCCGCCGACCTCCTCCATGACGCTCAGTAACAGAGTGATGGAGCAATCGGTGTCCATCTGCTTGAGCAGGCGCGCCGCTGTAATCATCGCTGCACAGCCGCAGCGGTCATCCAGCGCCTTGCTTGCCACCTTGCCCTCCAGCAGGTGCTTAAAGCTGCCGATGTAGGAGATGCGGGTCCCGATTGGAAATTCCTCCTGCGCCTGCTGTTTGTCCATGCCTGCATCGACATAAAGCTGGTCCACCGTCGGGTTTTTGCTCGGGTCGGTCTGCTCGGAGCCGACGATTCCGCGCCGCGCACCCTTTTTACCGTGGATAAGCACCGGAGAAGCGGTTGCCACCCTGCGGTCGATGCCGCCGCAGCGGGTCACCTTCAAAAATCCCTTCTCGTCGATTCCACACACCATCAGACCAATTTCATCCATGTGTGCTTCCAAAACTACATGCGGTTTGTCCGCACTTTCCTGTTTCACAATACAAATCAAGCTGCCCAATGGGGTGCGCCTGACCGGACCCAAATCAGAAATTTCCTCTTCCAAAAGGTCTGCGATCGGCTTTTCATCCCCGGCAACTCCGTGGTGCTGGGTCAGCTTTTCCAATAAACGAAGGGTTTCCATCCTTCCTATTCCTCCTTTTTGTATACACCGCTGTAAATCCATCGGAATATATTTCTTTCTTCCTCGGCTTTCATCTAAATTTTACAAAACATCCATCAAAATATCAAGCCTTTTGCCGATAATTTTCCATTCTTTGTTTTTTTATTGACAAAATTTACCTCTATCTTCTATGCTAATCTCAGATAACGGTACACTCCGACCGTTCCAGACACCCCTCCTGCCATCCCCAATGAAGAATGTTTATAGATAAATTTTGCGGCAAGTAATTCTTTCTTCCCGACTTGATACAGCTTCGTCCGGCTGACGACATACAAAATGTTCCTCCGAAATTTCCCGGATACTCAAAGTCGCCTCTCCAAAATCTCTTTTGGAGAGGCGACTTTCTTTTGCTCTGCTATTCTTCCTGGTCGTTTGCAAACTGGCTCTGATACAGCTCCGCATAGAAGCCGCCCTTTGCAAGCAGCTGTTCGTGGTTGCCTGTTTCTACAATATCTCCATCCTTCATGACAAGGATGATGTCCGCATTGCGGATGGTAGAAAGGCGGTGTGCGATGATGAAGCTGGTGCGTCCTTCGGTCAGACGGTCCATCGCCTGCTGAATCAACAGCTCTGTCCTGGTGTCGACGCTGGAGGTCGCTTCGTCCAGAATCAAAATCTTTGGATTGGAGAGGATGGTCCTTGCGATGGTCAGCAGTTGCTTCTGACCCTGGCTGATGTTGCTTGCCTCTTCATTGAGGACCGTGTCATAGCCGTGCGGCAGGGTGCGGACAAAGTGGTCCACCTGCGCCGCCTTTGCAGCCGCTACCACCTCTTCATCAGTGGCATCCAGTCTGCCGAAGCGGATGTTTTCCCGGATGGTATCGTTGTACAGCCAGGTGTCCTGCAGCACCATGCCAAAGCTGTCGCGCAGGGTGCTGCGGCTGAACTGCTTGACATCGTACCCATTGAGCAGGATCGCTCCACCGTTGACATCATAAAAACGCATGAGCAGCTTGACCATGGTGGTCTTGCCCGCTCCGGTCGGTCCGACGATTGCCACCTTGGTGCCCGGCTGGATAATGGCGGAAAAATCGTTGATGATGGTTTTTTCCGGCACATAGCCGAAGTGGACGTGTGCAAAGTAGACCGAGCCGTCGATATTTTCTGCCGGAAGAGACGGCTGCGGGTCGGCAGTTTCCTCTTCTTCCTCCAAAAAGGCAAAGACCCTCTCTGCCGCTGCCGCTGTCATCTGCAAAACGTTGGAGATGTTGGCAATCTGGTTGATTGGCTGGGTAAACTGGCGGACATACTGGGTGAACGCCTGAATATCACCGACGGTGATGGAGCCGTTGAGGGTCAAAAATCCGCCCAGCACGCAGATGCCCACATAGCCCAGATTGCTGACAAAGTTCATCAGCGGCTGCATGGTGCTGGAGATGAACTGGCTCTTCCATGCCGCATGGTAAAGGTTGTCGTTGAGCTTTTTAAATTCCTCGATGCTGTCCTCCTGCCCGTTGAAGGCGGTGACGATGAGGTGGCTGCCGTACATCTCCTCCACATGACCGTTGACGTGTCCCAGATATTCCTGCTGTTTACGGAAAAACGGCTGGCTGCGCTTGACCACCTGTGTGACAATCAGCACGCTCAGCGGCAGGATACACAGCACCACCAGCGTCATCAGCGGACTGATGGAAAGCATCATGCACAGCACGCCGACCATCATGGTGACATTGGTGACAATCTGCGACAGGCTCTGGTTGAGTGTTTGGGTGATGGTGTCGACGTCGTTGGTGATGCGGCTGAGCACCTCGCCGTTGGAAACCCTGTCAAAATAGGACAGCGGCATCCGGTCAATCTTTTCGCTGATGTCCTTGCGCATACTGTAACTGAGCTTGGTGGCAACGCCGGACATCACCCAGCCCTGCACATAGGTCAGCAGCGCGCTGATGAGATAGAGTGCTGCCAAAAAGAGAAGGATCTGTGCAAGCGCCGTAAAATCAATGCCGCCGGTGCCGGTCAGCATGGCGATCAATCCTTCAAACAGTTTGGTGGTTGCCTGACCCAACACCTTGGGTCCGAAGATGGAAAAGATGGTGCTGGCTGCGGCGCAAATCAGCACCAGAACGATACCGGGCAAAAATTTCTTCAAATATCCCAGCAGCTTTCCCATTGTTCCTTTAAAGTCCTTGGCTTTTTCGCCAGGCATCATTGGTCCGCGAGGTCCGTGACCTCCCATTCTTGGTCCTGCCATTATGCCAATTCCTCCTTTGAAAGCTGACTCTGTGCAATCTCACGGTAGGTGCTGCACTCCTTGAGCAGCTGCTCGTGGGTGCCGATTCCTACCACCTTACCTTCGTCCAGCACCACAATCTGCTCGGCGTGCATGATAGTGGAAACACGCTGGGCAACAATCAATACCGTCGCGTCTTCGGTATATCCCTTCAGCGCCTTGCGCAGCTTGGCATCGGTCTTAAAATCGAGCGCGGAGAAGGTGTCGTCAAAGATATAGATCGGCGCCTTTTTGACCAGCGCACGTGCGATGGACAGTCTTTGCCGCTGTCCGCCCGAAACGTTGGTTCCGCCCTGGCTGATCGGTGTATCGTAGCCCTGCTCCAGTTCGCCGATAAATTCGGACGCCTGTGCCACCTGTGCGCTTTCCTCCAGCTGCTGCTGGCTGGCGCTGTGGTCCGCATAACGCAGGTTGGAAGCAACGGTGCCGGAAAACAGCATACCTTTTTGCGGAACATAGCCAATCTTGTCGCGCAGCTCCTGCTGGGGAATCTCTCGTACATCCACTCCGTCGATGGTAATGCTGCCCTGCGAAACGTCATAAAAACGAGGAATCAGGTTAATGAGGGTGGATTTGCCCGAACCGGTCGAGCCGATAAAGGCTGTGGTCTGTCCGGGTTTTGCCGTAAAGGAGATATGCTCGAGAACATCCGTTTCTGCTCCGTCGTAGCGGAAGGATACATCCTTAAACTCCACCAGACCTTTCGTCTGTTCCATGTGTTTTGGTGCGGACGGGTCTTTGACGGAATTTTCTGTGGAAAGCACCTCATAGATACGCTCGGCGGAAACCGATGCCCTTGGCACCATAATAAACATCATGCTGATGAACAAAAAGCTCATGATGACGTGCATGGCATACTGGATAAACGCCATCATATCGCCCACCTGCAAATTGCTCTGGGCAATCTGTTTGCCGCCAAACCAGACAATCAGCAGTGAGATGCCGTTCATCACCAGTGTCATGGCAGGCATCATAGTCGCCATTGCACGGTTGACAAACAGGGTGTTGCCGACCAGGTCGCGGTTTGCCGCATCAAAGCGCTTCTGCATAAAGTTCTGGTTTGCAAAGGCGCGCACGACCATCATGCCGGACAGCTCCTCGCGGCTGACCAGGTTCAGGCGGTCCACCAACTTCTGCATCTTTTTAAAGCGAGGCAGAGCGACGCTGAACAAAATCAGAATCAAACCCAGCATGATCACCAGCGCCAGCGCCAACACCCACGCCAGGCTGACACACTTGGACAGACCCATAATTAAACCTCCGAAGCCCATGATAGGCGCAAAACAAAGCATACGCAGCCCCATGCTCAAGAAGTTCTGGATTTGGGTGATGTCGTTGGTGGAGCGGGTAATCAGCGAGGCGGTGGAGAACTGGTCCATCTCACTGTTGTTGAAATAGGTAACGCGGGTAAAGACATCCCGACGCAGGTCCCTGCCCACACCGGCACCCAATCTGGACAGGCAGAAGCCTGCGCCGATCGCACAGCCGGTCAGCAGAACGGTCAGTCCCAGCATCTTGATGCCGTCCCCGATGATGTAGCCGGTCTGGATGGCATCGGTATCTGCGCCCAGCGCCCGATACAGGCTCTTGACCAGCACCGGACCGGTCTGGGAGATCATGCTCTCCGGTGTGACTGCCGCAGTTTCGACCACCTGCTGCACCTGCTGCGGGTCGAAGGCTGCCGATGCCTGTGCCAGCATGGCAATATCCAAAGTGCTTCGCACTGTGCTGCTCGAATCCTGTGCAGCGTTTTGCTGCATCATGCCTTCCAAAAATTGCACCAGCGCATAGGAGGCGCGGGAGAATACCCCTTCGATCTCCTCGCTGTGCTCGCCGGTCAGGGCAAAGTCGCCCTCCTTCAGATTCGGGTAGGTCTTTTGCAGCTGTGCAAGCTGTTCGCCTTCATCCAGCTGCAAATAATGGTCTGCAACCAGCTGCCGCTCCTGTTCGGACATAAAGCGCTGCATCAGCTGCATACTCTGCGTGTCGATTGCCTCCGGGGAAGCATAGGTGATGCCGCCCTGCTGCAAACCAACGTTGACGATGTCGCTCATGTAGTTTGGCAGCGTCAGCTCCAGCATCGCCTGCCCGAACAGCAAAATTACCGCTCCCAGCAGCAAGGCGATGTACGGTTTTAAGTACTGCTTTAATTTCAGCATTCTTCTTTCATTCCTTCCATTTATAATTGGTTAAAAGGTATCCTCTTGTTCGTCGCTCATCCCTTCCAGAATCTGTGCCAGCTGCTCGAGCACACGAAAGGTCAGCCGGGTGTCCTCTTCTCCCAGCTGTTCCATGATAAAGTTCATCTTGCTGACCAGATTTTGAAAGGAGCTGTCCAACAGCTGACTTCCGGCGGGTGTCAGACGAATCCATGTGGTCCTGCGGTCCTTCTGGTCGGACATCCGCTGCACATATCCCATTCCCTCCAGCTTGCTGATGCGCTGACTCAGTGCCGGCATACTCTGATTCATTATTTTTGCCAGCTCCGATAAGGTCATCGGCTCAAACGGGTCACGGTTTCTGCACTCCTTGTCCTCACAAGGTCTTTTTCCGCCGTGTCGCAGCGCCAGTAGAGTGCCAAACTGGGACTTGCTGATCTCCGGTTTTGGGGTGAACACCGTCCACGCCCGGCGCATCCGGTCCATTAACCGGAACAGCTGCATCGACCGCAATTGTTTTTCCCCCATTTTTTTCTCCTTTCCGACTATTTATTTAATCAAGATAATTATGCTACCTAAGTATTTTAAGTCAACATTTTTGCATTGTCAAGATTCATTTTGTATCTTCATATTTTCTTAAAAAAATGATAAAAATTTTGCAATTTCCTCTACAGCGCAAAAAAGCAACAGGGACTGCTGTCCCTGCTGCCTGCCATTTCAAATTATGCTTTAGGCAAATACCTGCTGTCCAAAGCGTTCCTGCATTTCCTGCTCCTCCTGGTAGTACTTTGCCTGTGCCTGCCACATCTGGTAATATCTGCCCTGTTTTGCCATCAGCTGCTCGTGGCTGCCGATTTCGCAGATGCCGCCCTTTTCAAAGACGGCGATGGTATTACAGAAGCGGCAGCTGCTCATCCGGTGGGAGATATAGACCGAGGTCTTATCGGACACCAGCGAATCAAATCGGGAGTAGATTTCATATTCGCTGATTGGGTCAAGCGCAGAGGTCGGTTCATCCAGGATGACAAACGGCGCATCCTTGTACAGTGCGCGGGCAATGGCAATCTTCTGCGCTTCTCCGCCGGAAATCTCTACCCCGCTCTCTCCGCTTTGATATAAAACGGTCCTGAGTCCCTTTGGCATCGCCTGCACCCGCTGCTCCACGCCCGCCTTCTCCAGACAATCCCATACCTTTTCGTTCTCATACCGGGTGCTTGCCGCTACGTTCTGTCCCAGTTCAAAGGAGAACAGGTGAAAATCCTGGAACACCACCGAAAACAGGCTTTGATACTCCTGATAGTCATACTTTTTGATGTCGATTCCGTTGAGTAAAATCTCTCCTGCGGTCGGATCGTACAGACGGCAGAGGAGCTTGACAAAGGTGGTCTTGCCTGCACCGTTGAGTCCCACCAGCGCCAGCTTGTCGCCCACCTTCAGCTTGAAGGAAAGATGGTCGAGGATCAGGCGGTCGCTGCCCGGATAGGAAAAGCAGACATCCCGAAATTCTAGCTCATAGTCGTTGTCATCCCTCTTTTCGACCGGCAGGGTCCCCTCGTACTTGTGATTTTTCAGCGCATAAAACTCCGTATAACATTCCATCTTTTTGGCATAGATATTCAGATTGCTCAAATCGACCAGAAGAGCAACGAACGACTGCTGGAAATTGACGAGGGCAGAAACATACATCAGTACACTTCCCACGCTGATGACACCCAGCAGCGCCTTGACACCCACCAGCAGATAGAAGACGACCGCCGCCAGCTGGCTGACCAGAATGACCCTGCCGCCGTACTTCTTTTCCGCGTTGGTCTGGCTGCGGATAAAGTACATCACGCCGTCCGACCATTTTTCCAACTGCTCAAGAAAGAGGTCGGACAGGTGGTAGGAGCGGATGTCCTTGCCGGTCTGGTAGTTGGTCGATTGATAGTAGAAGTATCGCGCCCTTCGGTTGTACTTCATCGACTGTTCAAAGTCTTCCTTGATCAGCTGTTCCTTCTGCTTGACACTTTTCAGAGAAGCAAAGATAGAAAAAGCCAGCAGCGCCAGCATCAGCACCGACACCAGCGGAGAGGAAAACAGCCATACCAGCTCCCCTTTGCCGCGGATGAGCGGTGTGACAAACAGCGGAGCGACCATGACGGCTGCGTACACCACCGACACCAGTCCTTTGACACTGTTGCCCAGCGGTCCGAGCAGCAGATTCAGCCCGCCCATGTTGTTGACCTCTTCAAACATACGGACCAGGTCCTGCACCCGGGTCTGCTCCATCTCCTGATAATCCAACTGAAGCGCCTTCTTGGCAAACGCCTCCGCATCCAGCAAAAACAGTTCCTTGGGTCCTTTTTCCACCCAATCCAGCAGGGCGACCAGCATCGAACAGACAAAATTTAAACCGACCATCCAAAATACAATCTGCATCATCTGCTCTGCCGGCGTTTTCAAAATCAATCGGTCAAGAATCAGCGCAGAGCAGACGATATTGATAAAGGGACGCAGCGCCTCCAGAATGTTTCTTGCCAGCACGCACGGAATCAGCCCGTGGTCCAGCGAATGAATAAACTTGACAATCGAGATGACCTGCGGGTCAATCACCCGCTGCCAGAACGGTTTTTTAGAAGATTTCATCCGGTCTGCCTCCCAACTTCTTCTGATAGTAATATGCCTGATATTCAAACATCTTTGCGTACTGTCCTCCCTGCTGCATCAGCTGCTGGTGGGTCCCGTCCTCGAGAATCTTTCCGTTTTCCAGATAGACCACCCGGTCACAGAACTGGGTGCTGGACAGGCGGTGGGAGATGAACCCCGACGTCTTCCCGCCAATCAAGCTGTTGTACCGCTCATACAGATCCGCCTCTGCCAGCGGGTCCAGCGCAGCGGTCGGCTCATCGAGCACCATGACCGGCGCATCCTTGTACAGTGCGCGGGCAAGCATCAGCTTTTGCACCTCGCCTCCCGAAAGGCTTTCTCCATCGCTGTACAACTCCTTGGAGTAATGGGATTTTACTCCGTTTGGCATCGCCTGCACCCGCTCCCACAGACCGGCGCGTTCCAGCGACTGCTGTACCCGCCGGTGGTCCATCTGTTCCCCGTTGCAGCACGCCACATTTTCCTCGATGGTGGAAGCCAGCAAAAACGGTTCCTGGAACACGGTGCCAATCTGTGCAAAATATTCCTCGTGCGGAATGGAGGAGATGGGTCTGCCGTCCAGCAGGATTTCTCCGCTGTCCGGTCGGTACAAGCCGGCAAGCAGCTTGACCAGCGTGCTTTTGCCCGCTCCGTTGAGTCCTACCAGCGCCACCTTTTCCCCTGCGTGGATGGTCAGGTCCAGATGCTCGATGGTGGGTCGGTCGCTCTCCGGGTAGGTAAAGGTGACGTCCCGAAATTCGATGGTGGGTGCCTGCCCGCTCGGTTGACTTTGAACCGGCTGGCTGACTTCCTCGTCATACCCGTCGTCCATCTCCAGATAGTAGCGCATATATCCCATCTGGACGCTTGCCAGACGCAGATAAGAAAAGTTTTGAATCATCTCGGTCAGCCAGGTCGTAAAGCCCGCTACAATCCCGACCGAGAAGGTAAATTCCGACAGGCTGATCTGATTTTCCAGCACCTGCGAAATCAAAATGCCATAAGCGGTCAAATCCCGCAAAATCAAAAACAGATTGTTGGAAAGGTCCATCAGCTTGACCCGTCCCCATTTGCTCTTGAAGATACTTCTGGTTTGGTCGTTCAGCTCCTTGAGACGCTCAGGGAACCAGTTTTCGATGGCATACATGCGGATGTCCTTTGCGTTTTCAATCTGGCTGCAATAGCGGTAGACCATTGTGCGCTGTGTCCGCAGCTCCTCCTCCTGCTGTCGATGCTCCTTCTGATAGCGGTAGGAAAAGCGCTCCAGCAGCAGACAGCACAGGCTCATCGCCGCTAAAATCACCAGAATCTTCGGATGGATGCTGCCGATAAAGCCGGCATAGAGCAGCAGACCCAGCAGGTTATAAAGAAACAGCGGCGTCTTGGAAAAAATCTGCCCAATCCCCCAGTTGTCTCCGTTGATTGCCCAAAAGGCGTTCTGCCGCTCGACCTGTTTTGCGTGTGGCTCGATGTTCTGGTAGCCGGTGGTGGTAATTTTTTTATAATACTGCATCGTCAGGGTCCGGTTTCGGCACTCCATTGTATAGTAGGCAAGGTTCTGGTTGAGCACATTCTGTCCCCACTTGAGCAGCAGCATCACCATGCCCACCGCTGCCACCGCCGCTGCAAATCCGGCAAGGTTTTGCTTTTCCAGCATCGCCACAATCATTGCGGGCAGCAGGTTGCCGGTCAACGGAAACAGCACCGATACCAGCACCGTCAACGGCAAAAGCAGGCGGGTGATGGGGTATTCCCGAAACAGCATCCCATAGGCACACCGCAGGTTGCTGATGATTGCGCCGTCCGGCTGAGGCTGTCGTTGTTTTTCCTTCATTCTTCATTCCTCCCTTTGCCTGTATCATAGCATAAATCGGGGACAAAAAAACAATTCGTGCACGAACGGTCGTTTTCCGTGCACGAATTGTCATCCCACCGCCGCTTTTCCTTACAGCGGCAGCATGATTTCGGTGGCAAAGACCCCCGGCTCATTTTTGCGATTGATAAATCCGCCGTACTTTTCCACCGTGTTGTTGATTCGCTTAAGCCCGTGTCCGTGGTTCCCGCGCTTGGTGGTGATGTACTCCTCGTCCAGCTTGCGCACCAGTTCTCCGGTGGCGTTGGTCACTGAGATGTACAGCTGCTTTCTAAAGATTCCGATGTACAGCCGCAAAAACCGTTGCTCCACCGGCAGCTGTTCGCACGCTTCCACCGCGTTGTCAATCAGGTTGCCCAGCAGCACGCACAGGTCAATATCGCTGACCGAGAGCTTCGGCGGCACTGTCGCCTTGTAATGCAGGCTGATCTGCTGTTTTTGCGCATAGGAAAGCTTGGAATTTAAGATGGCATCCAGCGAGACGTTGCCCGTTTCCACCAGCTGCTTGATGCTGTCCAAATCCTGCTCCAGCCGTCCCAGATATTCCTGGGCAAGCTCGGTCTGACCCATGCTCAACTGTGCCTTGAGCGCCTGCAGATGGTTGTGGTAGTCGTGCCGCCAGCCGCGCATGGTCATATACAGTCCCTGTACCTCCTCCACCTGCTTGGCGACCACCTTGTTCTGGTATTCCATCATGCTCTGCTCGTAGCTTTTGCGCAGAAAGTTCTGGTTATTTTCCGACAGGAAAAAGATTGCCGTTGCCAGCAGGGAAAACGCCCAGCTACCCTGTGCGGCTGTCCTGTTTTGGTTTAACAGGCAAAGTCCGACCTGCACCAAAACAAACAGAGCGGCAAACCTGAGCGAGACGCGGTTGCTGCCCAGGCGGTCTCCCAGATGCACCAGCAAAAAGGCAGTGATGCACACCACCGGCAGTGAAAGCCATCCGTACCCTGCCAAAGCGCCTGCTGCTCCAAGAGCTGGCAACAGCAGGGCAGCTGCCAGCCAACGCCAGCCGCGCTGCTGAAACAGCTGCACGGCAAGATACCCTCCCACCGCTGCGGTACATCCAAGCTGTACCGCCAGCAGCACCGTCGATTGGCTCATTCCAGCATCTCCTTTCTGTAGTAGAGGATAAACTGTTCGTTTAAATTTTTATAGGCTCCGCGCGAGACCGGCACTGTCAAACCGGTATCCAGTGTACATTCGGTGCGGCTGATGCGCAAAAGGTGCGCTAAATTGACATAAAAGCTGCGATGGCTCATCACAAAGCTGTCGCCCAAATGCCCGGCAAGGGAGGACAGGCTCGCTTTCTGCTGGAGCTGTCCTGTGGTGGTGTGGAAAATCAGGTAATGTCCCTGCGCTTCGATGGCAGCAATCTGCGAAAGGTAAAGCTTTTTCTTTTCGTCGGCGCAGTTGAGAATCAAGCTCGGCTGCTCCTGTAGATTCTGCCGCGCAAGGTCCAGCAGTTCAAACACCTTTTCCTGCTGCATCGGCTTGAGCAGATAGCGCACCGCCTGCACCTCGTAGCCTTCAAACACATATTCCCGCGCCGCCGTCAAAAATGCCAGCGTCACCCGCTTATCCTGCGCCCGCAGCTGCCTTGCCAGCGTGATGCCGTCCATCCCACCCATCTGGATGTCCAGAAGGATGAGGTCAAAGACAAGCTCCTGGGCTTCTGGCTGACCGACCTCAAACAGCAGCTGCTCAGCGCTGTTATACAGCTGAAGCTCTGCCGCTTCCCCTCTTTGCTCCGCCCAAGCGGCAGCCATCCGTTCAAACTGGCTGCGGGTGGAGGCTTCGTCGTCGCAAAAACAGATGCGCATCCTGTTTTTCCCCCTCTATTTCTTTGATTGGATTGGCGTTAGAATCAGCCGAAGATAGCGGTGCTCCAGGGCATCGGTGTGCTCCAGGGCATCTTCCACCGCATAGCCCGCCTGCTCATAATCCTGCACGCACAGCAGGTCCTCGGGTCGGATTGCCGGATTATCCTGCGGACAGCGGACAAAGCCGTTGAGCCAAAGCTTTCCCCCGGCAGCAGATGTTCCCGCAGGCGGTCGGCAGCAGCCGCACTCAGTCAATAGTGGTTGCACAAAATCAAATCATAGCTGCCCAGCTGCTCCACTGCGTTCGGGTCGGATAAATCCATCTGCTTTGTATGCAGGCACAGATTTTGGCGGCTGGCAAAGCGGTTTAACCGCTGCAATGCCGTCGGGCAAAAATCGACCGCCTCCACCTGCATCCCCAGTTGTGCCAGATACAAAGCGTTCCTTCCGTCCCCGCACGCCAAATCCAACAGGCGCGGTCCGGTCTGCATTTTCTTCATGTCCTCCACCAGGATGGCTTCCGGCTGCATCGGAGCATCGCTTCGGGCAGCAAACCGCTGATGCCAGAATTCTTTTCCTCCCATATATTCCATCGCTTTATTCTCCTTCTCTGTTCAAAGCTTCCAGCGTCATCCGTTTATCCTGCTCGGTCAGCTTGCGCAGCACCCGACAGGGATTTCCTACGGCAACCACTCCTGCGGGAATATCCCGCGTCACCACGCTGCCGGCTCCAATCACACTGCCGGCGCCGATGGTCACCCCGCCGCAGACCACGCTGTTTGCTCCAATCCACACATTTTCCTCCAATGTGATAGGCGCTGAGGTGCCGATTCCCTCTGCGCGCTGCTGTGGGTCGAGCGCGTGTCCCGCACAGGCAAGACAAACGCCCGGCGCGATAAAGGCGTTGGCTCCGATGTGGACCGGAGAGGTGTCCAGAATGACACAATTATAATTGATGACCGTCAGCCCGTGGGTGTGGATATTGAATCCATAGTCGCATCGAAAGGACGGCTCGATGAAGGTCAGCGGGTGGCAGCTGCCCAGCAGCTCCTGCAACAGCTGCGCACGCTCCTGCTGCTGGTGCGGTCCTGTCTGGTTATATTGCCAGCAGAGGGTCTTGGCTTTCTGCTGCAGCCGGGTAGGCATATCGGTGTGTCGGGAGCAGTAGGGTGTGTTCTGCTGCATTCTCTGTAAAAAATCCATCGTTTGTTCTCCTATTCTGTTTATAGAATCCTTTTTTTCCTGTCTATTATAACACAGTTTTTCTACTGTTTCAGCGATTTTATTTTTGTCGTTTTTCTCGTTTCCTTTCTCTTTTTGCGGTATGGAAAAGATTTCGCCTGCTCAAAGCGAAAATTGCTCTTGCCTTTTTTTAAATTATATAGTATAATACAAAGGCATGATTTAATAAGATCGCTTATCTGTTTGGCAGGGCTGTACCGGAAGACCGAACGTGTTTTTTATCATGCGGAGATGTTGGTCCTGTGCGACAGGGCTCCATGAACCATGTCAGGCGGGGAACCGAGCAGCATTAAGTGGAAGTTTCTGTGCGCCGCAGGTAACCTGCATTTCCGTATGATCAAGGACATGTTCCACGCTTTGGTGTGTCCTGCCTTTTTCGAATCATTGCACAGGAGGGTCAGCAGGATGTATCAGGCACTGTACAGAAAATATCGTCCCAAAAACTTTGACGAGGTCGTAGGACAAGAGCACATCACTTCGGTGCTCAAGCAGGAGATTGCCAGCGGACGCATCGGTCACGCCTATCTCTTCACCGGCTCCCGCGGCACCGGCAAGACCTCCTGCTCCAAAATCATCGCCAAGGCGGTCAACTGTCCCCATCAGCAGGACGGCAATCCCTGTGGGGTCTGTGATATCTGCCGCGGCATCGACGACGGCTCCATCCTCGACGTCACCGAGATTGACGCTGCCAGCAACAACGGCGTGGACAACATCCGCCAGCTGCGCGAGGAGGCAAACTTCACCCCCGCCGTCACCAACTACCGCGTTTACATCATCGACGAAACCCACATGCTCAGCACCGGCGCCTTCAACGCTCTGCTCAAAATCATGGAGGAGCCGCCCGAGCACGTCATCTTCATCTTGGCGACCACCGAGGTCCACAAGATTCCCGCTACCATCCTCTCCCGCTGCCAGCGGTTTGACTTTAAGCGCATCAGTCCGCAGGTCATTGCCCAACGGGTCATCGAGGTCTGCCAGCGGGAAAATATCGACATTCAGCTGCCGGCTGCCGAGCTGATTGGACGGCTTGCCGAAGGCGGAATGCGCGATGCACTTTCTCTGCTGGATGTCTGCCGCAGCAGCTCGGAGCAAATCACCGTCGAGCAGGTGCGGCAAAGCGCAGGGCTTGCCGTTTCCGATTCGCTGTTTGCCATCGGCGATGCCGTTTTGGCGCAGGACATACCCGCTGTGTTGCAGGAGATTGACCGGATGTTTGCAAACTCGGTCGATTTCGAGAAGATGTGCGTCCAGCTGATTTCCCACTACCGCGGTCTGATGATGGCAAAAGCCCTCAAGGACCCCGAAAATTTTGTGCCGGGACTTTCCCAGGACAAAGAGGCTTTGACCAAACAAGCTTCCCGTTATTCGATGGGACAGATTTTATATTCGCTGACGGTGCTTCAGGACACCCTTTCCCGCATGGGAAAGACCACCCAAACCCGCACTGAGCTGGAGATGGCGGTCATCCGTCTGACCAATCCGGCATCCGACCGCTCGCTCGATGGCATCCTTGCCCGCTTAGACCGGCTGGAAATGCAACTCAAAAGCGGGTTGGCAGCAGCTGCCGCAGCTTCGGCAAATCCGGCAGCCGTATCGGCACCGGCTGCATCCAATCAGCAGGCTGTGCTTGCACAGCCTACTGTCTCTGCAAACTCCGCTGCACCTGTGGACCCACCGGTGCCGACGGTCAGCAAAAAGGAAGCAGTCCCGTTTGAGCCTTGGTCGCAGGTGCTGGAGGCGCTGCGCCATTCCAACACCGCTCTGCACGGCGCACTGGTCAACACCCAGGCGTACCGCTATCAGGAGATTGTTTTAATCGACTGCGACGACCCATTCTTTTTAGAGATGATTCGCTCCAACGATTATGCAAAAAAATCCATCCATCAGGCGCTGATTGCCGGAAGCGGAAGGGACTGGCGGATCGGTCCGTTTAAAAAGGAGCAATACCACACCGCGCAGGACGACCCGATGGAGGACATCCTTGCCAGCGCACAGCAGCTGGGTGTGGACATCTCCATCGAAAACTAAAGCAGATCAAGGATAGCTGTGACTTTACACACCTATTTTTTGAGATAGAAAAAGACTTCGGGCATCCTTTGTCCGAAACCCAAATAGGAGGAACTAAAAATGAAAGCTAGACTTCCAAGAGGCATGGGCGGCGGCCCACAGAACATGCAGGCAATGGTAAAACAGGCGCAGAAGATGCAGGAAGAGATGGAAAAGGCACAGGAAGAGCTCAATGAGCGCGAGTACACCACCTCTGCCGGCGGCGGCATGGTAGAATGCACCATCAACGGCAAAAAAGAGCTGATTGCTCTGAACATCAAAAAGGAAGCTGTTGACCCGGACGACGTTGAAATTCTGCAGGATATGATCATCGGCGCTGTAAACGAAGCCATCCGCAAGGCTGAGGAAGTTCATGCCGCTGAGATGGAAAAGATCACCAACGGTCTTTCCCTGCCGGGCATCTTTTAATCGATGAAATATGATGTCATGCCGCTGACCCGCCTAATTGAGCAGTTTGCCCGCCTTCCGGGCATTGGACGCAAGACGGCTCAGCGGCTTGCTTTTTATGTGCTGAATATGCCGCATGACAAGGCAAAGGAGTTTGCGGACACCATCCTGGAGGCACATGAAAAGATTCGTCCCTGCGCGGTCTGCCAGAATCTGACCGACCGCGAGGTCTGCCAAATCTGCTCGGACCCTGCCCGCGACCACAGCATGATCTGTGTCGTGGAAGGTCCGAGGGATGTCCTGGCAATCGAGCGCACCAAGGAATACCAGGGACTGTACCACGTCCTGCACGGATTGATTTCCCCGATGAACCAGAAGGGACCGGATGACCTGACCATCCGGCAGCTGCTCGAGCGCATTCAGCAAGGCGGCGTACAGGAGGTCATCATGGCAACCAACCCGACTGTCGAAGGAGAAACCACCGCTATGTACATCGCGCGGCTGCTCAAACCCCTCGGGCTCAAGGTGACCCGACTGGCATCGGGCATCCCGATGGGCGGCAATCTGGAATATGCGGACGAGGTCACCCTCTTCCGCGCATTGGAAGGAAGACAGGAATTATAATCCCCTTCCTGCTCTGCAAAATCATACAGAATCAAAAAGGCTGTGAGGAAACATTTCCTCACAGCCTTTTTGATTCCATTTTTCTCTTCCTCGTATCAAATGTTTATTTATACTGTATTTTTTTCGCCTATCCCCCCCTATTTCTTGTGTTTGTTGTGTAAAAATTATATAATCACAGGAAAAGTTGAATATTGTTTGTGCAGCTTACCTCTTTACTTTTTTAAAAATAAATGTATAATAATAACATAATTTTTAATAAAAATTCATATCACATCTGAGGAGGACACACATTATGAAAAACTTTAAAAAACTGTTGAGCATCGCTCTTGGCACCGCTCTTATGATTACCACCATGACCGGCTGCGGTTCTTCTCAGAACCGTCTGGACAAAATCAAAGAATCCGGCAAACTGGTGCTGGCAACCAGCCCGGACTTTGCTCCGCTGGAATTTGAGGACCTGAGCAGCGGCGAGAAAAAATACGTCGGCTCGGACATTGAGCTTGCAAAATACATCGCTGAAAAGCTGGGCGTAGAGCTGCAGGTCAGCGCCATGGACTTCAGTGCCGTACAGGCTGCCATCCCTTCCGGTCAGGCAGACATTGCCATCGCAGGCTTTGCAAAGACCGAAGAACGTGAAAAGAGCATGGAGCTTTCCCACGCCTTTAACATCGATGGCGAGCAGACCGGTCAAAGCGTACTGGTAACAAAGGGCAAGGGCGGCGAGTACACCAAAGCCGAAGATTTTGCAGGCAAAAAAATCGGCGCGCAGAACGGCTCTTTGCAGTACAATCTGGTTACCGGTCAGCTGCCGGAGGACGTTGAGATCGTTCCGGTCGGCAGCCTCAATGACGGCGTACTGATGCTGGAAACCGGTAAGATCGATGCCCTGGCTTCCGACGTCAGCAACGCTGAGCTGCTGATGGAAAGCCACACACAGATCGAGCTGACCGACTTCATGTTCGAATATGAGAGCGAAGGCAACGTAGCCGCTGTTAAAAAAGGCGAGACCGAGCTGATTGAAGCCATCAACGAAATCATTGACGAGGTCAATGAAAAGGGTCTGTACCAGCAGTGGAAGGACGAAGCAACCGAACTGGCAAAATCTCTTGGCATCGAAGTTGCTGAATAAGCTGCACAAACAACTGGGAGGAACGTATTTTGGTTATCTTTAATAATATCATCCTGATTCTGGAAAAATACTGGGGACTGTTCCTGCAGGGCATCGGGGTCACCCTGATGCTCAGTGCCATTGCAGTTGTCTTCGGTATCCTGATTGGCTCTCTGCTGGCGCTGATGCGTCTGAGCAAATTCCACATCGGACGCTTCCGTCCGCTGGACTTTATCGCCACCATCTATGTTGAAATCATCCGTGGCACCCCGCTGCTGCTTCAGCTGTACTTTTTCTTCTTCCTGCTGCCGATGATGATTCCGGCTCTGGAAACCAGCGCACAGTTTTCCATCACATTGGCACTGTGTTTAAACTCCGGCGCTTACGTCGCCGAGGTCATCCGTGCCGGTATCAGCGCGGTGGACAAAGGTCAGACCGAAGCTGCCCGCTCGCTGGGACTCAACTCCCGTCAGACGATGCTCAAAATCGTCTTCCCGCAGGCGGTCAAAAACATCCTGCCTGCTTTGTGCAACGAATTTGTTTCCATCATCAAGGAAACCTCTCTGGCATCCACCTTCTTCGTCGGCGATTTGATGACCACCTACAAGACCATCAACGGTGTCACCTATCTGTCCATCGAGCCGCTGATTATCGTCGGTATCATCTACTTCCTGCTGACCTTCACCCTGTCCAAAGGAATCGCTGTACTGGAAAGGAGATTAAAAACAAGTGACTAATTCCAATTATCTGATCGACGTTTCCGATCTTCATAAAAGCTTTGGGGAGCTTCAGGTCCTCAAGGGCGTCAGCGAACACATCTCCAAAGGAGAAGTCGTTTCCATCATCGGTCCGTCCGGCGGCGGCAAGAGCACCTTTCTGCGCTGCCTGAACCTGCTGGAGGTACCCGACAGCGGACACATCTTCTTTGAAGGAGAGGACATCACCGCAAAGGGTGTCAACATTGACCTGCACCGTCAGAAGATGGGCATGGTGTTCCAGCACTTCAACGTCTTCCCGCACATGACCGTCGGTGAAAATGTCACCATGGCTCCGGTGCTGCTGGGCAAGAAAAAGCAGGCAGAAGCCACTGAGATGGCAAAAGAACTGCTCAATCGTGTTGGTCTGCTGGAAAAATATAACGAGTATCCGCAGAGATTGTCCGGCGGTCAGAAACAGCGTCTTGCCATCGTGCGCGCACTGGCAATGGAACCGGATGTTATGCTCTTTGACGAGCCGACCTCCGCACTCGACCCTGAGATGGTCGGCGAGGTACTCAACGTTATCAAAAACCTGGTTAAAGAAGGGATGACCACCGTCATCGTTACCCATGAGATGGGCTTTGCCCGCGAGGTTTCCGACCGTGTCTTCTTTATGGACGGAGGCATCCTGGCTGAAAAAGGCACTCCCGAGCAGATTTTCTCCCATCCGCAGAACCCAAGAACACAGGAATTCCTGAGCAAGGTTCTTTATTAAACAACTGTTACGCTCCCGAAAATGCCTCACTATCCAGCGAGTTGCTCCATTCGGGGGCGTTTGCTCTAAACTGATTGTAACAAAAGGGGTGTTTATGATGTCTGATAAACAAAAATATCTGCAAACCATCGAGGAAAACGCGTCGCTGTTCACCGACGTTTCCGACCAGATTTGGGATTTTGCAGAGCTTTCGCTGATGGAATTTCAGTCTGCCAAACTCTACTGTGAGGTCCTTGCCAAAGAAGGCTTTACCGTAGAAACACCAATTGCCGGCATCGAAACCGCTTTCAAAGCCAGCTATGGCAGCGGCAAGCCGGTCATCGGCATCCTGGCTGAGTATGATGCGCTAACCGGTCTGTCCCAGCAGGCAGGCGCTGTCGAGCGCAAAGAGCTGGTCAGCGGCGGCTGCGGTCACGGCTGCGGTCACAATATGCTGGGTGCAGGCTCGCTGGCAGCTGCTTTTGCCATCAAAAAATATCTGGAGGACGGACACAGCGGCACCATCATCTTTTATGGCTGTCCCGGCGAAGAGGGCGGCGCTGCCAAAGCCTTTATGGCGCGCGACCGCATCTGGGAGGAGCTGGATGCTGCTTTGACCTGGCACCCGGACGATGTCAACCAGGTCACCTCCGGCACCTGCAACACCTGCATCCAGACCGAATACAAGTTCACCGGCATCGCTTCCCACGCCTCCGGCAGTCCTGAGTTTGGACGCTCGGCGCTGGATGCCGTAGAGCTGATGAACGTCGGCGTACAGTTTTTGCGCGAGCATATGCCGCAGGAGGCAAGAATCCACTACGCCATCACCGATGCAGGCGGCAACTCCCCGAACGTAGTACAGCCGCACGCACAGGTTTTGTACATGGTGCGTTCCCAGCTTGCCAAGGATGCTCTTGCCCTGCAGAAGCGGGTGGACAAGATTGCGCAGGGCGCTGCCGTGATGACCGAAACCACTGTGAAAAAACGCTTCATCGACGGCTGCTCCAACACCGTACCGAACAAGGTGCTCGAACAGCTTTTGTACAAAAACTTTTCCGAAATCGGCGTTCCGCAGCACACCGAGCAGGAAATCGCCTATGCACAGCAGATCATCGCATCCTATGAGATGCCAAACGACCACCTGCCCGGCAATGCCTGCGACGAAAGCGAAGAGATTGCCGCCTATGTGGACAAAGTAAGCCAGCATGGAACGGTACCGCTCAACGATTTCCTGGTGCCGTACCTCTTCAGCACCAAGCAGCGCGCCGGTTCCACCGACGTAGGCGACGTCAGTTGGCTGGTTCCAACCGCCCAGATCAACACCGTCACCTTCCCTTCCAAGGCACCCGGTCACAGCTGGCAGAATGTCTCCTGCGGCAAGACTTCCATCGGTCACAAGGGTCTGCTGACCGCCGGAAAGGTGCTGGCAGCCACCGCCATCGACCTGTTTGAGCAGCCGCAGTTGCTGGAGCAGGCAAAGGAAGAATTTTCCAAGCGCACCGTCGGCGGCTACTTCTGTCCGGTCCCGGAGGATGCGGTTCCAACCGTAGTCGGCGGACAGTTCTAACTCAATCACATATTTCTTTGACCGGCTGTACCTGACCCAAAGGTACAGCCGGTCTTTTTTTCCTTTCTGAACAACATCCGCCAGAAATAGCTGTGCAAAAGATAGAATCCTTTTGCAGAATATGAAAGCAAGATAAAATCCGATTGCAAAAGCAGTCGAAAATGGTATAATAAGGTCATCCGGTATATTTACACTGATAGTAAAATCACAAACAAAGACGGTGATTAATTGAAACTCAGAAACAGAGCTTTCTCTTTATTGCTGGGATGCGCAGCGGCACTGACCTGTATGAGTCTGCCCACCTTACAGGAAACCGTTCCCCAGCAGCTTTCGGCTTCTCTTGCAGCTCCTTCCCTGCCGGTCAGCGCACCCGCTGCCGAGGAAGAACTGCCAGCTGCTCCCACCCACCGCATCGACGGCAATCAGGATGCCCTCAACGAGCAGCTGGACACCCTCTTCCAACAGTACGGCGTCAAGGGATGCAGCGTGGCAGCCTTCGAAGGAGAGGAGATCGTCTACACCCACTCCTACGGCATTGCGCGCGGCAATCAGCCCGCCGATGAAAACACCAAGTACCGCATCGCTTCCATCTCAAAAGCGGTGACCGCCACTCTTGCCATGCACCTGGTCGATCAAGGCAAGCTGTCGCTGGGGGATGAGCTTGCCTCCATCCACCCTGCCCTGCAAAACCCTGCCTATCCCGACGACCCGGCTACCCTGCAAATGCTGCTGACCCACACCTCCGGCATCATCGACGGTGCCGGGTACAACCGCGCTATTTCCCGGGGAATATTTCCCTCGCTGGACGTGGTGATGCAGTCGAACAACTTTTCGGGCAGCCGCCCCGGTGAACGCTACAGCTATTCCAACTTCGGTCTGGGATTGGTCTGCGCTGCTATTGAACAGGCGACCGGTGTTCCCTTTCGGGACTACGCCAAAAGTGAGCTGTTCGACCCGCTGGGTCTGGACGCCGGTTTTATGACCAACGACATTGACGACCCGCAGACCATCGCTGCATTGGGTTCGGTGGACCCGCTCAGCTGGGGAGACATGGAAAAAGCCTATTCCCAGATTCCGCTCGGGCAGATGTACCTGCTCGGTCAGGGGGAATTGTATATCAGCGCCGTTGACCTTGCAAAAATCGGGATGATTCTTGCCGGGGACGGCAGTTTTTTGGACAGCGATTCGCAGCGGGTTCAATTTTTGTCCCAGCAAGCTCTGGAGCAGATGCACACCCCGATGGTTTATGACCCGCAGACCAACACCACCCGCGGTCTGGCAGTCCAGATGACCGAGGACATCCTCGACGGTACCACCCTGTGGGGACATCAGGGCAACGCTTACGGCGTGGTCTCCTGCTTGTTTTACGACCGCGACACCCGCAAGGGCGTGGTCTTTTTGAATAACCGCGCCAGCCAGATGCGCACCGAGAGCAAGGTCTACGCCGTCAACGATGCTGTGGTAAAGGCAATCTGGCAGTACCTTGGGTAAAAGGAGGAACACTATGCGACTCAAACATTTCTTTGCCTGCCTGTTGGCAGTCGCTTTGCTGTGCGGATGTACCCCTCGCACTGCCGAAGTGCAAACGCCTCCTGTGCAGTCCCCGCCGAAACCGGAACAGGCTGAACCGACTTCCCCGCCGCAGCCTCCTGCTGCTCCGGCACACGCCACCCTGTTGGCGGTCGGGGATAACCTCATTCACGATGTCATCTACTGGCAGGCAAAGACCGACGATGGCTATGACTTTCTCCCCGCTTATCAGGCGGTCGCTCCTTTGATTCAGCAGGCAGACCTTTCCTTTATCAACCAGGAAACGCCGGTCGTCGCAGAAAATCCGCCCGCCAGCTACCCACTGTTCAACTCCCCTGTACAGCTGGCAGACAGCTTGCAGCAGCTTGGCTTTGACATCGTCAATCTCGCCAACAACCATATGCTCGACCAGCACGCAGCGGGACTGCAAAGCACCCTTTCTTTGATGCAGGAGCATTTTGAGCCGCAGGGTGCGGTCATCGGCGTCAACGGCGCTGTTCCGGTGGTGGAGCGCAACGGCATCCGCTTTGGCTTTGCCGCCTTCACCCAGCACACCAACGGTATCCCGCTGCCGCAGGATAAGCAGGAGATGATTACCTACACCGACCAGACCGAACGGATGCAGCAGCAGATTGAGCAGCTGGAGCAAACGGCAGATTTGACCGTTGTCTCGGTCCACTGGGGAGAGGAGAACAGCACCACTCCCACCGACTACCAAAGAGAGCTTGCCCAACAGCTGACCGAATGGGGAGCGGACCTCATCATCGGTACCCACCCGCACGTTTTGCAGCCGGTGGAGGAGATCACCTCGCCCAACGGCAACCGCGCGACGGTGCTTTACTCGCTGGGCAACTTTATCTCTGCGCAGGCGGATCGAGCCAATCTGGTGGGTGCGATTGCCCAAATCGAGGTGGAGAAGGACCCTTCCACCGAAAAAATCACCATTCATCCACCGCAGCTGCAGCCGGTCATCACCTGCTATCAGAGCGGGTATGCGCAACTGCACCTGCTTCCCTTTTGCGACTACACCGGGGAGCTTGGCGACCAACGCGGGCAGCCGCTCTCCCGCGACTATATCCGCCAGCTGGTTTCCTCGGTCGTCGACCCTGCCTTTTTAACAGGAGGCGCTTTGGATTAAACAATGCAGATAAAATTTTTGATGGTATTTGCTGACCCATTGGAGCAGGAATATTTCCCGTCCCAATGGGTTTTTCTCTACCTTTCCCAAAGATTTAGCGGTTTCCACCAAGCTTTCCTTCGAAAAAATATACAAATAGCCTCTTGCATTTATACAATGGAATATGATATGTTGGAGAAAAACAAAGCAAGCCATCAGTATATGCTTTGCTTTAGAATTTTTTTTGGAACGGAAGGAAGGTTTTTCTCATGGAACTGACAAAACGCATCGACTCGGTATTTTGCCGCTGGGATCACCCCGATACCCCCGGCGGTCAGGTGCTGGTCAAGCACCACGGAAAGGTCATCTATGACCGCTGCTTCGGTCTTGCCAATCTGGAGCATCACATTCCAATCACCCCGACCACCCGCTTTCATGTGGCATCGGTGTCCAAACAGATCACCGTCCTCAGTCTGCTGCTGCTTGCCGAACAGGGCAAGGTGGATCTGGATGCAGATGTCCGCACCTATCTGCCGGACCTGGTGCATTGGAAGGAAACGGTCACCGTGCGCAACCTGATGAACAACACCAGCGGCATTCGCGACCAGTGGGAGCTGTTCTGCCTGCGCGGCATCCACTACACCGACACCATCACCATGCGCGATTTTGAGCAGACCCTGCGCCCGCAGCAGACCCTCAATTTCCAGCCCGGTTCCCGTTTTCTGTACAGTAACTCCAACTTCACGATGATTGCCCAGATCGTGCATCGAATCAGCGGGATGGATCTACCGGACTTTGCCCAGCAGCACATCTTCACGCCTTTGGGGATGACCCACACCTGCATCCGCCGCGGCTACTGGCAGATGATTCCCGAACTTGCCCTCTCCTACTCGGACGACGGCAGCGGACGGTTTGTTCCCAGTGCGCTCAACTTTGCGCTGTGGGGAGCCACCTCGATGAATACCAACGTTTCCGACCTGATGCTTCTGCTTGAGCACTACCACCACCCGCGCATCTGTTCGCAGAAGACCATCGACGAGATGATGAACTGTCCGACCCTTGCAGACGGCTCGCGCAGCGGCTACGGCGGCGGTCTGTTTGTCCATGAATACAAAGGTCATCCCTGCTTTGAACATGGCGGTGTCGATGCCGGTTACCGCGCACACGTCTACTCCTTCCCGCAGGATGAACTGGACATCGCCATCGTCAGCAACACCTCCAACACCCCGACCGCTGTGGCAGCGCAGCAGATTGCAGAGATCGTTCTGGACCTGCCTGCCGACCCGCCGCGCCCGTATGAAACCCATACCGCTGCTCCGCAGGCAGGCTTGTACTTCTTCACCGACAAGGAGGGTGAAGCGACCCTGGAGCTGGTACAGGACGGCGAAGGCTGGGCGCTGTGCCGCAACCACGGATTGACCCCGCTGCACGACGGTCCCGACGGCGGATGGCAGATCGGCTATCTCCCCGACCGCCTGCGCTGCACCGCTGAGGGTCTGTTGTGGGATGCCGGAGCCAAAACCACCCCGCTGCACCGTCTGGAGCAGGCAAAAGAGGAGGAAAACCAATCGCTTCTGGGCAGCTATTCCAGTGAGGAGCTGACCCTGACCCTCGACATCCATGCGCAGGATGGTCTGCTGTGGTGCTACCATCCCCGCTACGGCTCCGACCCGATGATGCAGATTGACGACACCCACTTTATCTACTGGCAGGAACGAAGCTCCGCCTTCCTGGTCACCGTCTATCCCGACGGCAGCCTGACACTGGACGCAGGACGCTGTCTGAACATGGTATTCCAAAAACGATAAGCAGTCTATCAAAAAAGGACCGGCAGAAAATTTCTGTCGGTCCTTTTTTGCAAAATCATTCAGCGCTGCTCAATGGGAAGATGCTCCTGCAAAAAGGTGCGAAATCCTTTCTCAAGCGCGGTGGTGCTCAAATCCAGTTTTTCCAAATCATAGTAATACCTTGAGCTGGCAATCTCCTTGGACAGCGAATCGAGCGGGAAGCCCTTCACCCGCTTGTGGTGCGGCTTGGAAACCAGCAGAAACGGCTCGGTCCAAAGCGAAGGGTCGATACTGGAAAAACAGTTGTCTGCATCCAAAATCAGACAGATGGCATTTTTATAGCGCGCCGTCAGCTGTCCGCCGTGTTGCTGTGCCAGCTGCGCATAATGCCAAATCATCTCTTCATCGTTAAGCTCCCTGCCGTTGACGCGGCGCACATAAATCCCCGGCTGCTCCTGCGGCTGGACCTCATCAAAATACAGCCCGCTGTCGCAGGAAAAAACCGGGATACCAAAGGCTTCATAGTAGGCGCGGGCTTTGCGCTGTGCATTTTCCAGCGGCGTTGCTCCGTCCTCCTCTATTTTGGGGAGCGGACCGCTCAAATCGCCCAGTCCAATCAGTTCGATGGAAAGTCCGGCAAGCGCCTTTTTCATGGCATCCAGCTTTGCCCGATTGGTTGTTCCGTATAAAAGTTTCATCTTATTCTTTCCTTTCACTTTATCCAGCCGAAAAGGCGATTGCGTGCCCGACAAAATGCAGCAGTGCCAAATTCGCACCGATGCAAACGACCACCAGCACCGATGCCAGCCAGCTGCTTTGAGTGCGTACGCGGGCTGTGCTCCAATAGCGGACGGTCACCCAGATTTGGGAGGCAAACAGCAGAATCCAAATCGGATGCGCTCGTAACAGCCCAAGCATATTAGAAAGAGCATAGTGGATGATGATGCAGTTGACCGATTCGACCAGCAGTTCCACTGCGTTGTTTTTGGAAAGCTTCATCCTCTCGTCCTCCTTTTCTCCCTGGACAGGCAACCTCCGTTTTTAGCGGTCGGAGCGCATCACTCCATATGCAGCTCCGATGCTGCCGCCTGCTTGCAGGTAAGCCTTTGCCGCCCTTTGCAGTCCGGTTTGCTCAGGCAGCTGCTCAAGCGGCGTATTGGTATCGACAGCAAACAGCCAGCGGAAAAATTCCTTGTCCTGACTGCGGTATTCCTTGATGGTAAACCGCGCGGCAAACGCACGAATGTTGGAAGATTGGCTTAACATCGGCCGCAACGCAGGCGACAGCAGCCAGGAGTCACACACCATCGGCGCAGCTGCCCACTGTGGAAAATACCGCTGCACAAAACTGCCGATTTGCCCGAGCGAGCGGTCCACCGCCGCCGGTAAAAGGTCGGCATCCGACGGGATGTGCAGGCTGATGACCCGCTCTCCTTCCCTGGTGCAAAGCTCGCACTCCAAATCTCCCAGCCGGAACAGGCTCATGCACAGCTGCCGCCAGGTCCACCACCCTCTGTCAAAGGCAAACCTGCCGCTCATCTCGTAACATTCCCGAATGAATCGGGAAAAGCAGCGCATGGTGTCCACAAAAATTTCTTCTCCGATTTCTTGCCGTTGATAGTTTTCCCGGCAAAGTTCCGCCGCTTCCAGCTGACACAGCAGCATCTTCCAGCCGTCCTCGTCCTCTTGCAATTTTTCCCGCAGCTGCAAATAAGCTTCCCTCGCGGTCGATGCAGCTGTCAGACGTTCGACTGATTCCTGCATCTGTTTTGTATCAAATGTTTTTTTCACCCTTTCCAGCTGTTCTATCGCCGGTGCAGGCAGACCAAGCTGCTCATAAAGCGCTTTCCTGCGCTGGTTTTCTTCCATGATTTTTCCCCTCCTGTTCTTTTTAGTATATCCTCCGATTTAGGTCAGTTTACAAGGAACTACACGCAGACCACGAAACGGGGGCTGCTGACAACAAATAAAGGCTGAATATCAAGCACCGGGGAAGTGCGAGATATTCAGCCTGTTTTGTTGTCTGGGGTTTCCAAAGGGGCTTACCCCTTGGCACACGACTTTGCTTGCAAAGTGTAGTGTGTTATACGCTCTGTCGGCGTTGCTGCGAAAATGAGGTTGCCGCCGGGTCGGGCAAGGGCATTTGAAGCAGCAGGAAAACAGGGCTGTGATTGCGTGTCGTGGAGCCGCAAGCGCAGGGCTGGTTTCGTCAGCAGACAGGGCGTATATGAAAGCCCCCGTTCCTCGTCCCACGCCGGACTTCGGGACAAAATGTCCCGAACTTGTGGACACACTCACAAAAAAGCAAACAGATTTTTCTCTCAAAATTGGAATGGGCGGGGAAGCCATTTTAGGGCTTTGCTATCTCCCTGATAAATGAGAAGTTAAGTTTCGTCCATATATATTTTTACCTCGATGTATTCATGATTTCTTGCATAAGCAAACGACGCTGATTTTCTGATATAGTCAAATATATTTTCGTCTAAATCTTCGTCCCATGTTGTTTCGCTGAAAATTTTATTTTCAGCGGTTGGCTCATACAAGATGTCCACATGGATTTGATAAAACTCTTCATCATCATTTGAAAACTGTCGTACTAATGAAATTTGAAAAAACGGTTCTTTTGAAAAATCAGTAAATGTTCCGGTTTCAAATAAAACCATATCTTCTTCAAGAGGTGTGCTGCACATCTGCTCAAACACATCAACAATTCCTTCCACCGGCATTTTATCAGTTATCTTTTCTTCCAAAAATTTAATTAAATTTTCCATTGATTTTCCTCCTGTAAATTCTTATTTATTGTTCTCTACTTCCGTCCCCGCTGTGGATTTGGATTTTTCAGCAAATCTGACTTATCAGTTCTTAGAAATGGGCGGGAAGCCGTTTTAGGGCTTTCCCGCCTTGATTGCCCATCAGCAAAGGCGGGCGGGGCTGTCAATGGCGGCGCATTTGTGCGCCGTTCATCTTGACCGTTGACTGGCTCGGCTGGATTTGCTATCTCCCTCGATAAATGGGAATGTTAAGTAGCCGTTAGGCTTTCGTTATAAATTCCTGTATTCCATATTTCGTCAAATTTACCTTTAGAAATAATAGTTGCATAAAAGCCCTCTCCCCAAACCTTTTCGTTTAATTCATCAACGGTTGGAATTGGACACACTTCTACAACATCACAATATAGGTCATTATAAAACTTTACTGTCCTGTCTACAAAAATTTCTATCGCTCTTAGGGCAAAACGGTCATCATTCACATCGACTTCATAAAAATATACCATCGGCATATCATCAGATTCGTATTCCATAAATAGCTGTATATACTCAATATTCCTTTCCATGATAATTACCTCATAGCAACTCCCGATTTGTCGCTCTCTTACTTTCTCCCCCGCTGTGGGTTTGGATTTTTCAGCAAGTCCGACTTCTGTGCAATCT
>ENA-ORNG01000644-ORNG01000644.1-human-gut-metagenome-genome-assembly--contig:-NODE-644-length-29632-cov-5.309497_pt1 | contig 29632 bp, 28 predicted proteins | sample MGYA00242113_ERZ509018 | MGnify/ENA primary metagenome ERZ509018 (study PRJEB26280, sample SAMEA2338711) | human gut metagenome | biome: human gut; feature: human-associated habitat; material: faeces... | reverse complement strand
TTTTCGCCTATCGAATTTCTTAATAATAGTGTCCAATATGATTGACAAACCTACACATCAAGAAAAAGTGTGAAATTTTAGGCATAAAAACAGCACCGCAGAAAACCCCGCAGTGCTGAAATATGGATCTATTATTATTTTGTCGTAGAAACTGCAACAGCGTTTCTGCCATATTTTTCATTACCTGTTGGTTTATCACCTACAGGACTGAATGTTGGAACGATCTTTTCGACCATTTCAACGATATTTTCGTCATTGTTATAGCTTGCACGAGCAAGCTCTCCAAGCTGACCAAGGAATGTTTCTGTGTCAAACGGTATAGGCTTTCCGATATGGATAAGCTCATTGTCCGTTTTCATCATGCCCTCCTCTGCCATAAGCTTCTCCTCAAAAAGCTTCTCGCCAGGACGCAGACCTGAGTAAACTATTTTGATATCTACATCAGGCTTATATCCTGAAAGTCTGATAAGATTTCTCGCAAGTGTGTCTATCTTCACAGGCGCACCCATATCAAGGACAAATATCTCGCCGCCCCATGCGTATGTGCCTGCCTGAAGAACAAGGCTCACAGCCTCAGGTATAGTCATGAAATATCTTATGATATCAGGGTGAGTAACAGTAACAGGACCGCCTGCTTCTATCTGCTTTTTGAACAGTGGGATTACAGAGCCGTTGCTTCCAAGAACGTTTCCAAAACGAACTGCAACAAACTGTGTGCCATTTCTGTCCTTATTGCCAACGCTTTCGATCTTAATCGCTTCACTGCTCTCTATATTATCAACAGCTATCTCGTCCATCGGATCGTTCTCAAGCATACCGTCTGTCATTTCATCAACGTGTGCATGGAGCATAGGTAGAAGATCAGTTCTGCCTGCCTTGCTGATAGCGTCCATGCTCTGGATGACCATTTCGCAGAGTCTTTTACTTGCACCCATAATATTAGTAGGGTTTACAGCCTTATCAGTGCTTATAAGCACAAACCTCTTTGTGCCATGCTTCAAAGCGGCATAGGCTGTCTTGTATGTACCAACAACATTGTTTTTGATAGCCTCATTAGGGCTTGTTTCCATAAGCGGAACGTGCTTATGTGCTGCAGCGTGATAAACGATATCAGGCTTGTATTTTTCAAAAACGTCATTGATACGTCTGCTGTCACGAACAGAGCCGATAAGCGTCACAAGATTGAGTTTACTGCCATATTTACGTTTAAGCTCCTGCTCTATTTCATAAGCATTGTTTTCATAAATGTCAAATATGATAAGCTGTTTAGGCTCATGACCTGCTATCTGTCGGCAAAGCTCGCTTCCGATAGAGCCACCGCCACCTGTTACCAATATGGTCTTACCCTTAAGGTGCTGGAATATCTCGTCCATGTTTACTCTGATAGGCTCTCTTCCAAGCAGATCCTCGACCGCAACAGGCTTCATCTTGCTGAGAAGCACCTCACCATTTGTTATCTGATAAACGCCCGGAAGCTGTTTCATCTCACAGCCTGTTTCCTTACAAATATTAAGGATATCCCTTTTGTTCTCAGGTGATGCAGTTGGAATTGCAAAAAGGATCTGATCAATATTATACTTTTTGACGCTTTCCATAATGCAATCACGGCCACCAACGATAGGAACTCCTCCGATATTTCTTCCCCACTTATTTGGGTTATCATCGATTATGCAGAGTGGTCTTGCATTTGCACGTTCTGACATCGTAAGCTCTTTAAGGATCATCTGACCCGAAGCACCTGCACCAATAACCATTGCATTATGCACTGCCACCTGATTTGTTACCTGTTTTGCTCTTAAAAGGGTGACATATCTATAGGCAAAACGCACTGCTGTTATAAGCACGAACTGAGTTCCCGCTCCTACTATATAGTAAGCCACAGGCATTCTCATGAAGAGTAATGTTATACCCACAGCCTGGAATATGGTAGTAACTATCGAGGCCAAAAATATCCTTGACAGTTCGCCAATGCTAGCAAATCTCCACAAACTATTATAAAGCTTGAACACAAAAAACACCACAACACAGAAAGCTGTATATATTGGAGCAAACTTTACATAGGCAAGCATATACTCCTTTGGTATTGCAGAAAAAGTAAGGTCAAATCTGATGAAAAGTCCGAAAATGTAGGATAGATTTACGGCAACAATATCATAGAAACACAGAAAGAATGCAATAAGCATCCAATGCTTTATCTTTTTGTTTTTCCACACCTGAACTGTGTTTTCACTTGTTTTCTCCATAAATAAAACATACCTCCGCTCAATTAAAGCAATGAATAAGATCACACCATGGCCACCCCTCAATGGCACAGTGCAGGCTATTTATAATATCATCAATATTTTTTCTATACTTAAAAAGCAAACATTCTTTCTTCGTCAGACATAGCAGACATGAGTACTTTATCAGAACGTCTTATATTTTCACTTCCAGATCTTTTAGCTATAAGATCAAAATTAGGTTTTCTATCATCAAGATCATGAGCATCGCTTCCAAAGACAAAATCTCTGCCACTTGAAATAAGCTTATTAACAAAACGTCTTGTGGAAAAATGCTCAAAAGCTTCTGCATTTATCTGAAAAACTGCATCCACAGACATCAGACTTTTCAGATCTGACTTTGAATAAACGCCCATATATCTATGTACATGGGCGATTATCGGAATAAGCCTTCGAGAATTTGCTATCTCGTCTATCTCCTCGACGATCCAACTGTTATACTGAGTGAATGGTGGTTCAAGAAGAATAAGTCTTGTTCCGCTGATACACAGCTTTTCAAGTTCTCCTAATACGCTGATGCCTTTTTCTATAGCCACCTCAGCACCAATATGTATATCCTTCACGGCAGGGCCAGACGCCATGAGCTTCTCATATGCATTTTGCCGTTTGACAAGATAACTGTCTAAAGAAGCTTCCCTGTGCATATAAAAATGCGGTGTTGCCACAATTATACCTATGCCCTGCTGTTTCATCATTTTTATCATTTTAAGTGATGTTTTGATGCTGTCAGAGCCGTCATCGATATTCGGCAGTATGTGGCTGTGATAATCGGTAGTCAATCTAACATCTCCATGTCATTTAACTTTCGGCAGAAGTATCCTTCCCACCGTATTTATAGCTGTAGTCATATTTATACTTGTAGCTATACTTGTATCCGTAATGAGAACCGTTCTTTGCGGAAATATCATTAAGAACAAACCCAAGCAGATTGCAATCGCCTATCTCAAGCTTCTTCATAGACTCCTCTATCTCCTGATATGTAGTTCTTCCATATCTCGCCACAAGAAGAACGCCTGCGACCTCGTCTGCAAGGCTCATTACGTCAGTTACAGGAAGCAGCGGGGTTCCGTCGACAATAACATAATCATACTTATGCTGAACATATTCAAGCAATTCACGCATTTTCTCAGAAGCAAGAAGCTCTGACGGGTTTGGAGGCAAAACGCCTGATGTAAGAACAGCAAAATTGCCATTCTTGGTTTCATGCACACACTTATCAAATGTGCTTTCACCACTCAGTATTGTTGAAAGTCCAACATTGTTTTTTAACTTGAAGTTTCTGTGCTGAACAGGTCTTCTCATATCAGCGTCAATAAGAAGAACCTTATTTTCTGTTTCAGCCATTGAAGCTGCAAGGTTTGCAACTGTTACAGACTTACCCTCACTTGGATTAGGGCTAGAAACGACAACTATCTTATTTCGTGTTGTAGAAAGTGTAAACATAAGGTTTGTACGCATTGTTTTGTAGTTCTCTACAATATTAAACGGTATATCCTTATTATTGAACAGAAGCTGTTTTTTTCTGTCAGCAGAAGAACCTTCATCCTTTTTAGAAGTCTTTCCACCAATATTCATTATCTCACCAACGATAGGCTTCTGATAAATGTCGCCAAGCTCATCAGAATTCTTTACAGTGTTGTCGAAGAAGTCGATAACAAGTATCACTAGAACAGCCACCATCAAGCCACCAACAAAGCCAAGGGCAACATTTTTAGTGGTGTTAGGAGAAACAGGTGTATTGTAAACTTCAGCATCACCTATCTTTTCAACTGAGCCTGCACCGATAACTCTTATAAGAAAGCTTGGAGCGACGTCAGCCATGATGTTACAAAGGTCAGAAGAAAGCTTTGCATTGGTTGTTGTGGCAGTTATCTGAAGTACCTCTGTCTGATTTACAGCGGTCATGCTATAAGCATTTCTCAGACCATCATTTGAAACCCTGCCGCTTGTTACAGTAAAATAAGGAGCAAGCTGTTCAGGAGTATACATCTCAAGAAGCTTATCACTTACCTCGTTCATTACCGGGTCATCAGTAAGTATAACAATGTAGGTCTGTACCAATGACTTTGAAGCGTTAATATCCTGTAAGTCAACATTAGTCTTATCCTGACCCGTTGATTGATTATCAGCACTTTTAACATACATTGAAACGTGTGACTGATACTGCTTACTCATAACAAATTTTGATACGAAAAGGGCCAGTATCGCACACACTATTGAAGCGGCAACGATATACCAAACCTTTCCGAGAAGAAGTACCAGAAGATCCTTGATAGTGTAATTTTTTTTCATTTGAATTATTCACCCTATTGTTGATATTTTCGTTATTTTCCCAAAAAATAAACCGTACAATAATAATTTTATCACATTCTATTCAAAAAGTCAACTTTAAACGATACGTTTTTTTGTATTTCAACAAAAAAATGGTTTTTTGTTATAACATACAATAAGATAAACAAAATCAGCCAAGTATTTGTTGGAAAATCATATAAGCTGACAGCTTAATTTAACAATTATGAATGGCTACTGTAAAAGCCGCCATTACAGTCGTTCCAAAACTATTTACCAGTCCCTGTATCATAAGTATGCCGAAATTCATGACAGATTGCTGAACTGAGGCAGCGGTCGACATTCGCACCACTTCACCAAAACTGCAATCCTTCCAAGATTTTTTCTTGAAGTATAGTCGCAAAAGAGGTTCTTTGGCAAGAGTGTAAAATCAAAGTCCCACACCTGACAGGATAATTATAACATAATCAGATGTCAACAACATTATTTTCATTGGAGTATGCAAAAGTTTCAAAATCTCATTGGAAAAGCACAATGTGATAGGCTCTGTCACCAAAGTAACAGAGCCTATGATCAGAAATGATATGTTCAGACAGCCTTTCAGGCGGCGTTCATTTCTTTCACCGAAACAATAAGAAACAAGCGAGCCACAGCCCATGCACAGACCTATTATGATCGAATAAAGAAAAGTAATGAGGTGTATGTGCCGCCCACAGCCGCAAGGGCGTTTTAGCCAAGAAATCTGCCAACAATAAATGTGTCGGCAATGTTATACACCTGTTGGAGCAGATTTCACAGTATCATCGGGCTTAAAAAAGCAAGAAGCAAGCTTGTGATACTGCCGTTTGTAAGATCTCTTTTCACTATCGTTCTATCTCGATACTCATACAGTTTGTACCACTAAGCTGACAACTAAGTTCATCAGGCTGATGCGTACCAACATAGAGGGTGAATTCTTTTGCAAACTGTTTTCTCTCGCCGATATCTGACACTGTTGTGAAAGCTTTGTCAGGTACTTCGATTTCAACATCAAGCTTTTCACCTTTTTTGGCAAAAATTCTCTTGAAGCCGCACAGCACAGGATAAGCCGGAGCATTATCACAATGTGATTTAATGTAAAGTTCGATAACATCACATGTATCGGCACCGTTATTTTCTACCTCTACATTGACTTTGCCATCGTCATAACTAAGCGATGTAACAACAACATCTCCATAAGTAAGACCATAGCCGAATGGATAAAGAATGTTATCTCTCGTATACCTATATGTTCTATCAGACATAGCATAATCAGTAAAGCAAGGTAGCTTGTCGGCGCTATTATAGAATGTAACAGGCAGTTTTCCTGATGGCGACACTTTACCAAAAATAATATCCGCAATAGCCTTGCCGCCCTCTGAGCCCGGATACCATGCGTGAATAAGAGCGTCACAATCATGCTCGATATTTATTGAGCTTCCTGCCGCACATACCACTATCATAGGCTTGCCGATCTTTGCGACACGCTTTATAAGCTCACGCTGACTTTCAGGAAGTCTTAGATCGTTCTTGTCACCTGATGAAAACTCATTACCTGTGTCGCCCTCCTCGCCCTCGATAGTGGCGTCAAGACCAACGCAAAGTATCACAACATCAGAATTTGCCGCTGCCGCCTCAGCTTCGGCGTATCTATCTCCTGCCTGTGCAAGACCCGATACTCTGTCCTTATACAAGTGACAGCCTTCAGCATAAAGCACCCTGCCATCAAATGCGTCCTCGATACCCTCAAGGAAAGTAACATACCTGTCGGCTGTGCCGTTATAATTGCCCTCGAGAGCCGCTCTGCTGTCCGCATTTGGACCTATTACAGCGATAGTTGATATTGATTTTTTGTCAAGCGGAAGAATACCCTTGTTTTTGAGCAACACCATGGACTTCACTGCACACTGGTAGGATACAGCTTTATGCTCAGGACAAGAAACAACGCTGTATGGTATGTTGTCATATTCCGTTGACTTGTCAAACATGCCAAGTCTTATGCGAGTTCTCATAAGAGCAACACAGGAAGCCCGGATTTCATCTTCTGTCACAAGCCCCTTGTCAAGAGCAGAAAGCAGGTGTACATACGTACAACCGCAGTTCACATTACAACCTGCTTTAAGTGCCATTGCGGCCGACTCTACAGGAGAAGACGTCACCAAATGGTGTTCGTGGAAATCCCTTATTGCCCAGCAATCAGAAACAAAATAGCCATCAAAACCCCATTTGTCGAGCTTGCCCATTAGAAACTCACTAGCACATGACGGCTCGCCATTCACACGATTATAAGCACCCATTACACCCTCGACCTTTGCTTTTTTCACAAGCTCCTCAAAGGCGTAAAGATAGGTCTCTTCAAGGTCTTTCCAATTAACCTCTGCATTAAATTCATGGCGAACAGCCTCAGGTCCGCTATGTACTGCAAAATGCTTTGCACAAGCGGCAGTTTTCAGTACCTTGCCACTGCCCTGCAAGCCTTTTACATATGCCTTGCCGCACTCTGCGGTAAGATAAGGGTCTTCACCGTAAGTCTCATGACCTCTGCCCCAGCGTGGATCTCTGAATATATTTATATTAGGTGCCCAAAGGGTAAGACCTTTGTATATATCCCTGTCATCACGCTTTGAATACTCATTATACTTGGCACGAGCTTCTGTAGAGGTTATATCTGCCACTTTGAACACAAGGTCGGTGTCAAACATAGCCGCAAGACCTATTGCCTGTGGAAACATGGTGGCAACACCGCTTCGTGCAAGCCCATGGATACCCTCATTCCACCAGTTATAGGCAGGAGCCGCTCAACAGCAGGAGCGTCATATCTAAGCTGTGAAGCCGCCTCCTCTACGGTCATTTCATTTACAAGTGCTTCAGCTCTTTCCTGAGCCGAAAGGCTTTCATTGAGATAATTTTTCATATATCCTCCTTGCACATTATATCAATTATATCATACACAAGAATTATACACCATGGCATGATATCGTGTCAAGGCGTATAATTATAATAAATAATGTAGAAATTATATCTAAATGCTTTGAGATCAGCTTTGACAAAAATCATAAAAGCACCAATACAGTAATGTTATAAGTCTTTTATTTGAGAATGCTGAAAATCTTTTGTATTTTCCAGTAATATACAATTATATGAAACAGCGCATATACGCACTTATACATAACTATTTCAAATTATCGTAAAAACATTTGCTTTTTTCTGAAAAAAATACCAATAAAAATATTGACAATCGAATTTTAATAGTGTATAATATTGTTATACGAAATTATTACGAAAGGTGATAGGTGTTATGAAAAAGATATTTAAGTCAATTTCGGCTTCTGTTACTGCGTTCATCATTGCTTCAACAATGGTTGTAAGCGCATCAGCAGCTTCTTCTGCCGATGTTGTTTCTGCAGCTAAATCAGCAGGTGTTCCTTCTAACCATGTATCAGAGCTTAAGAACTACCTTGATTCCCACGCTTCAAAGTTCAGCTCTGCTGACTATGATTACATGGTAAAGGCTCTCTCAGATTGTGGTGCTAAATATGTTCAGCCTGTTGCTGACAAGCTTTTTGGTGCAGGAACAGATCTTGCTTCACTAACAAACGATCAGCTTAGACAGGTGTTTAAGGAAATGGGCGAGGATAGCAGAAAGGCTATTGCTGATGCTTGCGTAGCTACAGGTAAACACTTTGGTGTTACTATCAAGGTAGACGAGCTTACAAGCAAGGATTGGAACGTTCAGGTTGTTGATTCAGATGGCAATACAAACATTGGAACAAACACAGGTAACGGTTCACTTAATACTGGTGCAAACAGCATGACAGCTGTTCAGGTTGCTGCGGTTCTTACACTTGCTCTTAGTGCATTTGGTATTACAGTAGCTGTTAAGAAGAACAAAGAGTGCTAAGATATGGTCAGGAAAGAAGATAAAGCTTCCTCGTCTGACGCAGACAAACTGAAAAAAAATAAGAGGACGTCAGTGGCTGTAATGGTCTTGACGCCTCTTTTAGTTTTGGCTCTTTGTTTGTCTATCATGACGCTGGTAAGTTATAAAAAATTCATAGAGCTGCAAGGATATGCAGCAATAGCGTTCAATGAGAACGCTCATTTGAAAAACCCATCAGAGGATAATAAATACAGAAATGCAGACGTACTGCCTATGAAGGGATTAACAAAAGTCACAGTGCCAGATTCTGAAAATAAGACGGAACAGCATGAGATAATCTATCCGTATTACGGCGACAAATATGCCGAGCTGACCGTAAAGAATGATAAGGCAGGCATTGACAAAGAGCCTGTTTACTGGGGAGACTCTGATGATCTCCTAGCAAAAGGGGTTGTGCAATCTAACTATTCTGCATATATAGGTGCTACAGGCAGAGTTGTCCTTGCGGCACATAACCACACTTATTTCAGATATTTACCTAATATTCTAGTGGGTGATCAAGTGATACTAAAAACAGATTATGGCAAATTTACTTATGAGGTCACAGAAACTAAGGTACTTCCAGATACAGATACTTCCCTTTTGTATTATGACGTGACCGCAGATCCACCTGTAGATGATCTGATACTCTACACTTGCTGGAACAATGGATATATGGGTCTTTCAGATCAGAGGCTATATGTTATTTGCAAAGTCGTAAGCAAAGAATATAAGAATTAGGAGGGTAAGATCTGTGAAAAACAAAAAACTATACAACTACCTGCCTAATCTGATAATCTCGCTGTTTTTGGCGTTTATATTCCTTGCGCTGTCACTTCTGTTTGCGGCAGACAATATTTTCTTTGAACCGACAACCTATACGAACAGTATGTACAAGATAAAAATCGAGGACACGGCTTTCGAAGAGATACAGACATATTGTGAACAACAATATGCCTACACTGGTGTTGAAGCTGATACCCTGAAGAAGTCGATTAACAAAACTGATGTATCAAACGCTATTTATAGCTATGTTGAAGATACTTTCAGTTATATTCTTGGCAAAAAGAGTGGACTTCCTGAGTTTAAGGCAGACTTTACGCTTCTTGAAAAGAATATCTCAGACGATTATACAAAATGGGCTGAAAAAGAAGGCGTTAAATATTCTCAGGAACTTGAAGACATAAAGCAGAAGACAATAAAAAATGTGGAACAGGCAATTGAATCCGACCTTGACGTTATGCTTTTGAGCCATATAAATAAACCTAATGGCATTTCCACAAAGCTTAAAGATCTGCTTGTACTTGCGAGAAAAATAAGGATAGCTCTTATTGCAACGGCTGTTATACTTATAGGCGTTATGGCAGCAGTAAACAGAAAGCATATAGGTGGTTTGCTTTATTGGGTAGGCACTTCACTTTTCTGTTCCTCAATGCTCATTCTTGTTCCGTGTGCTATCCTAAAGGGTACAAAATATTATGACGGGCTTGCGATACATAATGACACAGTGTATAATGCACTCACAAGATCCATGTATGGCTTAACTGACAGCCTTATTAAATTATCGACAGTTACTCTCGTAGTGGCAGTTCTTTTTATGGCACTTTTTGCGTTGATAATCAATCTGACAAAGTTCAAAATGAAAGAAAAATGCTAAATTTATCAGGCCCCTGTTTTAAATAGGGGTCTGTTTTTTTATAGATGAAACAATTCCATTTAATAGTCGTCAATAGTTTAAAAATATGATTAAAACGTTGTAATAATATTACGATATATAATGGAGTTGTCATAGCTGAACCATTTGATGTGTCTCACACAGAAAGTGATCTCAATAAGCTTGTGCAGCTCATCAAATCACTTTCAGGTGAAACAAAGGTTGTTATGGAATACACAGGTGCATATTATGAACCGATCGCCAATGCACTCCACAACCAGGGTATATTTGTATCCGTAGTCAATCCTTTGTTGATCGATGACTATGGCACAAATCGTGTTAGAAAGGTCAAGACCGATAAGAAAGATTCTCTAAAAATAGCCTCGTTTGCTATCGATAAATGGCTTGACCTTCGTGAGTACATACCTGCCAATGATATTCGCAAAACGCTTAAGATCCTTAACAGGCAGTATGTTCAATATAATAAAATTCTTGTTATGCAGAAAAACAATCTTATCAGCCTGCTTGATTCCTGCTTTCCAAATGCCAACACATTATTCACTTCACCTCGCAGAGAGTCTGACGGTCACGAAAAATGGGTCGATTTCGTGTTGAAGTTTCCTCATATTCATTCTATTTCAAAGCTTTCCTTATCAGCTTTTAAGGTAAAGTATCAAAGCTGGTGCAGAAAGAACAATTACAACTATAGTGATAAAAAAGTTGCTGATATCCACTCATATTGCAAAACACAGATAAGCGTATTACCTATGACGGATTCCGTCATTAAGATTATTACAGAAGCGGCTGGGATGCTTAATTCCACTCTTGAAACGCTGTGCACAAGTTCCTGCGCATTTACAATGCTCGGGTCATGCAGGCTCTGAACTGATTTCTAAACAAATATTTTTTAATCAGACTGCTTCAAAAAAAAGATTTTGATGCGGTCTTTTAGTCATGCACTTTTTATCTTTGTGAATTGTTTGTAAATTCACTTAATTGGGGCTTGACTTTTATTTGCAGGTCTTTATCACTTTGAATTATACAAGTATTGTCATTTTAGATAAAGCTTGTATTGGATGCGTGGTTTTAAATTAATAAATATTTTTATCAAGATATTACCCTTTACAAATTCCCCACCAAAATAGGATCCAGCAAGACATACTCAAACACGCCTATCCCCAGCAGAGCCAGCAATATCGGCAAAATAAGCACCGCCGTCGCCGCAAGGAATGTCGAGATAACACTCTTGAGCTTTGCCGACAGAAAATAGATGATGAGCATTGCGCAGAGCAAAGCGAGATACCGCCCAAGGCTTATAAGAATGAGATATTCTTTGATAGAAATATCAAAAGTTGAAAGTGATTCTATCGAGCAGGCTGGGGCATTTATCCCTCTTGTGCCGTATGCGCTGATAACGTTGTAAAAGTAGGGCGTATAGGTCAGAGCGAAAATGATCGTCACAATGATAACGCCAATGCCGAACTTGCAAAGAAAGGTGTCCTCCCTGCCACGGGCAGAGGTTTTTAACAGCACGTTCGCACCTGTCTGATACTCGGCGGCATAAACGTAGGTAAGGCAAAGTATCACCATTGCCATTGCGGTAAGACCAAGGGTCAAGTCCTTGTTGCCTGCACTTTCGTCGCCCGTCAAAAGCTTATAGCCGCTGTCGTAGACAAATTCACCGTTTTCTGTTGTACTCAGATACTCAGCGTGAGCCTTGACCTGCTCGAATGCGTACTGCGGAGCAAGTATATCCTGATACTTCATCATTATGAAAACGCCGTCGCCCTCTGAGTTCGCCATTTCTTCTGACATTTTCATTTGTGCGTCGGCAAATTTCTGATCTTCCTCGTTTATCATTTTCTGTTTTTCGGAAGTGTATTCGCCCTCAAATTTAAGCATATACTGCTTGTAATAAACCTCGTCTGCTGACGAAAAGCTCTCGCTGATAGGAGAATATGAAACTGCGGTGATGACTGCAAATGCTATCAAAATCAGCAGAGCCTTTCCGCCGATAAAGACCTTGTAGCACTCTTGCAAAAAGAGGTTTGTCGTCCTGCCCTTGAAAATGCTGAACTTTGCAAGACTGAATTTTCTTGTGCGGCTTTTTATCACCCTTTGCTTTGAAAATATCAGTACAGAGAGTATGGAAATCACAATCAGCAATACCAACGCCGAGCTGACAAATACAGCCATATAGTTGACAGGTTTTCCGAAAAGGTTGAGATTGAGATAGTTTGCAAAAAGATCTTTTGTGTTGGCGTATGCAAGAATATTAATGTATTTCAGCGGACAAAGATAGCTCATGCTCGGTATGGTATAGTACAGCACAGCTTCCGCCGCTATGGTTATCATCAGCGCGCCGTATACCTTTACAGCGGTGTTCGATACCACCGTCACAAGGTAGATGATCGCTGCAAATACGCAGTAAACTGCAAGTTTCGCCGCTAGGAAAAATGCAAAGTATTGCAGTACGGATATTTTCAAATTACTGCCGTTAAATTCGTATACCGACTGTATCTGCCTTGACAGATTGCCGAAGCCGTATGTAAAATATGAAACTGCGAAGTTCACGGCGTAAAGCAAGATCTCAGCTGCCATCGCCGCCGCAAAACAGGTGAAAAGCTTTGCGATACCGAGCGGCATTCTGCCCTTGAAAGTCGTGCGCGCGAGGGTTATCTGGTCAAGCTCTTTTTCACGGGTGACAATCGTGACAACCACGGTCATTATCATCAGTATTGCAATAAGGTCTGTGGCGAGAAAAACCGTTGCCATTGAAACGCCCTTTGAGGGTGCGGCGGTGAGCTTTGAGCCTTTGAGGTAGGCGAAGTCCGCAGGCGTTTGTGCGATATTTTTGTAGCTGAAACTATCGGGGTCGGCGAAAAGCGAAATGCCCGTCATTTTTCGCGCGGTGCTGTCGATATTTTCAAGGTAGCTGTCGTAATTTTCGCAGGCGGCGACCTCCTCGTAAATGCGGTCGGTCAGCTCTATCTCGGAGTAAATATCGTCGGTAAATTCTAGGTAGCTCTTCGTCTTGTAGCTCTTCAAAAGCTCCTCAGCATTGCAGTTTTCCTGCGAAATATCCTCACCGAATGACAGCCTTTGTATCAATTCAAGCTCCGACTTTTTCTGTGAAATTCGCTCAAAAGCAACGTGAGTGTCAAGCCCTTCGAGGGTCTGATAAGCGGCTTTGTACTGCTCAGGGGTGTATTCCAGCGTCTGTTTTGTTTCGTTTATATACAGCAAAACGCCGTTGAGGAGCAGCAGAACGGCGAAAATTGCAATAGTTGTGCGTTTGCAGAACGCTTTTATCAGTTCGTTTACGAAGATCATTAGCTCGCCCCCTCAATCGAAATAGTAGAGGTAGAGGTCCTCAAGGTCGGGCTTGCAGGTTTTGCATTCGTAAGTTGGCGGCTGTTCGCTGATAACACGGACGTAGATATTTTTCTCGTCCTTTGAGATATTTCCCACCTTGTATTTTGCGGAAATTTCGTCCAGCATACTCTCGTCGGCGGTTATCTCGAACACTTTGCCGTCGATCTTTTCGCAGAGGATATGAGGCGCACCGCTGTCGATTATCTCGCCCCTTTTCATCAGCAGGACTTCTTTTGCGATAAACTCGATATCCGAAACAACGTGGGTTGCGATTATGACTATCTTGTCGAAAGCTATTTGTGCCACCAGATTTCTTATACGGATACGCTCCTTCGGGTCAAGACCTGCGGTAGGCTCGTCGAGGATAATGACTTTCGGTTCGCCGAGCATAGCCTGTGCGATGAGGGCACGCTGTTTCATACCGCCCGAAAAGCCGCCGAGGCGTTTGTTTCGGCTGTCCTGCAAGTTGACAAGGTTGATTAGCTTTTCTATCTGCGGCTTTGCGTCAGCTTTTTTCATGCCTTTGAGGGCAGCCATATAGTAGAGAAAACGCTCCAGCGTAAAGTTTGGATAAATCCCTTGTTGTTGGGGCATAAAGCCGAGAATTTTGCGGAAGTCGGCGTCCATTGTGCTTGTTTCAACGCCGTCAAATTTCACCGAGCCGGAAGTTGGTTTCAGATTGTCGGTGATGATATTCATAAGGGTGGATTTGCCTGCACCGTTCGGTCCAAGCAGACCGTATACTCCCGCCGTGAAGTCGTAGGTGAAGTTTTCAAGTGCGGTGAAATTGCCGTATTGTTTGGTGAGGTTTGTTAGGGTGAGAGTCATGTTGTTTTCTCCGGTTTTATTCTTTATCAAATTTTCCATGCTGCTCGTTCAGCTCGTTTAAAACCTCGTCTATTCCTGCGGCTTTCAGCTGTTCATTTGCTGCGAACAAGGCTTCGTCAAGGCTTTGATATTCGCCGTAATCGCCGTAGAACAGACCGTAAAAATCGTCATAGACCGCCGCCGTTTTCTCCAATTTTTCGGCAAGATCGTCGGATACCTCCAAACCGTAAAACGGAGATACCTCGGAATGCTCCCAGCATATCGCAATATCCTCCCGCTTGCTTTGATTGTCCTGCGAATTGCTTTCGGCGATAATGGAATTAGTCATTGTCGCGGCGACGTCGTAAAACGGCAGAGCGTTCTTGTTCGGGTACTTTTCGCCGTCCTTGACCGCATAATTTCGTCCCTCTGCGCCGTTGTAAATTATGTTCGCAAGCTCTTCGTCCGTGTTCAGCAGAGCGAGCAGTTCAAACGCCGTTTCCTTGTTCTTGCTAGAGGACGATATCCCCACGACTCCGTTCAGTTCCTCCTGCTGCAAATATCCGCTTGAAACGATTTTCGACGAATCATAATAAAGCGGCATTGCCGGCGACAGGCTGCAAATATAAGCGTCGTTCGCAATATCGACGTTGTTTGATATATATCCATTTTGCGAATATTCATATACGGTCTTGAGATATTTCAAGGCTTTTTCATTCTCGAAAATATTTTCCGCCAGTCCCGTTTCGGCGTTGATATACACGCCCTTGTATCTGCAAAATCCCGCCATCTCATAATACAGTTCGCAGGTGCTGTCGAGCAGCAGACCACGTTTCCCCTCGTCCGCAAGGCTTTGCAGATACGGCTCGAGATCTTCTAGGCTTTGGATATCGTCTGTATTTACCCCGTATTCGTTGCAAACATCGCCGTTAAGCAACAATACCAGCGGCTGAGCAAGCGTATAGTCGGTGGTTTTTCCGTATATCATACCGTCGGCACAGGTCGTCTGCTTCCAGACTATGCCGTCGAACCCGTCGTAAAACGCTTTTCCGCTGTCGGTCTGAAAATAATCGTTCAAAGGTTCTAGATAACCCCTTTCTACAAACAGATTAAAGGTATCTCCGTAACCGCCCAGCGCGCTCATGCCCAGCCCCGTGTTGACTATATCGACCTGCTCGTTATTTTTGAGCATACTTTCGTAAACGTCCATGTTTGGGTACAGCTCGCCCGTTTTGAAATCAAACTCGCCGTTCATTACAAAATCAACGTAAAAGTCATATCCGTTTTTATCCAGATACTCGTTCACAGTGTTTTCAATGTAAATTTCATCGTATATTCTCGGGTCGTCGTCAGTAGTTGTAAAGGTCGTATCGTAGTTTGTAAGATATACGATCTTTGTTTTATTTTCATAAGTGAGGGATTCTGCCGTTTCAACGTCAAAACGCGAAAATCCGAACTTGTCAAAGCCGTAACCGTAATCCTTTTCTTCGGCTGATGAAGTACCTGAGCTTACTTCCGAGCCGGTCTTGTTTGCATTATCGGAGCACGCTGTTAGACCGAGCATGACCAGCGAGATCAGGCAGGCTAAATATTCTTTCTTACCCATTGCTCATTCCCCTCTTACTGCTCAAATTTAAAATCGGCATTTTCAAATTTCAGACTCCAAAAGTCCTCGTCGGAGAGCAGTCCGAAGCTGTCGCGTTCGGAGTCCTGATAGTGTATCAAATGCCCGTTTGACGTGTGTCCCAGAACCGATACGTAAACATCGCCGTCAAATTCGGTCGTAAGGTCTTTTCCGTCCGACGTATCGAACACTCCTGCACTGCGTATCTCGCTTTTGCCGTCCGCAGTACTGTACATATAAAACACCCTGTTTCCGATCATGCAGACATCGCTGACATAGCCGTCCCGTTTAAACAAAACCTCTGTCCCACCGCCGTCGAGATCATAGGAGCAGACCTGCGAATGGGAATCGTCATCGTCGGAAACGACATAAAGCACTTTACCGCCGTTGCACTGCCAGACGTTGACGGAATCTTCCATTTCAAGTACCGTCATCCTCTCCGAGCCGTCGATATCATAGCATTCGACAGCGGAATGAACGCTGTTTTCGGAATATTCGCTGTGCTGGAAATATATCTTGTTTTTGTACAGCAAAAGACTCTTCTTACCGATCACGGTTTCGTTTGCAGTGCCGATGTCCATATATTTTTCAAAAGAAAAATCGGAAAGGTCAACCGAACAGAGCGAATAATTCTCCCGCAATCCAACACTGTCGGTATCGTTCATTTCAAATTCCGAGCCGACAAAGAACAGTCTGCCGCCGTCAAGCACAGGATTAACCATGGTGCAAAGCGACAGTTCCGCGGTAAACGCAAGCTTTCTGTTCATGCCGTCGGTATCGGCGGTATAAATAAGAAACTCGTTCAGCTCGCCCGTGCATATCGAGTATAGCGTATCGTTATAAAGAAAAGCATAGTTATAAAAGTACCCCTCTTTTGGAGCGACAGCCGAGCATTTTGTATCGGCGTTTTCTGCAGCGGTCTGATGCTTACAATCGGGCTGTGTGCAGAAAATCTCATAGCTGTTGGTTTTCAAATCCCAGAGGTAAAGTCTGCCGTCGTTTTCCCTGAAAGCGTAGCTGTCGGAAACGGTTATATTCGCCCCGAATTCGACGGGTTCGTTTACATTTGCGTCCGAGGTCTTATCCGGCTGTTTTCCGCATGATGGCAGAAGCAGGGCAGCGGCGGTCATGGTCATTACGATCAATGCTTTAATTTTCATTTCGGTTATCTCCATATTCTATAGAATAATACCGCACGGAAATATCACTATATGTCAGTGCGGCATTATTTTTTAGAATTATCCGTTATACCAAGTAACCTGTATATACAGTAGCGTTGTTTAATTTATGTGTTATTGTCGCACTTTTAAACGTTCCGCCGGAAGGTGTGGAGCAGGTTGTGCTAACGCCTCTTGTATAGCTGTTGCCGCTACCTGTGTTAAGTGTATTTCCGCTCTTTGTATAGTAAAGCACGATGTTAACTCCTACCGTTTTTTTCGATCCGTCCTTTGTTGATGTTGAAGCATAGACGCTGCTTGAGGAACTCTTGTAAGCAGTGCAATACGCTCCGTTTTTTTCGAGATCAGTATATGCGCTCGCACCCATAGCCGAAATCGAAGCCATCATCATTACGGCAGCACCCATAGCTGCTATCTTCTTAACCATTTTTGTCATTTTAAATACCTCCATTGTCTTAATATATTAGTATCACAAACGATCTACTTTGTTGCAAATCATTTTAAACTTTGTATGTTCGCACAAATGTTATTGTACATTTTTGTGTATTTTATCTCTGCATTGGAAACACCTTACCCCTCCTAATTAAACCGATTATTAAACGATTCTGTGGTTATCTATTACTTCTTTTCTTTCTTAAATTTAGGTTCTTTAGGTTGATATGCCCCCCAATGTGATGCAGAACCACAGGCTGCCTTTGCCATATGTCCAACAAGCGCCTTGACTGATTTTGCTACAGCAACTTTAATTTTCATAAGAAATCCCCCCTTTTCATAAATCTTGCGTATATTATAAATATTGAAACTAAGGCTAAAGTCAGCAGAATTATTAGCCCTAGGTCTACACCTTTTATAATTAATACGATGCTTATTGCAGATAGCACTACTGATAAAACGGTAGAAATAATTTTATAGACAGTTCTATTTTCTATCGGTTTATTCTTGTTCTCAATCGGTGCCAATAAAACAATGGTTACTACTTGAAAAATAGCAATTAATATAATTGACTTTAAAGAAATATGTCTTATTATTTTAAATATCAACAACAATATAACAAAAGATATTGAGGTCACTAAATTACATTTAATATATGTATTTGCATGATATCCCCCAGTAAATGATCTCATTATAATGAACACTGCCAAAAACATTGTGCTCTCAAAAGTATAATTTGTTACTATACCTATGATAGATATTAAGGCTATATTAATTAATGATGATAATGTAATTTCTATTCCGTATCTGTAAAATTCTATTTCTTCTGTATCCTTAGAAATTACATTATTCTTGATCATAAAATTCAAAATTATCGATACTAATCTCTTCATTACTTCCACCAAGTCTTTTATTTGCTATAATATACAATTTATTTACACTCAAGTCAAGCAATTTGGCGTGACGTGTAAGTTTTTGTCGTGAAATACAAAAAGAGAACTGTCCACCATATAAAAACCGGCGTAACAGCTCTCTTTTTCGTTATAAATTTAACTTGTTTCTCTCAATTTGCTATGACTTAAATTTGCCAATACAAAGAGATTTTAACGTTTTACAGTAAAGTTGATTTTAACGTTATCAAACATGTGAACATTTTATCCGATTCGTAAAATTCACATCTTCCCTGATATTTTTCTGCAATCTCTCGTATTATTTTAATTCCCCACCCATGCTTATGGGCATTTAATTTTGTTGTTTTAAGGCTCGGATTTCTTTTTAAAACAGACTCATTTATTGCATTTCTGACTACTATTCTATATATGTCCATTGTTTTACTGATGTCAAGGTTAATGAACCTTTCTGACTTGTCAGTTATTTTTTCACTAGCCGTTATAGCATTGTCAAGCGTATTGCTTAAAATATGAAGCATATCAATATCATCTATACCATCAAGGCTCTTAATGCAGCTGCAATTTGTTCTGATTCCTTCTGTCGCTGCGACTGCAAACTTAGAATTTATAATAGCATTTACAATATAATTGTCTGTATTTACAAAGCTTTCACTGATTGATATAACGTTAACATATTTCTCTATGTACTTCATTGATTCATCTGCGTGTCCTTGAACTATCATTGTATATACAGCGGACAATTGATCTTTCAAATCATGTCTAATCTTTCTTATCGAATCATATTGCTGACTTGCATTCTCTATATATTGGTGACTGTATTGCTCTTGGATCTTTAAAAGTTCCAGTTCTTTTTTCTGATTATTTTTCACAGAAATAGAATCAATCATATAAAAGATTATAATGTTAACTGCAACTATCGTTAAAATCAATAAGTTTATATAGAGTCTCTGCGTTGAATCAATAGCTATCAAATGAAGTAAGAACATCATAATAATGGATATTGCAAGTATTAATATAATAGCGATCCACTCAACTGCATTAAAGTTCTCAGAAGTCGTTGCCAATAATTTCAGCATCAACTTTACTGAAATAAAGAATAATGCCTGTGCAAAAATCAATACCGTAAAACGAGCAAATCCGGATTCCGTAACTATTTCTTTTATTGACATTGAATTTACTGATGAAACAAAATTAAGCGTATCTTCAATTGACCATATAACGAGATACGAATTTTCGCCTATAGAACCCTCAGCCCCGTTATGAGATAGCAAAAACTTTTTATACTGTTCCGGAAATTTAATTTTTAATTTATCTTCAGTTTTATTTATTTCTAATGGATTGCTTGGTTCATTCAATTCCATATCCGTCATATATTTTTCCGCTATATTCATTCTTCTTTCCTCATTTCATTTGATTTTTTGCTTGAGCTTGTATTCGCTTCCAAAACTTGGTGTATTTTGCATGTTCAGACTGCGTAAGCGCAATTTTATTAGAATGGTTCGTTGGGCTACCACTAAATTTAACAGGATGTACTTCATGAATTTGTTTTCCTTTTAATTCAGGATTTTGTCTATGAATCTGAGCATTTTCACTATTAGCAGATTTTCTTGCTTTTGTATATTCTTCTCCTTCAAGAAGTTTAAGTTTTCCATCTGGCTTTGGTCCACCTTTTGGATAACCTTCCCAATCTGTAATCTCAATCTCACCATTCTTGCGTACGATGCACTCCGCATTATGTACCCAAACCGCACACTCACCAACAAAGTAAGTATGATAATCCTCAACCTGAAAATTATACACGGAAACAGATTCAGCAGTTTCTTCAATGAAGAATTTCACAATTACTAAGTCTTCACCATTCACACTGATAAGCTTATCACCAACAAGAAGACTTCCTGCATTGATAAAGCCTCTACCTTGAACGTATAAGTGTTGAGTATAGACTGAATGCTTCCTGCAGCTTGCCGTTTAAAAAGGCTATTTGCGAGTTGGATATAACTTCAGCTAATTGCTCATTGACTTCAACCATAATTTTATCTTTTAAAATTTATCAATGACTTATATTTTTTTTGCATTCATTAAACCATTCTTCGACTAACTCAATTACATCCTTATCATAAACATCAGTTACATTTTCATAATTGTAATTTGAGTCAAATGACTTAGAGTTAACATTGTATACTAATTTGAATTCGTGTGGACACTTTGCATCATAGGTATCACAAAGCTCAACAATGCTTTCTATATCTTCTATTCCACAATGAAAGAATTCCTTAATTTGAGCATCTGAACACCAATCATTGGTTGTGAACAACTTGCCATCTTTCTCAAAAAATGCGTCAATATACTCTTCGTTATCATTTTGTAATATGTATACATATATAACGTCTGCACTCTTTTCAGAATTCTTAAGTAATTCAAGGCAAAGCGAAATAACATTAGCTTGTGCATCAACAAATGCGTCTTCAAATCCTTTTAACATGGTTAACCTCCTATTTTTTAATGGGGATTAATAAATTTGCCATCTATTTTGTATGAAACATCAAATGCTAACAGTCTCAATTACAAGAGATTTCGGACTCACATTCTTTCTGCCATTCTTTATAAATATCTACTAAGTCAACATCATTCTCCATTGCAATATCATCATAGTTGTATTTCGCATCAAAAGACTTAGTCTTAACATTGTAACTTAATTTAAACTCATATGGGCATTTACCATCGTAAGTATCACATACTTCAACAATATTGTCAACATCTTCCACACCGCAGTCAAAAAAATCATTGATTTGATCGTCATCGAACCAATCGTTTAAAAGGTAGATTTTCTTATCTTTAGCAAAAAATGCGTTAAAAAAAATCTGCGTATCACTTTGATAAATATAAATATATATCATATCAGCTTCTTTCTTGTTATTTTCTAATAACTCTAAAGCTAGCGATATCGTTCTTGCCTGCGCATCTGTAAAAGCATCTTCAAATCCTTGTAACATATCAATTCTCCTTTAAATTATTTCTATTGTTTAAATATTCGTCTAAACAGTTCACCGTCAATTTTGTAGGATACGTTAAAAGAAGAAGGACGAGATGAACCGTTTTTATATGATAACTTAATATCTACATCAGTAACGTTTTGTCCATTTTTTAATGCATTTGACCACTCCCTTTCCATACTGCGATAATTATCTGTATTTTTTACAGCTCTATTTAAATCACTTCTCTGCGAAACCAGGTTATCCAAATCCGGAGAACCACCAAATTGGTCTGCAAACAAATGGCCTGCGTCATCACCAGGTAATTTACCGGCTGTGTTTGAATTATGGTTCAATCTTCCGTCATGGGTTTTGAATTTCAATTCGTCCGCATGAGCAGAACTTATATTACCATTTGCATCGGTTTTGTATGTGTAGCCGTTTTCTCCAGCTTTATACTCTTGATTTGGTTTTAATGTGCCATCTTCATTCATGTGTGGGGGACAATTTTTATTATGCACCCAAGCACAACACTCACCAACAAAGTAAGTATGATGATCTTCAACTTGGAAGTTATAAACATCAACGGGTACATCTGTTTCCTCTATGTAGTGTTTCTCAACAAACAAATCTTCGCCATTTACGCTGATAAGTTTATCACCAACAAGAAGACTTCCTGCATTGATAAAACCCCTGCCTTGAACGTAGAACGGGTGATTATCAGTTGTTACAATTTCTTCACCATTAATTGTGAGATGAACAAGCTTGTCCACTTTGCGCACATAAGTCTCAAGAACAGTTTTAGATGCGGTTTCAAGCGTGTCGGGGTTCGTTGAAATAACAACATCTCCAGCTTTAAGCCTCTCAATTGCAACAAGACCTGCTGTTGTAAGCACCATCGTTCCTGCAATAAAGCAAGCCATATTCTGTGATGCTGCACCACTGAAGGATGAAAGCATACTCACGCCCATCTGGAAACCATTGTAAATATCGCTCTGATGCAGCTTATTGTTCAATGCCGTTAACGGATTATCGGGATCTATCATTCCCAACCCCATCGACAGCATATCAAATCCGTCCATGCCATTAGAGATCGTTCCGCTGACTTTTGCTGTTGTCTGGATAGCGTTTCCGAGTTTTGAACCACAGGTTTAAAATACCAACGATAAGTAATTGAATATACTATTTCAATTTCTTGATATACTCATCTATTCCTAAAACAAGTACCTCCTGCAACATTTCCAAATAACTCTTGTTATAACCACTTTTTGCAATCATAATATCAAAGACCTGTCTTAACTTTCCATCAATCATAACCGTTACACCGGTTACTTTCTCTCCAGTAGTTGTATTTTCAAATTCTTCCGCCACTATACGCATTTTATTATCCATTACACACACTCCATTTAATGCTATTTTATAATCTTTACATTAGTAGCAGCTTCCTCTATCCATTCAGACCACGGTGCTGGCAATTCATAACTTCGTCCAGGTGTAGATGTATCAGTTAACTTTGGCGCTGTTCCACCTTGAACTCTTCTATATACTACGACTGAATATAACCACAGTAATCATAATAATTTCTTTGTTCTATATTATACAACTGAGAAGCTTCTTCCGGTGTCATAGCGTTTCACTCCTCTTATCATAATTAAGTCAAACAAGAAAAACATTTATTTCACATAATAAGATGCCTTTTTGACTATATTTACACTTTTTTATTATACTTCGCCTTGAAATATTTGTCAAGTAAATTTTAGAATTCATTAATAATTTACATTTTGTCAACTATATTATCATATTTGACTGATTATACGACTTTTATTTAAAATTAACTAATCATTAAGTTCAAACGCCATGCAAGAGCAGAGTAAAATATTCTTAAAAACTGTCCACTGTGTTTGTCAAGCAGAAAGTTCATAAAATGGGCTCGAAAAAGTGCATAGCCCGATCAGCACAAGATTAACGTGTGGGGGCTCGGTTTGCGCATAGAAGGAGCGCCCCTGTTGTGTATTTTTGGAGCCCTTTTTCTGCATTTCTATTTTACCATAAACAATTGTGAACTCCGTTTTCCAGCATATTAAAGTCTTTTTTAATATCAAATACATATTTGCAACCACCTGTTACAGTATATTCTATAAATGTTTGGCAGTAACTATGATTGCTCATAACTCTGAGACTGCTCGTCCTTAATTCCAAACGACTGTTTCTTTTGCCTTATCATTCTCCTCAGTCTGCTGTCGACTGTATGTCTGACCGACTTATACTTCTGTGTATAGTCATCTTCAATACACTTGCAGAGATTAGCGAACAGAGCGAAGATCGTATTTGCAAGTATAGTGTTTTCAAACTGTGCCATATTGTCAAGCATATTCTGAGCATACTCATTTCCGTCATTTGCGGACTTTGTGAGCCACTCCACAGCCTTTTCCTTATCTTTTTCAAGTTCCTCTGCACCGAAAAGATAAAGCCTGCCGAGCTGATAAGTTGACCACATATTTTCAGTGGATTTTTCAAAATATTCGATGGCTTTAGGAATATCAATCTCAGTTCCAAGACCGTTTTTATACATAGCGCCCAATTTGTAATATAAGTTATCATCAGCCTGATCCTTGCTTTCGAGTTCAAGAAATCCTGACAATGCCGCTTTGTAATATCTCTGTGCGGTTTCTTTATTTTCAGCAACATATTCGCCCTTGCTGTACATCTGAGCGACAGCATAAGAAGCATAAGGCTGACCCTGTTCAGATGATTTGCGATACCACCAAAACGCCTGAGACAAGTCTTTTTCCACACCGTTGCCGTAGTAATATAAATTGGCGAGACTGTATTGTGCGAATTTGTTGCCTTCATGAGCTGATTTCAAGAAACATTCAAATGATTGAGCGTAATCCTGTTCTGTTCCCAACCCATAGCAATGCATTTTGCCTATGCGATACCAAACGTAAGAACGCATATTCACGGGTTTCATAATCTGCCCATCAAATTTCGGCTCATAAGGAAACATAAAATCAGAATCCGGCTCGATCTCCATAAAACCCTGAAATGCTTCTTCGTAGAATGAAAAAGACTTTTTTTCATCTTTTTCGCCGAGTTTATCAGTAGAATAGAGTTTGCCCAGATCTTGAATAGCAAGAACATTGCCTGACCTTGATTCGTTAAGCAAAAGCTGCTCCGCTTTCTGAAAATCTTCAAGCTTTGATTGCTTGTTGTAAATAATCTTACAAGCTTCTTTGTATGCTGTACTCCATTTGAGGTAGTATTTGCTTTGAGGTTCATAATCTTCAATATCGACTGTTACCTCATTTTCATTGCTCCAAATGAAATCTTCGGCGGTCGGCTCGTCGTTATCCGAAAATGTTACTTTATCATTTTCGGATTGCTCAGATTCATCAAACTTCAGAAGAATATCAACATAAAAGTCATCATTCGCAAATTGTTCTGTTGGTTCGGGTTCTTCAATTTCTACATCAATGACAGGATAATTCATGTCAAGCACAGTTCTGATTATCATATTCCGCACAGGCTGAAAAACTTTGTTATCAACCAATGGCGGCAGTTCTTTTTCTTTTTGCGTATAGGTCTTGTATTTCAAGCTCTCCAAACTGCACCATTTTTCATAAAGCTGACGGATATTATCGTCATTTGCAAGTTCCGAAAAAATGCTGTTGACTGTTTCTTTGACCTCCTGAGGAAGATATCCATATACTTTTTTGCCTTTAACATTCTGTAACTGAGAATATAGTTTGCGGATAAGATTTTCAAGCTGCGGATTTTCAAAATCGCTTTGCTGAATTTTTCTGACAACACTTTCAAACTCCGTTTTTGATACAGCTTTCAATTCGTCACGGCTTAATGTCTGCTCCTGATATATGGACTGCAAATCGTCCTTAAATATATCGTTTGCAAAAGCTGAACGAATCTTATTAATTCCCTCGTTTGTTAAGAATCCTTCCTTTGTATTTTCGGAATAAACAAGCAGATGAATATGCGGATGATGAGTAGTGTCATGAAATGCGGCGTACCATTTTAAATTGCATAATGAAATTTTCTGATTTTTTGCAATATCTGAAATGTGACGCATAACAAGCTGCCGCCACGCTTCCGAATTATCGTAACCAAGTCTAATTGCATCTTCACGACGAAGTGAAATTACGTGGGACCAGACATTGCCTTTGTGATTAGCTATTTCGTTTGCAACTCTGTCAAGAATGATCGGTTTGTCTTTTTCATTAAACAAACCGTGCGAACCTCTTTTCTGAACTCCTGGACGCATAGCCATGTAGCCTACAAAGTTCTGCCGATTTCCGATAACGTCGGCATTGCGTTCAATTATCATACTGATTAGTTCCGAAGCGTTTTCTACGGTAGGGTTCGCAGTGTAGTCCTCATACTCAAGGTATCTTTTGGCTTCGGGAAAGTCCAAAAGCAGATCACCTATAAGCTCTTTCTGATTTTTTGTAGCGTTATCATTTCTGTCAATAGTGTTTTGATCACGAACTTCAACTGTTTCACGGGTTGCAATGTACTTCGTGTAGTTTCTGCGCTTGTTTTTACTTTTCTGTGTACCGCTTTTCAGATAGCGGCTTGTGACGATAATTTGAGATAAAGCCACGATATATCACCCCCCGTTTTAATTTGATTTAATCTGACCGCTGATACCTCACGGCCTTTTCAAAATTAATGATACCATTGATCCGCTTAACTTCATCCGTACACATAGCGCGAAGCTTGATCATCGTATCATCGTCAATGTCATGCACAGCCGCAAGCATATGTGTAATCGCACCAAGCTCCACTGCAATTTTAAACATGGCACGGGACAGCCTCTGTTCCGTGCCTTTTACAATTCCCTCCGTGAGCGTTGCAAGCTGCGAAGCAAGATAATCCACAAGCTCCGGTTTATTCTGTAAAAGATAACCGCAGTAAAATCTGATTGCCTTTTCCATAAATTCCGTGCGAGACGAGCAGTTATCCGACTTGTATAAGATATCGACCGTTTTCATTGTCTCGGGAAAAACATACAGCGGAAACTTGATTTTTTCTGCTGTGACACCATCGTTTTCCTCTGCAATATCGGCATTTTTCTTTGCCTTTTGCACTTTTGACTCCATGATTTTCGACAACCTCCTTTTTTGACTCCATTTTATCAAGGCTTGTAAAACCTCGCAAAATCGGCGAGCTTTGCTCGTCCGATGTGAATGTTTTGGCGGCTTTGACGCCAAAACTTTAACCAGCAATATATTAAATTCCCCTCAAACCCACCCGAAATCATCTGATTTCTGCCATTCTCAAACTCTGCGAGAAATGCCCCAAATCTGTCCCGACTCGCTTTAGGGTAAACTTACCCTACCGACCTCCGAAACTCGCCACACGAGCCGACACGGTGCGAACTGGAGCGAATTACTGCTCGGAATGCTTTTCAGATTCGGCAGGCAAGGAGTTTCTCGGCTTTCTCGCAGGCTTTCTGTCCGACATCATATCAATAAAATCTCTCACATTCTGCGGAACGACCTTGCCGTAAAGCTGATCCGCATACTTTTCAAGCTCCGCCGCAAGAGTTGTGTTCTTCTGCTCCAGATACATCTCTATGGCAGAGAGCTTTTTCTCGTTTACACTTACAGTAACTGATTTTTTCAACCTATCACACTCCAATAAAATTAATTTTTTGATGAGCTGTCCTCATTCACACTTTGAATAGCGTCAGTCACCTCCTGAGGATAAGTCACTCCATCATAGGTACACCAACTTGTCCAGCTGCCATTTGAAACAGGCTCTTTTGTGACATAACCAACACTTTCAGAGCTGTAAACAACTTCTCCGTTTCCAACATAAACTCCGTGCTTACTGCCGTCGAACAGCCCCAGCCCTGCGACTTCCGGCATGGTATCAAGACCACCTTGTTCTGTATAAACAAGAGTACTGTAATCAGAACCGAACGCTTTATCGGTCGGGCTGTAGTTAAGATATCCAAGCATAAGTCCCGCGTTATCTGCGTATCTGATGCGGTCAGCTTCGTTTCTTTCACCAATAAAACCGTTCATATATCCCCAGCCGGACACATACGCATTTTCCGCCCAAGCCGCAAGATCGGTGCAGTTCTTTGTGCTTTCATCGCTGAACATATACTCGTTTATGGTGCTGTTCATCACCCAAGTGTAGGTTCGCATAAATTCGTCATAGTCTATCTCCAAGCCGTAAGTCGAGTTTATCGCCGCAATTAAATCACTGTCATTTGGAGCAACAGCGAACAAATTTGCGTATGACTCAGCATTAAAATTCTGAACATCTTCAAAGTAAGACATATATATCAGCTGAGCCTTTATGGTCTGAACCTTGACACCCTTTTCGTCCATAGCGTTTGCAATGTCATTACCTGCTGATCGGATATCATCGAGCCTTTGCCTGCTTTCACTGTCAAGAGAGCTGTAAAAATCATCGGCATTAATGTGAAGTTCAGGCACTTGAGCTTCCTCGCCGACCTCCCCAAGAGAAGAAAGCATCACCGCAGGAGCACACAGCAAAAGGAGCAGACCCACCGCAGCACTAAGCACCACAGTCACAAGCTTGCCTCGCTTTTTTTCATCACCAAGAATATATACGGCTGCCTTTTTAAGAGCCGCCGCAACTGTCGCCGACATTACATCACCTCACGAATTTCAAATTCAGTAAACGCACCCTGCGTTTTCATTTCTATGCCGTGCATATATTCAAGTGCACCACGCTCCGTTGCAAACAAAATGGGCTCGCCGTTATGACGAACCCAGTCCTCAAAAATATTTCTGCTGTTCTCAGCATAACGTGTTTTCCATATGCCGTATTTTTTCTTCTGCATTTTTATCGACCTCCTATTGTAGTCAAACTCAAATTTTACACCTGTTGCGAACAGTTTTATCTACCGCCAGCCGAACCAAACAGCGCCGCCTTGTAAGCAGGAGCAATGACCTGCAGCAGATACCTCTCGTTTCCGCACCGATACAGACAAGTACCTCTTTCGGGATACTTTATCAAGCCATATTCCGATTCTTCTAACTGCAAGGTATCAATAAAAGCAGTGGGCGAAATGTTACCCGGATTGAACAGAAAATGATGTGACGGAATGGAGAACAGCGGCTTGGTGAACTCCTTTATCTCAGGCAGCAGAAAGTCCTCGATATTCTGACTTGCCAGAATAAACGAGGACTCTTTCTTACGCACACGTTTCATACCGTTACGAATATATTCTATCGCCGTCATATTAGTGAGGAATAAATACAGCTCATCAACTGCCGCAACAGTATTTCCCCTGCCTAAAAGCTGATCAGACATATATGACAAGATGTTGAACAGCAGAGTATCTTTCAGCCGTTTGTTTGTATCCATAAGACCTTTTACTCCGAAACAGATAAACTCGCCGTTCTTGATGTTGGTGCATCCGTTGAAGTACTTCGACTCTGCTCCTTTGCACATACTGTGCAGTCCAAGACAGATGTTCTGTAACATTTCTTCGGTATAGAGATGTTTCTTCCCGTGATCGAATGCCATAAATTCCTTTTCTATGAGTTCGTATAGATCGCTCATAATCGGATAATCCTCGTTTTTCTGCGTACTGAAATCCGTAAAATCATCTATGCCGAATCTTGCGTACAGCTTCATCAGCATAATTTCTATCGTATCTATCTCTGCGTCTGTGAAGTCCTTGTACGCTCTGAAAAAATCCTTGAGATAGCTGATGTGCTGACTAAGTCGGGTGACCTTGCGGAACGCTTCGGGCGAATCGGAATCCGCTCTGTCGCCGTCACCCCATGCTTTCGGTTCAAGAGGATTGATCATATACTCACCCGACATCATGTCAATGTAGGTGCCGCCGAGATTTGAACAAAGGTCATGGTACTCGGCTTCCGGGTCTAAACAGAGGATAGATTTGCCTGCCTCACGCTGATTGCACAGCAAAAGCTTCATCAAGTACGACTTACCCTGACCGCTGTTGCCGAGAATGAGAATATTGCTGTTTGTCTTGTCCTCGGTACGTCTGTCGAAGTCCACAAGCACATTGCTGCCGTACTTATCTCTGCCGATATAGAATCCGTTTTTGTCGGTCTTTCCTGAGTAATTCAGAGGATAAAGATCAGCCACAGAACTTGCAGGAAGAACACGTTCAAACTGACTTGCAAACACGTTATTGCCCGCAGGAT
>ENA-ORNG01000638-ORNG01000638.1-human-gut-metagenome-genome-assembly--contig:-NODE-638-length-29787-cov-6.107830_pt1 | contig 29787 bp, 28 predicted proteins | sample MGYA00242113_ERZ509018 | MGnify/ENA primary metagenome ERZ509018 (study PRJEB26280, sample SAMEA2338711) | human gut metagenome | biome: human gut; feature: human-associated habitat; material: faeces... | reverse complement strand
ACCGACTTTGCAGCCGACAATACTCTGGATGCGGCTGACCTGGTGGAAAATACAGAGACCATAAGCAACATCAGGATCAATGACTTCGTCCCTACTCAGCAGTTTTATAATCAGACTCAGAGTATCCGTCAGTATTATACATTTAACGATGTGGACAACGACAGATATATGATAAACGGTAAGTACACCCAGACATATCTGGCCACCAGAGAGATCGACGAGGAAAAGATCAGCGACTCCTGGCTCAACCGTCATCTGAAATATACCCATGGATATGGCATAACACTGTCAAGAGTGGATCAGGTGACCTCCAGCGGACAGCCTGAGGTACTCATAGGCAACATACCGCCGGAATCTTCCGTGGAAGAGATCCAGATAACAAGGCCGGAAATATATTTCGGTGAACTTTCCAATGAATATGTCATAGTCGGGACTGACGAGGAAGAATTTGACTATCCGTCAGGGGACAGCAATGAATACACCTTCTATGAAGGAACAGCCGGGATAAAGCTGAACTTCTTTAACCGCCTGGTATTTGCGGCAAGGGAAGGAAGCCTGAAACTTCTGGTATCATCCAATATAGACAGCGATTCAAGGATAATCATAAACCGGAATGTCATGGACAGGGTGCAGACTATCATGCCTTACCTTTCCTATGAATCAGATCCGTACATGGTGACTGTGGACGGTAAGCTTTACTGGATGATAGACGCATATACCTCCAGCTCCAACTATCCGTATTCACAGCCGTTTGATGAGAACGGCACAAACTATATAAGAAATTCCATCAAGGTAGTGGTGGATGCATATAACGGCGATGTGGACTTCTATGTTGTAGACGAAGAAGACCCTATTGCCATGACTTATGCCAAGATATATCCTGAACTGTTCAAGAGCGGGGATGAGATGCCGGAGGCCCTCAAGGCTCATATCCGTTATCCTAACTATCTCCTGCAGATACAGGCCAACATCTATACCAGGTACCATATGGAAGATATAGGTGTTTTCTACCTGAACGAAGACCAGTGGGATATCGCCAACGAGATCTATGGGACAGAGCAGGTACAGATGGAACCTACTTACTATATAGCCAAACTGCCGGGTGAAGATACGGCCGAGTTCTTCAACTCCATACCGTTCACGCCTAAGTCAAAGAAAAACATGACAGCGTTGCTCATCGCCAGGAACGACGGTGAACATTACGGAGAGCTGATGCTCTATCAGTTCCCTAAGAACAAGACCGTATACGGACCGGAACAGATAGAAGCCCAGATCGACCAGAACACCGAGATATCAAAGGAATTTTCCCTGTGGAATTCAGCAGGCACCAAATACAGCAGAGGAAACATGTTCGTCATACCTGTAAACTCCTCCATCCTGTATGTGGAGCCGGTATATCTGGAAGCCACCAATTCCAGCATACCTGAGGTAAAAAGGATAATCGTGGCTTACGGCGACAGGATAGCTTATGAAGAGACCCTTGAAGAATGTCTCGTATCCCTGTTCGGTGAAGAAGCGGCGGATTCCATTGACGCTTCCGATGAGTCGGTGACTCAGGAACCTTCCGGCGATGGCGGACAGACCGAGACAGGACAGCCTTCAGAAGAACTGAGCCAGACTGAGCTGATACAAAACGCTGTGACTGCTTACGATAACGCCCAGGCGGCAGTTCAGAGCGGCGACTGGGCCGGATACGGCAGATATATGGAAGAACTTGAACAGATACTCAATGAACTTGCTTCATAATTTATATTATCTTTAGGAGGAAACGACAATGCTGGACTTTGATTTTGAACGGATGCTGTTCAAAATACCGCCCGAAAAACATGACACTGAATCTCTGGCGCAGATACTTGAAGAACATCCTGAGGTAGAATTCGTCTCTTACGCGGGGCTTGATATCGCAGGTAACGACACCGATGAGAGGATTCCTGTAAAGCTTTTCCTTAAAGACATGGAAGATATGCTTGAACATGGTGTACAGACGGATGGTTCCAGCGTACATCTTCCGAAGATCGCAGAGCTCAATAACGCCAAAGTGGACATGATACCTGACAAAAGCGTCAACTGGTATGTGGACTATAACTTCGACAATGTTTCAAGAAAGACGGGGCTTCCGGTGGGGACCCTGAGGATACCGTCTTTCCTCATACATAACGACAGAGCAGAGGTTGGTTCCAGGGCAATACTCAAAGACGCAATGGAAAAATTCAAGAGCAGGCTCATGGAGCTGCTCAAGGAAAATCCTTATGTATTCCAATATATCAAAGGCGTAGACAGCGTCGATGAGATCGAAGAGATCGTTACCACCAGCGCTACTGAACTGGAATTCTGGGTAAGGACTCCGGAAGACAAAGCTGACAAAGAACAGCTTTCCACCTCTCAGGAATTAAAGGAGCAGTACTGGAAGAGGACTTACGGTCCGGTCAGGACAGCCCTTGAAAAATCTCTGGAAATATTGGATTACTATGACTTTGAAATGGAGATGGGGCACAAAGAAGTGGGAGGCGTCAAGTCCAAGCTGACCAGGAGCGGCCACCACGACCACATCATGGAACAGCTTGAGATCGACTGGAAATACGCTGAAGCCATGCAGGCGGCTGACAACGAAAAGCACATCCGGTATGTAGTTCGGGATGTGTTCAACCAGTTCGGCCTGATGACCACTTTCATGGCAAAGCCTGTAGAAGGCGTTGCAGGAAACGGCGAGCACACTCATCTGGGAGTTTCAGCCAGACTGAAAAACGGCAAGATGGTCAATCTGTTCTCCGCAGCAGACCCGCTGACAGACTTCCTCAGCCCGATTGGATTCGGCGGACTGATGGGCATACTCAAAAACTACGAGGCGATCAACCCGTTCGTAAGCCCGACCATAGACGCACTCAACCGGCAGAAGCCGGGGTATGAAGCGCCGGTCTGCATAGTGACATCCCTCGGACATGATCCGGCTGACCCGTCAAGAAACAGGACCATACTGGTGGGCCTGGTAAGGGACGCCAACAAGTCCATGGCCACCAGATTTGAGCTGAGATCACCTCATCCGAAATCCAATACATATCTGGTACTGGCCAGCAGTTATATGGCCATGCTGGACGGTATAGAAAAAGCCCTACAGGCCAAGAAAACGCCGGCCGAGCTTGAAAGATCCATTTCCAAGAAGAGCGGAGAAGAGGACTTCTACCTGGAAAAGGACAGAGAATACAGAAGTGAAAAAGATGTGTTCGACGACTACACCGAGGAAGAAAGAAACAGCCTTTTCGGCATCGCCCCGGCCACCGTATGGGAAAACATCCAGGGATTCTATAAATATCCTGAAAAGACCAGGGCGGTCTGCGCCGACGGTGTTATTTCACAGGCATCTCTGGAATCCTTTGTGGCCTATGCGGTCAACCAGTGGAAAACCGAGCTCCACGACCGTATAATCCCTGATTATATGGGCGATATAAGGAGTTACAAGCTGATCCACGGAGCGGATGCGACAGACTATGACATGACCAACTGGGAAAGAATAAACGAAATGAGACGCTCCATAGCAAAAGACAGCCTTTCTTCCAAGGGTCTGCTCACAAGGGTAAAAGAAGCCCTCGATGAGGGAGATTACCAGACGGCTTCTGACCTGCAGGTAGAATTACAGGGAAAAATGTCACTGCTGCGCAGCATGTATGTAAAATACAGAAAGAACTTATTTTGATAAAAAGCCCGGACTTGAGTCTGAGTGAACATAGAAAAGAGGATTAGGTATGTTAGACATCAGAAGGATAAGAGAAGATTATGAAAATGTAAAGGCGGCCGTAGAGAGAAGATGTAAAGGCGATTACGGGATTTCTCAGGTCCTGCCGCTGGACGCCAGGCGCCGTGAACTGCTCCTTCAGGTGGAGCAGATGAAAAACAAGCAGAACACCGTTTCCAAAGAAATCCCTAAGCTCAAAAAAGCCGGCGAGGACACCACCGCCATCATGGCAGAGATGAAAGAGCTTTCCGCCAATATCAAAGAGCTGGACGGACAGGTCAGCGAGGTGGAAAATGAGCTTAAAGACCTGCTCCTTAGCATACCGAACACGCCGTACAAGGATGTTCAGACCGGAGAAGACGACAGCGCCAATGTGGAGCTGAGAAAAGTCGGACAGCCAAGAGACTTTGACTTTGAGCCTAAGGCTCACTGGGATATAGGTACAGATCTTGATATCCTGGATTTTGACAGAGCTGCCAAGATCTCAGGAGCAAGGTTCACCGTATACAAGGGCGTAGGCGCCCGTCTGGAAAGAGCCGTTATCAACTTTATGCTGGATCTGCATACCGTAGATCAGGATTACACTGAGATCCTGCCTCCGTTCATGGTAAACAGGGCAGCCATGACAGGAACAGGCCAGCTTCCGAAGTTTGAAGAGGACATGTTCTATGTGCCTCAAAAGGACTTCTTCCTGATCCCTACTGCAGAAGTGCCTGTGACCAACCTGAGAGCTCAGGAGATCATGGCCGAAGCAGAACTGCCGGTATATTACACCGCTTATACTCCGTGCTTCAGAGCCGAAGCAGGTTCTGCCGGCAGAGACACCAGAGGCCTGATCAGACAGCACCAGTTCAACAAGGTGGAACTGGTAAAATTCGTAAAACCTGAAACTTCTTATGACGAACTGGAGAAGCTGACCGCTGACGCCGAAGAAGTCCTCAAGCGCCTTGGTATCCCTTACAGAGTTGTAAGGCTCAGCACCGGAGACCTGGGCTTCTCATCAGCCATGACATACGACATCGAAGTATGGATGCCGAGCTACGGCAGATATGTGGAAATTTCTTCATGCAGCAACTTTGAAGATTTCCAGGCCAGGAGAGCCAACATCCGCTACAGAAATGAGGAGACCGGCAAAGCCGAGTTTGTCCACACTCTCAACGGTTCCGGCCTTGCAGTAGGAAGGACAGTTGCCGCCATACTGGAAAACTGCCAGCAGGCCGACGGCTCCGTAGTCATTCCGGAAGCCCTGAGAAAATACATGGGCTGCGATGTTATAGGAAAATAGTAACAGAGCATAGAACAGAAGCCGTTTGACCGCCAAGTCCAGCGGCTTCTTTTTTGGGAGGGAAGCATGTGTGCTTTGAATGATTCAAAACTCCTGCTGGTGACAGGCAGTCCGTCAACATTTAACAGGCTGGCTCAGCAGCTTATGGGAATACTTCCGGAAAAGATCGACATAGTGCCATATCATGTGAGAGAAAAGGAAAATGTCAGACTTTCAGGGTCATATTTTATTTTTTTTTCCAGTGAAGAGGTCTACGATACTTTCAGCTGTTCTGAAAACTTTAAGCATGTAGGCCAATATATAATTGGACAGAGGGAAATCTTTAACGACCGGCTGGATATAATCCTGTCACTTCCAAGGGATCAGAAAATACTTCTGGTTACAGACTCTAAAAAGACTGCCAATGACGCAGTAGCGAACCTCCATGACATAGGCTTTGATTTTTTTCAATTCGTACCATATTATCCTGGGTGCGGTATTTCCGGACGAGATTACACGATTGCAGTCACGACCGGCGACATAGCCTGTGTGCCAAAGGGAATCGATAAAGTATATGATATAGGCGCCCGCCCGTTTGCATTTGCCACTATCATCAAGATAATGAGCCACTATGGGGTTTTGGAGGAAAAGATCCAGTCTTACGCTCAGAATTATCTGGACAGGATATTGGCCTTTGCCCGCAGGCTTTCCAATGTGGCTAATGAAGCGGGAAAAGAGATGAAAGCTGTACGGGCGACGCTCATGGGCACAGGGTATTACGCCAAATATAAGTTTGACGATATTGTGGGGCAGAGCCCGGCTATAGAAAAAATAAAGTCTATAGCTATGAAAATTGCCGGGACTGATATTTCGGTGCTCATTGAGGGAGAAAATGGAACGGGAAAAGAATTACTCGCCAGTTCCATCCATAATGAATCGGAACGAAGAAATAAGCCGTTTATCGCTATAAATTGTTCGGCCCTGCCTGACCAGCTTATCGAATCGGAACTTTTCGGATATGAGGAAGGCGCTTTTACCGGTGCGAAAAAGGGAGGAAAGATAGGACTTTTCCAGCAAGCTGACGGCGGAACACTTTTTCTCGATGAGATCGGAGATATTTCATTGCAAATGCAGACCAAACTTTTGAGAGTGTTACAAGAAAAAGAAATAATGAAGATCGGCGGAAGCAAGATCATACCTGTGGATGTACGCATTGTCGCAGCTACCAACCGCAACCTCAGACAGCTGATAGACGAAGGCAAGTTTAGAAAAGACCTGTATTACAGGATCAAGGAAGGGTACCTCTATGTGCCGCCCCTGGCAGAAAGAAAGCAAGATATCCCCCTTCTTATCGAACATTGGATGAAGCATATGTTCCACAGCAAAAAGGAGATAAAGCCGTCCGTGATGACAGCCCTCATGGACAGAGATTGGCCTGGAAATATCCGGGAATTGCTGAATGCGCTCAAATACATATTGGCAGTCAGTGAGAGCGATGTGATAACTGAGGCAGATATCCCCGATGAAAGGGGTGTACGGGTACCTGCCAAACAGCAGCAATATCACCGTGGATCTTGGGATACAGATGATATATCCAAACTCATATTGGCTGAAATTTACAAGCTAAACCGTAGGCATGAAGTGGCAGGCAGAAAAAAAGTTTTTGAAGCCATACAAAAGAAGGATGTTTTCATGACCGAGTATAAGATCAGAAAAAGCCTTGGAGCCCTGAAAGAGGCGGGATTGATACAGACAGTGCGGGGAAGATATGGTTTATATCTGACGGATGAGGCTTTAAGGATGATGGAAAACGACCAAAAATAAACAAAAAACCTAAAATATATAAAAAACAAACCTAAAATGGCCTGAAAACACCGATTCCGCAAAGAATTTTCGGTGTTTTAGGTCTTTTTTTCATGGCATAAAAATTGCAATACTAATAAATAACGAATTAATTCGGATGAGAACATTAGGGGAAGCAAAAAAGAAAAGGAGAACGGTACACATATGAAATTGATCAAAAATGCAGCTGTGTATAGTCCGGAATATTTAGGTAAGAAAGATGTGCTGGTAGCAGGCAGGCAGATATGCAAGATAGCCGACGAGATCCGGCTTCCGCAGGAACTGGGAGCGGAGACGATAGACGGAACTGGCAAGATCCTGATCCCTGGGATGATCGATTCCCATGTCCATGTGCTGGGCGGCGGAGGAGAAGGAGGCTTTGCCAACCGGATGCCCGAAACTACCATAACGGACCTGACCATGTACGGTATAACGACCGTTGTGGGACTTTTGGGGACCGACGGGATCGCCAGGGAGATGACATCGCTCCTGGCCAAGGTCAAAGGGCTCAAGGAAAAAGGTATCACAGCTTATGCCTATACAGGAAGCTATCAGATACCGGTATGCACGGTGACAGGAAATATAACAAAAGATATTATGCTGATCGAAGAGATCATAGGGACCGGAGAGGTGGCTCTGTCTGACCACCGTTCGGGACAGCCGTCCTTTGATGAGTTTGCCAAGCTGGCGGCCCAGACCAGGCTGGGAGGCATATTGTCAGGGAAAGCCGGCATAGTAGAGATCCATATGGGAGACGGCCGCCGGTGTCTGGATCTGGTAGAAAAAGTGGTTGAAGAAACGGAGATACCGATATCGCAATTTCTGCCCACCCATGTGAACCGAAATCCATATTTATTTGAAAGCGCCATGGCCTTTGCAAAAAAAGGCGGCACCATTGATCTGACAGGCAACGAGGACGCTGACTACTGGGAAAAGGTCTGCGGAGAGGTGCGATGCAGTAAGGCTATAAGGCGTATGCTCGACGCAGGCATAAGCAGCGACAGGTTCACCATTTCATCGGACGCTCAGGGCAGCATACCTCAGTTCAGCCCTGAAGGCAAGTTCCTCGGTATAGGTATGGGAAAATCCAGCTGTCTGCTGAAAGAAATAAGAGAATGCGTCAATAGGGAAAATATCCCGTTGGAGATAGCGCTGAAAGCAGTTACATCAAATGTAGCCGATGTACTATGTTTTAAAAACAAGGGCCGTATCCGTGAAGAATATGACGCAGACCTGTGTCTGCTTGACAAGGATCTGCATATCGAGACCGTCATAGCTATGGGCCAGATCATGGTCAGGGACGGACAGGCAGTAGTCAAAGAAGTGTTCGAGTAGCTTTATTTATAGAAAGGAATAAAATAATCATGGAAAAGAAAAAAAGGCGTATAAAAGTGCCGCATACATATGTAATACTGCTTATATGTGTGTTTGTGGTAGCGGTTGCTACATGGTTCGTTCCAACGGGACAATATGATCGTGTGGTAATAGACGACAGGGAAGTAGTCGATGTGGATTCATATCATGAAACTGAACCTACCCCTATAGGATTATTTGCTTTTTTCAGAGCCATTCCTGAGGGTATGGAAAATTCGGCACAGATAATTTTCTTTATCCTTATAGTGGCTGGTATGTTCAATGTGGTAATGGCCACAGGGTCTATCCAAAAAGGTATAGGAAGACTTGCGCTTGTGTCCGAGGGGAAAGAAAAAATAGTCATACCGCTTGTTATGTTTGCGTTTTCCCTGGGAGGATCTACATTTGGAATGGCAGAAGAACTGGTGGCCTTTGTGCCCATAGGTATAATGCTGGCCAGGGCAGTAGGCTATGATGCCATAGTAGGCGCAGGAATGGTAATACTAGGAGGCGCATGCGGATTCGACGCAGGGATAATGAATCCATTTACGGTAGGAGTAGCCCAAGGCCTGGCAGACCTGCCTACATTTTCCGGTATGGGATTAAGGATCGTGATACTCATTGTCATGCTTACCATATCCGCTCTTTACCTGTTCAGATACGCCAAAAAGGTAAAGGCCGATCCAAGACTGTCTCTGGTAGCGGACCTTGAGGAGGCGGAAAAGGACAAGAAGATCGACATGAACAGCATAGAGAAGATGAACAAGAGAGACATCGCCATCGTCCTTTCTGTCGTCATCATACTTCTGGTGCTGGTATACGGAGTCTTCAAATACGGATTCTACCTTAACGAAATTGCTGCACTGTTTATCATTCTTGGAATCGTCAGCGGTCTGCTGGGAGGATTCGGGCCTAGCAGAGTGGCTTCTGAATTTGTAGAAGGAGCCAAGGGGATCCTGTTCGGAGCCATAGTAGTGGGTCTTGCCAACGCCATAGTAGTAGTAATGGAAGATGGTCAGATCATAGATACGGTGGTACATGGGCTCGGCTCTATGATTTCGGCGCTGCCTAAGAGTGTTGCGGCAGTAGGCATGATGATCGTACAAGTAATACTGAACTTCTTTATGCCTTCAGGCAGCGGTCAGGCGGCAGCAACTATGCCGATAATGACCCCTCTGGCAGATGTTATAGGCATAACCCGGCAGACAGCCGTGTTGGCTTTCCAGCTGGGAGATGGATTCACTAACACCATCTTGCCGACATCGGCAGCTCTGATGGGCAATCTCTCCATCGCAAAGATACCTTATGAAAAATGGGCCAAATTTGCATTTCCGCTGATCCTGATATGGGTCCTGATGGGAGCTGCATTTATGGTGATCGCCACTATCATAAATTACGGACCGTTCTGAGTTAAACATATAAACGGATATGAAACAGCAGGCCTTGTGTCAGGCCGGCTGCATCGTTACGGAAAAGCCCGGACCATAGAGTCCGGGCTTTGCGCTGCAGAAGCCCTGTCTGTATGCGGCTCACATGAGCTGCCTGTTTTGAGGCGAGTTTTTGCTAAAGGGGGAGTATCATGGATACTGCAGGAAAGATTGTCTTTTTGGAGAACAGGCTGCATCTGCTGAAAACCAGATTGGACAAAGATAATGAAGGCGTTTGCCGTAAGATAAGCAGACAGATAAGAAAACTCAAAAAAAGCCGGTGATCACAGCCTGAGGGCCGCAGATAAGCTGCGGCTCTCAGACTGCCGCCGGGTGACTTTTTCTGTTGGATCCGGTCAGGACGGCATAAACAAGTGAGGGACGGTCCCAAAAGGCGCAGGCCAGCCGCACCGGATCATCTGCACAGCCCTTTTAAAAACAGGGGCAGCATGGTAGACGAATACTGACAAAGAGAATAGTTGCCATTGCACAGGCACCAGTCATACATGAGTCCTCTTTCAAATACTGCATAAGCCTTGGTGATATCGTTGATAGACAATCCGTCCCTGAAACATCCCTGCTGCTGTCCTTCTATGGTTATCTGCCTCAGAAGCTTGTAATATGTCCTGTTGGGTTCCAGCAGGTGGCGTTCTCCCTTGGTGACAAGCTGGGATGAAAAAAGCTGTGAAAGAAGGGAGACCGATACTGTGTTTTCGATCATCATAAAAAGTTCGTGATTCATATGGATAAGCTTGTCAATGGGAGACAGAGACGGATCCATGGTCTCGATCAGTTCTTCGTATTTTTCATCAAACAGGTAAGAAAGGGAGGTCAGCAGAGAATCCTTACTGTCAAAATAGTGGTAGAAAGACCCTTTGGAAGTGCCTGAAGCTTCAACGATCTCGTCTATGGTCGTATCGTCATAGCCTTGCTGGTAAAAAAGCTGCCAGGCTGCCGAAACGATCTTGCTTTTGGTGTTCCGTGTTTTTTTTCTGCTCATGGTATCCTCCTTTCCCCGCCGGACGCAATGGCAAACATGCTGCCGTGGATATGACGGCAGACTGCCGCAGAGCATCAGGCGCAGGGGATGTTTTATTTTTGATACATAATTTAGTCTAAACTTTAGTATAGTATAGAACTGCTTAATTTTCAATATATATCTGCATTATGATGCAAAAAATAATTAAAAAAAGTCTAATATATAGTCTGTATTTCATTCCTCTGATTTATGTGTTAAAATAAATGCTGACGATAGGGAGGAGAAATATAAGATGAGTTTCAAATTAGCAAAATACATACAGCCGGATTTCACAGAAGAAAGATTTGCAAAGGCCCCGGACGCTGTATTGTGTCAGGCGCCTCATGCCAAGGCGGCGCCTAAGGGATTCCACGCCACTTCTATTTTTCCGGAGTATTTCAAGATAAACGGCAGATGGCATCTGGCAGAAGACAGCCGTATGGATGCAGTTCCGGTATGGGACGGCCAAAAGATCAGGGTTGTAGAGTTCAGGAATATAAACGAAGGCGATATGATCGTCACCGGGCGCACCGAGGACGGCAGCCAGGGTATATATGTCCATGACGACTGCTGGGAAAGGGAAGAGGAGGATGTAAAAAACACATTTGCTTTTCGTCAGCAGAGGAGCCGTGAGACCTCATTCACCCAGGACTATAAAGACTTGGTGGAGCTGCTCAGATATGAAAAGGAAAATGGCGGATATGTGGTATGGGTACTGGGTCCGGCCTGCAGTTTTGACTGGGAAGCCAGGAGAGTCATGGGTGAATTGATCTCTCACGGCTATTGCCAGGCCCTGCTTGCGGGAAATGCACTGGCTACCCACGACCTTGAGGGCGGATATCTGAGGACTGCTCTGGGATGCGATATCATAAACCAGAAACAGCATTTCATGGGCCATTACAATCATCTTGATACCATCAACGCCATCAACACATACGGATCGATACCTGCTTTCATTGAAAAAGAAAATATACAGGATGGCATCATATATAACTGTGTAAAAAATAATGTGCCTTTCGTCCTGAACGGTTCCATCAGGGATGACGGACCTCTTCCGGAGGTACTTGAAAATAATTATGTAGGACAGGACACCATCCGCTCCCACATACGCAAGGCGACTACAGTCATAGGCATGGCCACTGTGCTCCACACCATAGCGTCAGGAAACATGACGCCGACATATCGCGTGCTGGGAGACGGCACCATAAGGCCAGTATATTTCTACATGGTCGATACATCCGAATTTGCCGCCAATAAGCTTGGAGACAGAGGGAGCCTTGCCGCAAAAGGCATCGTGACCAATGTTCAGGATTTCATGCGTAATCTCAGTACAGGGCTGGGATTGTAGCAAGCCGGCTCCGGCCTTCAAAGACAGACGGCATATACCGCAAGGAGAAAAAATTGAAAGAAGACATCAGAACATTTCTTGAAAGGCACAGAGCGGCAAAGCCTGTGTCTTTCCACATGCCCGGCCATAAAGGCATGGAGATATTTGAAGAAAACGGCTGCGCTGAAGATCTGAAAAATATTGCCGACTGGGACATTACAGAGATCAGCGGTGCGGACAACCTTTTTCAGCCCGAGTCCATCATTGCCAGGACCATGGAAAAGTACCGGCAGCTTTATGGCGTCAAAAAATCATATCTGCTCATAAACGGCAGTTCGGCCGGCATCATAGCCGCCGTCATGGCTGCCCTGGGACATGGAGGGCAAGACAGCCTCATACTGGCCAGGAACAGCCATAAATCTGTGTATAACGCTTTGAGGCTGGCAGGGGCCAGACCTGTATATGTGTATCCGCAGATGATAAGTGGATATGGTATACAGGGCAGGATCACCGCAGAGGCTGTGGCCGAAGCTATGGATCGGGAACCGCAGGGGAAGGCTGTCATATTGCCAAGCCCCAATTATTACGGGATATGCAGCGATATATCGGCAATAGCCGATGTAGTTCACAGGCGCGGAAAAGTCCTGATCGTAGATCAGGCTCACGGCGCGCATCTGAAATTTTTCAGAGGCTGCCACGCTGGCAGTGCAGGGCCTGGCAAAGATGAACATATCTGCCGGGATATCTTTCCGCCTGCCGCAGAAGATCAGGGGGCGGATATTGTCATCAACAGCACCCACAAAACTCTGGCTTCATTCACCCAGACAGCGGTACTCAATGTGTGCTCCGGCAGGGTGGATACGGCAGACCTGGAGGATTGCCTCCAGATGATAGAAAGCACCAGCCCGTCATATCCTCTGATGGCGACATTGGATATGAACGCCGACCTGCTCCTTAAAAACGGACCGGCTCTTTTTGAACGCTGGGCTGAACATATCAGGTGGTTTTATGAAAAAGCGCAAGACATCAAAGGCCTGCGCCTGATGAGGGCAGACGGCCTTGACCCTACCAAGATAAATCTTGATATGTCTTACTGGGGATTTGATGGAGAGAGACTGGAAAAATTCCTCATACAAAAGGGAATATATCCGGAGCTGGTTTCAGGCAATATAGTCATGTGCATGAGCGGGATAGGCAACAAAAGGGAAGATTATGAGAAGCTGGCAGGAGCTCTTGAGCAGGCTGCACAGGCTGCGGACGGGCAGGATCGTGCGGCCGCAGATGACGGCAGCGGACGGCGGAGGTCAGACTTCGGCTCCGGCTGGCCAGGAGTACAGACAAAGGAAAAAGATACGGAGATCTCAGACTACTCTTTTGACATCCTTGTGCAGACAGGCATACCGGTAAAACGCAGGAGCGTCAAACTAAGCGAAGCTGAGGGCATGGTCTGTGCCGGGCTGCTGATACCATATCCGCCGGGCATACCCATAGCCTGTCCGGGAGAAATATTGACCCGGCAGGTCATAGACAGGATAATGTCAGCAAGGCGGGCAGGACGCAAAGTCATAGGCGTATCACCGGAGATGGAGATACTGGTGGGCGCAGACTGAACAGGCGGCTTATTTCCGGGAAATGACTTTTATCATAAATAAGTAAGCCGGTAAAGTTACATAATGGTTACTCAGGCACCGAAAGGTGCCTTATTTACTTTACCGACAGCCGGAAGTATGATGGAGCATGAGAAGATATCCGTTCGCATGCATTTTTCGGGCCAAATGTCAAAAAGAAACAAAAAATTTATGGTGCTTTTTGTAAGGGTTTGTTGTATAATGCATTATGTATGGATATGTACAAATTGTAGAAAGGAAGGTCTCAAGGAAATGAGTCACAAACATTTACACAGCATCCATGTGAATCATTACAAGCACACTGCCGATCATGCGACAGAAGTAATGCCGATCCCGGATGTTGTTAAGATTTCCATGTCTCAGCACATCGGAGCGCCTTGCAAACCTCTGGTCAGCAAGGGCGACTATGTAAAAGTGGGACAGCTTATCGGTGACTCGGATGCTTTTGTAAGCGCACCGATACACTCCAGCGTCTCCGGAACTGTGACTGCCATTGAAGAACAGAGATCAGCGGCAGGAGGCAACGATACTTTGGTTGTCATTGAAACAGATAAAAAACAGGAAATTGACGAGGGAGTAAAACCTCCGGAAGTGAACGATCTGCCGAGCTTTATCAAAGCTGTCAGAGACAGTGGCATGGTAGGCCTGGGCGGAGCTTCATTCCCGACCCATATCAAATTTAACCCTAAGAATATCGACGAAGTACACACTCTGATCGCCAACGGCGCAGAATGCGAGCCGTTCATCACATCAGACCACAGGCTTATGCTTGAGGATACCGAAGATCTGATAAGCGGCATACAGCTTGCGATGAAGTACATAGGCCTCGACCAGGCATATATCGGTATCGAGGAAAACAAACCTGATGCCATTGAGCATATCGACAAGGTTTTGGCTCAGAAGGGCATAACAAACATCAAAACATTCAAACTGCAGGCCAGATATCCAAAGGGAGCTGAAAGAGTCCTTGTATACGAGATAACCGGCAAAAAGATGGATGCCGGTGTTCTGCCTGCGGATCTGGGAGTTATCCTGTCCAATGTGACCACCTTTGCCAAGGTAGGAGAATATTTCAGGACAGGCATGCCTCTTGTGACGAAGAGAATGACCGTTGACGGCGATGCTGTTGCAGAGCCGAAAAATGTCATAGCTCCTATAGGGACTATGATCAACGATGTGATAAATTTCTGCGGCGGATATAAGCAGGAACCTCGGAAGATCTTAATGGGCGGCCCAATGATGGGAAGAGCCGTATTTTCCGATGAAATGCCGATCGTCAAGAATAACAATGCTATACTGGCTTTCTCTCAGGAGCAGTCTCTGGTAAAAGAAGAAACAGCGTGCATCAACTGCGGCAGATGCCATCAGGCATGTCCTTTCAACCTGATACCTACGGCTCTGGCCGACGCTTACGAAAAGAGAGACGCCCAGGCTCTCAGCGATCTGAAAGTCATGCAGTGCATGGAATGCGGAAGCTGTTCGTTCGTATGCCCTGCAAGAAGACCGCTGAGCTTTATGAACAAGCTGGGAAAAGCTGTTGTAAAGGAGGCTGGAATTAAGTAATGGATAAGAAGACTTACAGTAATTTGATAGTATCCTCTTCTCCTCATATCGTGAGCAATACAGATACGACAAGGATCATGGCCATGGTACTGCTTGCTTTGGCACCGGCTTTCCTTGTGAGCATCTATGTGTTCGGGTTCAGAGTAGTGCCTCTGACACTGATCTGTATCGTTGCTTCAGTGTTCTTTGAATGGGCATGGAACAAGCTGATGAAGAGAAGACAGACAGTCGGCGACCTGAGTGCGGCAGTCACCGGAACTCTGATCGCATTCAATGTTCCTTCAGGACTTCCATTCTGGATGGCTGTAGTAGGATGTTTTGTAGCGATCGTCATAGTTAAACAGCTCTTTGGCGGCATAGGAAAGAATGTGGCAAACCCTGCGATCGTAGGCAGGATCGTGCTGCTCTTATCTTTTGCTACCGAAATGACCACATGGCCGGCGCCGAGAATGGCAGTAGACGCCACATCTACGGCAACACCTCTGGGCATATTAAAAGAAGGAGCCGGAGAACTCCCTTCCAATATGGAAATGTTCCTGGGATTCATCGGCGGTTCTGTAGGTGAAGTCAGCGCCATCGCCCTGCTGATCGGGGGACTTTTCCTCATCTGGAAAAAGGTGATAAACCCTATAATCCCGGCATGCTTTATCGGCACCGTATTTGTATTTGCATTCATCTACTATATGGCAACCGGTGGAGATGCTCTTGATATGGCAGTATTTCATGTTCTTGCCGGCGGCGTTATGCTCGGTGCGTTCTTCATGGCAACAGACTATGTGACATCACCGCTGCTTCCGGCCGGAAAAGTGGTATTCGGTATCGGCTGCGGCCTTATGACCATGATCATAAGGATCTGGGGCCAGTATCCGGAAGGCGTATCTTTTGCCATACTGTTCATGAACTGCCTGACACCGCTCATCAATAACTTCTTCCAGAAGAGAATGTATGGAGGTGCGAAGAAACATGAAAAGTAATACATTTAAGGAATATATACAGCCGGTGATAGTCCTTGTAGGCATCTGCCTGGTGATAACCTTTGCCCTTGCCTATGTAAACTCCATCACAGCGCCTATAATCGCAGAAAACACTGCAAGATCCCAGGATGCCGCAAGAGCCGAGCTGCTTCCGGCGGCGGACAGCTTTGAACAGTATGACGGAGATCTGGTAGTGCTATCTCCGGATCAGGTCTATGTATCTGACTGCTATGTGGCCACAAACGGATCCGGCATTGTCGTTACCGTTGAATCGTCATCTTACGGCGGCCTTCTTACGGCTATGGTCGGCGTAGATAACAGCGGAGCCATAACGGGAATGCAGGTTACTGCCCATGGCGATACATCAGGACTGGGAACAAAAGCCCATGCAGCAAGCTATCTGGAACAGTATGTAGGTGTAACAGAGCTTGCCGGAGCTGACTACATATCAGCCGATCCTGCCGTAAGCGCAGTGACCGGAGCGACAGTTTCCTCCAACGCCATGTATCAGGCGGCAAATGCGGCCCTGCAGCAGTATCAAGCAGTTCAAGGGGGTGCTAACTAATGAAAGAGAAAGCAAGTAGATTAGCAGTCTTCACCAAGGGCTTTATCAAGGAAAACCCGAACCTGGTATTATTGCTGGGTACATGTCCTACCCTTGCCACCACATCGTCAGCCTTTAACGGCATGGGTATGGGTATCGCAGCTACAGTCGTGTTGATCTGCTCCAACATAGCCATTTCAATATTGGCAAAGATAATACCTGACAAAGTCAGGATACCGTGCTATATCGTAGTTATAGCAGGATTTGTAACAATCGTGCAGTTCATCGTACAGGCATTTGCGGAACCGCTCTACAATTCGCTGGGCGTGTTCCTGCCTCTGATCGTTGTAAACTGTATCATCCTCGGAAGAGCTGAAATGTTCGCCAGCAAGAACGGCGTTCTGGATTCCGCTCTCGACGGAGCCGGCATGGGTCTTGGATTCACCTGTTCCCTGACCTGCATAGGCGCCGTAAGAGAGATCATCGGTTCCGGCACCATCTTCTCAGGTTTCTTCCTGGGCGGAGATGAACTGGCAGAGCAGCTGACCGTTCACCTTCCGTTCATTTCTGATCATCCGCTGATGATCGTTGCGCTGGCTCCGGGCGGATTCTTCATATTCGCCTGCGCTATCGCAGTAGTAAACAAGATCCTGACCTCCAAAGGCAAGAAGCCGAGAGAATTCGGCTGCCAGGGCTGCGCCATGGCTTCCATATGCCAGCAGGAGAAGTGCATACAGGAATTAGAGAAAGGAGCTGAAAACTAATGGGAGAATATTTGACGATTCTGCTCGGGATCATATTAGTTAACAACTATGTTCTCGCTCAGTTCCTGGGTATATGCCCGTTCCTGGGAGTATCCAAAAAGCTTGATTCCGCTGTAGGTATGGGTGTCGCCGTTACCTTCGTAATGGTTCTGGCTACAGCGGCTACATGGCCTATCCAGCAGCTTCTGAACAAGCTGAACATAGGTTATCTGCAGACCATCGTGTTCATCCTCATCATCGCTGCGCTGGTGCAGTTCGTTGAGATGGCGCTTAAAAAATTCATCCCGTCACTGCACAAGGCGCTGGGCGTATACCTGCCGCTGATCACCACAAACTGTGCGGTACTGGGCGTATGTATCGATAACATCACCGATGGATATAACTATCCTCAGGCACTGGTAAACTCTTTCGGCGCCGGCGTCGGCTTCCTGCTTGCCATGATTATCTTCTCAGGAATGAGGAGCAAGCTGGAGGGCAACGATGCTATCCCGGCTCCGTTCCAGGGAGTGCCTATCACAATGACTACAGCCGCTATCCTGTCCATGGCGTTCATGGCATTCGGCGGACTTGTTTAAGTAAGGAGGCGAGGTAAAAAATGATGGAAATTTTGATTCCGGTATTGCTGGTCGTAGCAATGGGTTTCGTCTTTGCCGTTATCCTTACTATCGCGTCGAAGATATTCTTCGTGCCTGTAGACGAAACAGTAACTAATCTGAGAGAAGAGCTTCCGGGAGCCAACTGCGGCGCCTGCGGCTTCGCCGGATGCGACGATTACGCATCTGCCTTGGCCGCCGACCACTCCATAGGTACAGCAAGGTGTCCTGTAGGAGGAGCGGAAGTAGCCAAGAAGCTGGCTGCCGTCCTGGGCGTAGAAGCCGATGTGGCTGAAAAGGAAGTAGCTGTCGTTATGTGTAACGGCAATAACGACGCTGCAAGGACTCTTATGGAATATCAGGGGCTGTCCACCTGTGCCGCTGCAAAGCAGCTGTTTGGCGGACTGTCCGCATGTCCTCACGGATGTATGGGCCTGGGCGACTGCGAAGCCGCCTGTCAGTACGGAGCTATCAAGGTCTGCAACGGCGTTGCCGTAGTGGACAGGGAACTGTGCGTAGGCTGCGGCATGTGCGCCAAGGCATGCCCGAACAATGTCATCCGCATTTCCCCGGAAAAGAACAAAGTCATCGTACAGTGCAAGTCAAAGGACACTGGAGCAAAGACAAGAAAAGTCTGCTCCAACGGCTGCATAGGCTGTAAAAAGTGCGAAAAGACATGTAAGTTTGACGCTGTCCATGTAGTAGACAATGTGGCCATGATAGATCCTGAAAAGTGCAAGAACTGTGGAATGTGCGCCAAGGAATGCCCGACAGGTGCTATCATCAATCTCAGAGCAAAGAGAAAACCGGCCATGCCAGAGATGCAGCCGGAAATTGCCGAAGCATAGAGATAACCTTTCTACAAAGATAGATCAAAAAAGCCCGTCCGCCTGTATGGCGGACGGGTAGTTTTTTGATAGTGTTATATGCCCGAAGAGCGGATATTGTATTGACTTTTATACACGCCTGTGCAATAATAAAGTCAAGTATTCATCGTATGATTGTATGATTTTATGTGGGTACTGAAATTTATGAAACGGAGGTACCCAAAATGAATAAAGGTACGGTTAAATGGTTTAATCCGGAAAAGGGTTTCGGATTTATCTCTTATGAAGACGGAAGCGGCGATGTGTTCGTACATTTTTCCGCAATACAGGCAGACGGCTACAGGACATTGACCGAGGGCCAGCAGGTCACCTTCGATGTGGAAGCCGACCCGAAAAATGAGGGCAAGATGCGGGCGTCAAATGTCTGCGTGGTGCAGCCCCAATAAGAGGATCTTGCCGAGGCGCTCTTCAAGATGCGCCTCTTTTTATATGGAACTTTGGGAGGTCAAAAAATGGAAGAAAAAAAGAGAGAAGTGCTGGATATGAGAGGTGACAACATATCAAAGCTCAATGTGAAGAGGGGCGAGGACCTGGTGGAACTCTATGTCCAGGACAACATGCTCACAGAGCTGGACATTACAGAGAACAAAAGGCTGGAGATCGTGGACTGCACCGGCAATCCGCTGAAATATATAAACGCCAACGCACCGGGCTGTGAGGGGAGATTTCCTCTGCAGGTGGCCGCCGGAAAGGGAGGCAGCGTCGGCATGAAGATCGAACCGGGCCTTCAGCAATATCACGCAGTTGCCGATGAAGGCTACACATTCGACGGCTGGTACGATGAGCTGGGAGACAGGCTTTCAAAGGAGCCTGTCTGGAGCGACCAATATGGTGCAAGCCGCAGCATCGTCGCATGGTTTGTGGCGAAATAGCTTCAGACAGGGCTGCGGGGACGGCTGGCTTTGATCGCTTTCTGCCGTGGGTCAACGGGCCATTGACGCAGCGGACTTTTTGCCAGAAAAATATTCTCACTTTCCTCAATTTGGGTCATAGCGAGAACCTGTTTTGGAAAAATGTACCGATTCGGGTTCTCGTTTTTTGTATTCTCGGCCTGTTGAGAACCGTTGGTGGAAAAAAGGTTCTTGCAAGCAATTTATCATTGAGAAAAGAGAACCTGAATCTCATATAAGGTTCTCGGCAGAGATGATCTTCGCAAAACCAAGAACCTTTTGCCGGCGGAATGAACAGAGAAAACAGTAAAAAAACCAAGACGCGGTGATCGGCATAGCAGAGTATATCAGTTTAGAGTGGCAGCACAGACTGCCGCCGGGCCTACAGATAAAAATGGTTGGCAGCACGGCGGCCATATATTTCTTCAAGCTCGTTCTTGTGGTAAAGGTAGCCCGGATCGTCAAAATACACTGCAGACAAGGGACATTTCTTAAAACATGCGCCGCATTTTATACAGATACCGGTCATTTCCATGGTATGACGGACGGTGACTGCTTCACGGGAGACAGAACCCATAGGACACACTGAAGCGCACAGCCCGCAGCCCGTACAAGCGGGACTGATCTTCGGAGTGACCTTGCGGATATCTATTGATATACCGTTACGATCCCGTGGAGTATAATAGCCGCCATAAGCTTTTTTAGGATCGTTTCCGCCGCCGGGTATGCCGTCCACCGGTATGGGAGGACACAGGCCCGTCAGCTCCATTGCTTTGCCGGCGCAGTCGCAGGCGAATCGTTTTATCTGGTCCATATCCCGGTCATCGGGCCTGCCCGCACCAAGAGAGTATGAAAATGAGTGCTCGCAGGACACGGCGCAGGCTCCTATGGTGTGGAAACCGCCGTTTTCAAGTATATCCCTCAGTTCAATGAGAGAATTGTCAAAGTTCCTGTTGCCGAAGGTGACGGCCGCCACGGCAAGGGCACCGCTGCCACAGATAGAGGAAAGATATTTCAGCAATACATTGGGGATCCTACCTGCGTATGTGGGAACTCCCAACACCACCAGATCGATGCCGTGCTGAGGCGCATCACCGGAGCCGGAATGGGCATGATCATATTCATTGAGGCCGGAGAATCCGCAGCTTTCGGCCATACATCTGTCAGACTGCCGGCCCTGTTCTCCGCAGTTTATCTCCGGGAAGCTTTTCCGGGCGTCCGGCAGAGTGAAATCAAAGATGTCCGGTGTGCCGGCTCCGGTCATTTCAGCGATTTCCGATGCCAAAGCAGTTACGGTTTTTTCTGTTGTTCCTGTAGGGCTGAAATACATGGCCCAGACTTTTCTTATCTTCATACCTTTAAGTGGGGAAGCCGCCCCAGAACCATCCACGCAACGATACCGATCAAAATGCCGCTTATCATGCCTGCAAACAATAATACCGGAAAATATGACATGAGCCGTATATTAGACATTATCAGACATGCTGTGACAAGCTGGCCAAAATTGTGAGCCACGCCTCCTGCCATGCTTATGCCGGCAATACCAAAGATCCCCCACCTGTACAGGCCGTACATTACAAGAATGCTCAGGATCCCGCCGGCCATTGAATACAGGATGCCGAATACCCCTGTGAACAAGAGCCCGGCGGTAAATATCCGCAGACAGTTGATGACAAAAGCATATTTGAACCCCAGCCTGTATATGGCGATCAGGACTATGAGGTTAGCAAGGCCGATCTTTATGCCGGGAACGGGAACAGGCATGGGGATCAGAGCTTCTATATACGAAAGGATCATGGCCATGGCCGCCAGGATCGCACAGAGAGCAAGCCGTTTGGTGCGCAGCCCGTATGCCTCATGTTTTTTAGCCTGAGATGACATCGACACCGCCCCCTTTGCTTTCACTGAGGATCTCGACCATTACACGGTTAGGCAGGCATACGATTGAATCTCCTGCCAGATAAATGGCGCCTGTATTGACGCACACCTGGTTGGCACAATCTGAAGAAGCCATTGAAACATGACCGCCCTCTATGATAATATTATTGGTGTGGCCGTTCTGCCGGACCTGGATCGTCCTGTCTTGAGCAAGGTCGTATACGCCATAGGTTTCACCGCCTACAGAGATCCGCACCTTGTCACCGGTCTGACCGGAATTTAAGGAAGCCCAGGAAATCGCCAGCCCGACGGCCAAAAGTACAAAGAAAAGCACTATATCAGCTTTTTTTATCATCTTGAACTCCAAACGAAAGGATTATTATGAAGAAAATATTTACTGTGATCTTACTTGTCACTGTATTGATTATACCACAGCTTGGGTGCAAATCCCAGCAGAATAATTATCAGGGAGTGACCAAGACCGGATTTTATATGGATACCGTCTGTCAGATAACCATATACTCAATGACAGGTACCGAGGATATGGGGTCGGAGGAACAGGAGCAGAAAGCGCTTTCCGTCATCACAGGCGCGTTCAAGCTGTGTGACGAGTATGAAAAACGGCTGAGCAAGACCATTGAAGGCAGTGAGATATACCGTATAAACCACGCTGCCGGAGAGGCGGTAGAGGTTGATGAGACAACCATTGAAGTCATTGAAAAGGGAATGGAATACGGCAGGATCTCCGGAGGAAATTTTGACATCACCATAGGGCAGGTCACTGATCTGTGGGATTTCCATGAGCAGGATGAAGCCGGAGAAAAGACAGGACATGTGCCGGATGAAAATGAAATAGAACAGGCCGTGAGCCATGTGGACTATGAGCAGATAATCATACAGGGAAATACGGTCAGGCTGGCCGATCCGCAGGCTGAGATAGATCTGGGCGGCATAGCCAAGGGATATGTGGCCGACCGGGTAGGAGACTATATGGAAGAACAGGGCGTGACCAGCGCAGTGATATCCCTTGGAGGAAATATCGTGGTCATAGGAGAAAAAGGTGTGTCAATGACAGACAGCCAGGGGGATGATTTTTCCATAGGCATAAGGGATCCCCAGTCTGACAGCGGAGATCTGGCAGGCGTGCTGAGGTGCAGCGACAAGACAGTTGTCACATCAGGCACATATGAAAGATATTTTGAAGCAGACGGGATAAGGTATCACCATATACTGGATCCGGAGACAGGCTATCCTTTCGACACTGATGTGCTTTCGGTGACCATAATAGCAGACAAGGGCAGATCGGTAGACTGCGACGGGCTGAGCACCACCTGCCTGACACTGGGCACAGAAAAAGGAATGGAACTCATACATTCCATGGATGGGATAGAGGCTGTTTTTATCGATACAGAAGGACAGATCACACTTTCAGACGACAGTTTAGCTTTTGAGCAAAGCTAAGAAACGGCCGACCTGCGGGTCGATCATCTTCACCGGCAGCTTGCTGTAATAGAATATCAGAGAAGCCGCATGACTTTCGGTTATGCGGGAAAAAGGCACCATGTGCAGGCCGGCGGACTTTGCCAGATCGCAGAGTTCATCGGCCGTTTTTTCTGTGGCAAAGTTTATTATGAGATTGATCCCCGAATGGGTATTGACCGGCATAACCCTTTCATCGCCGTATTTTGCAAATGCTTCCAGAGTCAGAGAAAGTTTTTGGGAATACAGATTGCGCAGCTTGCGTATGCCGGTATAATAATACCCTTCTTCCATGAAAAGCGCCAGAGTGAGCTGCTCAGCCTTGGAACATGTCTGGGCATAGTCGCCTTTTGTACGGGAAAAAATTTCTGCCATGGACGGCGGCAGGATCATGTACGAGATCTTGATGGCCGGAAAAAGCGTAGAAGAAAAAGACCCCAGGTAGACGACCCGGCCTTCGTTGTCAAGACTGCGGAGGGCAGGGACAGGCCTGCCGAAATATCTCAGCTCGCTGTCATAGTCGTCCTCGATTATGATACTGTCGTTGTCGGAAGCCCACCTTAGAAGCTGGCGGCGGCGGCCCACCGGCATTACTGCTCCGGTAGGGAACTGGTTGGATGGGCTCACATATACGGCTGTAGATATGTTGACAGGCAGCCTTTCGATCTCTATGCCATCGCTGCCGACAGAAATGTGAGAAATGGAAAAGCCGCTGTCCCGAAAAGAGTTCTGGACAGGCAGATATCCGGGACTTTCCACAGAAACATGGTTTATATCCATCTTTGGAAGTATGCGGCAGAGCTGGCCCGTTATCTGCTGAGTGCCTGCACCTATGATGATCTGCCCCGGTGAACATGTAACGCCGCGGGATGTATATACATATTTGGCTATTTCGTGGCGGAGGGCGCCCTCTCCCTGCGGATCGCTGCCATAGAGCAGCAGGCCCCAATGCTCGTTGAAGATCTTGGAGCTGCATTTTTTCCATTTGTTGAAATCGAAGCAGTCGGGATCGCATATATAAGGAGGCTGGTCGGGATCGGCCAGAACGCTTTCCGGCAGCGGGGCCATGATCTTTTGCATATCCCGGTCATCGCCGGCAGAAAAAACATCGGCTGCATAATATCCGGACTGAGGTTTACTGATGATGTATCCTTCCACAAGAAGCTGGTCATAGGCAAGCTGAGTGGTAGTCATGCTTACGGAAAGACTTTTGGAAAGGCTGCGCAGGGAAGGGAGTTTTTCGCCCTTGGCTATGTCGCCTGACAGGATGGCATCACGGATATTTTTATATAACTGTATATAAAGAGGTTCAGAAGAATTGTTGATAAATTCGATCATAATTGGTTTCATAAGCTATTTTCCTCCAAACTGTATATGTAAAAATAAATATTATTGCGTATTTTTATAGTTACATTTTAGTGGTATTATAATACTGTGAGAGAAGAAAAGCAATGATATGAATAATATGACAGAAAGGAATTCAAATATGACCAACGATAAAACCGGCAGGCTTGTCCTGACAGCGCTCATGGCATGTCTGGTGCTGCTTGCAACTTATATGATAAGGATACCCAGCCCGTTCACACAGGGCTATATCCATCTGGGTGACACGATGATATTTTTGTCTGTACTGGTGCTGGGCAAAAAAGGCGGGGCGGCGGCAGCAGGTCTCGGTTCAGCCCTGGCTGATCTGCTTGGAGGATATGCTGCATATGCCATATGGACATTTATGATAAAAGGCCTGATGGCTTTTATCATGGGAGCTTTTATTGAAAGGGCGATAAAGAAAAACAAACATCACAGACGGATCGGATCTGTCCCGGTGGCGGAACTGGCCGGCATGGTGGTCGCAGGTATTGAAATGGTCATAGGCTATGCGGCCGTGGACGGGATCCTTGCGGGAAACATGATGACCGGGATACTGGGAGCCCCTTTCAATGTGATACAGTTTGTGGTCGGACTGGTCCTGGCAACCATACTGGCCATGGCGCTGTATAAGACTCCTGCGGCAAAGCTGTTTGCTTACAGGGTAGATGAGATAAAATAAGGGAAAAGATAAAGAACTGAAAAAAGCCCGGAGAGCGGGCTTTTTTATATGAGGTTATTTTTAACGAGAAAGCGCGCAGCATTTACCTGTTCCGGTATGAGGGTCAAAGCTGTGCGGCTCATGTACATGCTGTCGAGTCCTCTTTCTTTGAGGTTCTCAGCTATGATAAGGCACATTGCCCTTGGACTGGTCAAAGATTTGATATCCTGGATAACTTCTGCGACATGGACATGTCGTATCTTTATCTTCTTGAAAGCTTCAAATGCTTCGTCAACTTCTTTTCTGGAATCTTCTACGGCCTGGGCGATGCGGGGTATAAACGATGCTTTTGAATAGATGATGGTAGGATCAAGGCCGAGGATGTGGGCGCAGGCATCAGCCAGCATCAGATCCCATTTTGAAAAGTCCCTTTTGGCGAAAGTGAAATACTTGCCGTCCAATATCTTGAACGCTTTCATGGTGTCCAGATATCCCAGCTGCATTATCCTGCGTGAATTTCTTGGATCAAAGACAAGCGTGCTGCCAAGGTTCCAGGCGGATTCAATGGTCTTAAGGTGACGGGTTTTCCTGATCGCATCGTAGCGCAGTATACCTATTGCATTGAGCTTGACTGCGATGACTTTTGCCGGATTTTTTTTGAGGGCAAGTCCGATGGGCAGCACATCTGCATATCCGCCGTCAATATATTCTACTTCGTCTATCTCATAAGGATGGATCGCCGGAAATACCGAAGAACTGGCAAGAATGTAATCTACCAGACGGCCTTTGGGAATGTCCTTTTTAAAAAAGTAATGAGGCTTCAGATTGGAGCGTTCTACTATTACGAGCCCGTATTCCACAGGTGAGCGGCGGATCTTTTCTTCGTCGATGTATTTTTCGAGCAGTTCTTTAAGCCCTGATACGCCGGCGCCTCCGTTGATGATGATTTCTTTTGCATAGTCTATTGGCTGGCTGTCTTTGGGGACATCAAATATCATATGGGTTTCTATCTCCCGCCAGAGGCTGACAGTCAGGTCGAGATCGCCCTGACAGACCATGGCTCCGTTGATGGCGCCTACGGAAGCGCCGGTGACGATGTCAATGTCGATGCCCAGTTCTGTCAGCGCCTGCCATACGCCGGCTTCATATGCGCCGCGGGAACCGCCTCCGCTGAGGACAAGGGCGATTTTTTCCTTTTTGTTGCTCATATGATGATTCCTCTCACTTAAAATCCTACCAAAATTTTACCATAGGTGTTATAATGAACACAAGAGGATAATAACGCCTGACGGCGCAGGGAATGGACCGGGAAACGCAGAGAGCGTACCGTCCCGCGGCCGTCTGCCGCAGAAAGCTGTCCCGCCGCAGGCTCTGATATACATCAACAAGGAGGCTTATATATGGATGAAAGACTGAAGAAGATAATAGACAATTCAGATAACATAGTTTTCTTCGGAGGAGCAGGCGTATCCACAGAAAGCAATATTCCGGACTTTCGGTCAGAACAGGGATTGTATAATGCAAAACAGCAATTCGGGCTTTCTCCTGAAGAAATGCTGTCCCATTCCTTTTTTATGCGGCACATGAAAACTTTCTTTGAATACTACAGGAAAAATCTCATATATCCGGACGCCATGCCCAACAAGGCCCATTTGGCGCTTGCCAGGCTGGAAGAGCAGGGAAAACTGAAGGCGATCGTAACCCAGAATATAGACGGCCTGCATCAGAAAGCCGGCAGCAAAACTGTGTTTGAACTTCATGGCAGCGTCAACAGGAATTACTGCATGGACTGCGGCAAATTTTTTGATACTGCCTACATCATGGACGATACAAACTGCCGGGATGGTATCCCAAGGTGTGATGCCTGCGGCGGAGTGATAAAGCCTGATGTGGTACTATATGAAGAAGTCCTGGATGAAGACTGTATCACAGGCGCAGTCACGGCCATACAGAGGGCAGACACCCTCATAGTAGGAGGGACATCGCTTGTCGTATATCCGGCGGCAGGTTTGATACGATATTTTTCGGGTAATAATTTAGTATTGATAAACAAACAGCCGACCCCGTACGACAGCCGGGCGGATCTGGTAATAAATGACAGCATAGGAAAGGTTTTGGAATTTTAGCATGAACATACTGATATCAAACGACGATGGAATAGGCACAGAGGGCATCAGAGCTCTTGTGAGGACCATGAAAGAACTGGGTGATGTATATGTGGTGGCGCCCCATACTCAGCGGAGCGCCAGCAGCCATGCCCTCAGCGTGAACGGCCAGATCTCGGTCAAAAAAGTCGACTTTGAAGGGGCCAAAATGGCATTTGAATGTGACGGGACGCCGGCTGACTGTGTCAAGCTCGGGATAGATCTTTTTAAGAGGGAAGGCATTGATATGGATATTGTCTATGCCGGCATAAACCACGGCGGGAACCTGGGCACAGATACCATGTACTCCGGTACTGTTTCAGCAGCAGCGGAGGGAATGATGGCCGGCCTTCCGGCGGTGGCCGTCTCTGTCAACAGCCATGGCGCCACCCACTTTGAAGGTGCATGTAAACTTGCCGCACAGGTATTGCCATATGCGGTTGGTATGAAAGGACGGCGATGGGTGGTGAGTATAAATACTCCTGATATCCCCGCTGAAAATATAAAAGGCGTCAGGCCCGCAATACTCGGCTCTGTGGAATATGACCAGTGGTTCGAGGAAGTGGACAGAAAGGGAGACATAAGGACATACCAGTACAGAGGGACTCCATCTGAATCAGGATCATGGACAAACGAGACCGATGTAAAACTGATCAGAGAAGGCTATGCGACAATAGCTGCCGTCAGATACGACCTGAATGATCATGATGGACTTGAAAAAATAAAAGAATGGGAGCTGAAAATATGAAGGAAATCATCAGACTGCAAAAAGACGACCTGATCTTCGTGGCCATCGACTATCAGGAAAAACTTCTGCCGGCCATGAACGGCAAAGATATGATCGAAAGGAACATCATAAAATTGGCAAAAGGCCTTGATGTGTTTGACATACCCAAACTGGTGACGACACAGTATGCAAAAGGGCTGGGACAGACCATAGGGCCGGTGGCTGAAGCTCTCGGTGAGTTTGAGCCTTTGGACAAGTCAACTTTCAGTGCTATGGGACTTGAAGAATTCAAAGAAAAACTGGAAAGCGCAGCAAAGAAAACTGTTGTGATCGCAGGCATAGAGACACATATATGTGTGGAACAGACTGCACTGGATCTGATCCAGGCAGGATACAGGGTGGTACTGGCTGCTGACTGCTGCGGTTCCCGCAGCGAGATGAACCACAGTCTTTCGCTTATGCGGCTTTCTCAGGCAGGGGCTGTCGTTACCAGTGCGGAAAGCATCCTGTACGAAATACTGAAAGGAGCAAAAGAAGCTGAATTTAAAGCTATTTCAGCCATAGTCAAATAAAACCGTATGATTTTTGAGAGAAGTTTTGATAATTTAAGCCAAAAGGATATAGAACTGCTCAACAGCTATTTTGATGGATATGATTACCAGTCATCAAGCCATACATTGGTAGCCAATTATATATGGCGCAATACTCACGATCTGAGCTGGCAGGTCATAGGTGATTATCTATGCATTGCCGGGCTTGGGACTCTCGAAACTGAAGAAAAAGAATATTTCATGTCCTTCCCGCTGACTGCCAGCGGCACATACGAACCGGAAAAAGTCAGACAGACATTGAAGCAGGCCGAGGAGATCTTTGTAAAAAAAGGAAAAAGGCCGGAGATGGGCCTCATACCGGGGACTCTTGTACCTGTGCTTAAAGAAGCCTTTGGCGATGATGTGGAGGTCAGGCACGAAAGAGACGATGACGACTATATTTATCTCAAAGAAGACTTGATAAACCTCAGCGGCCGCAAATACCACCAGAAAAAGAACCACCTCAACTATTTTCTGCGTAATTATGAGTTTGTCTATGAAGAAGCCACCCCGCAGATGGTTCCTGAGATAATGGATTACATCCGCAGCAAAAATGAGTACAAGCTGGGTGAAACTCCAAAAGAGTGGAAAGAGATCCTGGAACTTGAGACAGAAGCCATCGGAGAACTGCTCACCTTTGTGGGAAAGGGGCTGCTTTCGGGTATCATAAGGATAAATGGCAAGATAGAAGCTGTAACTTTAGGCGAGTTCGCAAAGACAAACAGCAGGGAAACCGTTCTTGTCCATGTGGAAAAAGCCGACGACAGGATAAGAGGACTGTACCAGGCGATCAACAACGAATTCTGCAGGCGGCTGCCGCAGGAGACGATATATGTGAACAGAGAGGAAGACATGGGTCTGGAAAATCTCCGTCAGACAAAGCTGTCATATAAACCGGTAAAGATGGGCGAAAAATATACGGCCGTGTTCAAGAGATAAAAAAGGGCCCATGGGCAGCTGGCACTGGCGGCCCATGAGCCTGTAAACCCTGATAACTTGTTAATTTTAATACTTTTATGGAAAGTATTTTCCCTTTAACAATGTTATGGTAAAATAAAAGAAATGAAGCAGAATAAGATTATTGGGTAAAATGAAAAACTAACTTCCAGAAGAAAAAGTAAGTTCCAGATGAAAGATAA
>ENA-ORNG01000625-ORNG01000625.1-human-gut-metagenome-genome-assembly--contig:-NODE-625-length-30140-cov-4.353532_pt1 | contig 30140 bp, 25 predicted proteins | sample MGYA00242113_ERZ509018 | MGnify/ENA primary metagenome ERZ509018 (study PRJEB26280, sample SAMEA2338711) | human gut metagenome | biome: human gut; feature: human-associated habitat; material: faeces... | reverse complement strand
TTTTTATTGCTTATTATCCGCACCCAAAAAGTTGCATTTATAAGTTGAACTCAAGATATCTTTGACTAAAAATAGGGATTAAAAAACAATCTAAAAACGATATAATTATGACTAATGATTTTAGAAAATATGCGGTAAAACATTTGGGTATGAATGGACTTGCCCTTGATCAATATGCGCAGTTTACCAGTAGCTATCTTTCCCCTTCTATTATGGAGGAGCGCCAACTGAATGTAACCCAGATGGACGTGTTTTCGCGTTTAATGATGGACCGTATAATCTTTTTGGGAACTCCTATCGATGATTATACATCGAATGTTATAGAAGCACAGTTGCTTTATCTCGATTCTGCCGACCCGGGTAAAGATATATCTATTTATTTCAATACTCCCGGAGGGTCGGTATATGCCGGGTTGGGTATCTACGATACCATGCAGTTCATAAGCAGTGATATTTCTACGATCTGTACAGGTATGGCCGCCTCGATGGGCGCTGTATTGTTGGTTGCAGGGACAAAGGGAAAACGTTTTGCTTTGAAACATTCCCGGGTTATGATACATCAACCGATGGGAGGCGCACAAGGTCAGGCTTCGGATATAGAGATTACGGCAAGGGAGATACAGAAACTTAAAAAAGAACTCTATACCATTATAGCCGATCATTCGGGAAACTCGTATGAGCGTGTGGAGAAAGATTCCGATCGTGATTATTGGATGACTGCTCTTGAAGCCAAAGAATACGGTATGATTGACGACGTATTGGTAAAATCTATGAAATAATATTCTAGGAATGGCTAAGGGCGAAAAGTGTAGTTTTTGCGGAAGAGGAGAAAATGAGGTAAGATTATTAATGCCGGGGCGGGACGGTTGTATTTGCGACGAGTGTGCCGAGCAAGCCTATCTCCTTTCCGAAGAATATTTGCATAAAAAGAAAAAAGCGAGTTCCAAATGGACCGTATCCCGAGAGGATTTACCTAAACCGGAAGAGATAAAAACATTTCTCGATCAGTATGTTATCGGGCAGGACGATGCCAAGCGTTATTTGTCGGTTTCGGTCTATAACCATTATAAACGTGTTTTGCAGGTAGCCGATAATGATGATGTTGAGATTGAGAAATCGAATATTATTATGGTCGGCCCTACCGGAACCGGAAAGACCTTATTGGCGAAGACGATTGCTCGTTTATTGAAAGTTCCGTTTACGATTGTCGATGCTACTGTCTTGACCGAGGCCGGTTATGTGGGTGAGGATATCGAAAGCATTTTGACCCGTTTGCTGCAAGTTGCCGATTATGATGTCGAGGCGGCTGAGCGAGGTATTGTGTTTATCGACGAGATCGACAAAATTGCTCGTAAAAGCGATAATCCTTCGATTACCCGTGATGTCAGCGGTGAGGGCGTACAGCAAGGTTTGTTGAAATTATTGGAGGGTTCTATCGTAAATGTTCCGCCGCAAGGCGGGCGTAAACACCCCGAGCAGAAAATGATACCAGTGAATACAAAGAATATTTTGTATATTTGTGGCGGGGCTTTTGACGGAATAGAACGTAAAATCGCCATGAGGTTGAACACCCATGTCGTAGGTTATAATGGAGGTGGTAGCAATGGTCGTATAGATCGGGAAAATCTGTTACAGTATATTGCGCCCCAAGATTTGAAATCGTTTGGTCTTATTCCTGAAATTATAGGACGATTGCCCATTTTAACCTATTTGCAACCTTTGGACAAGGCCGCGCTACGGAGAATTCTGGTAGAGCCTAAGAATTCGATTATCAAACAATATATCAAACTTTTCGAAATGGACGGAGTGAAACTTTCGTTTGATGAGGATATGCTTGATTATGTTGTCGAAAAGGCCGTAGAGTTCAAGTTGGGAGCCCGAGGATTGCGCTCTATTGTCGAAACGATTATGATGGATGCTATGTATGAAACGCCTTCTTCGACAAAAAAGAAATTGCATATAACACGTAGCTATGCAGAAAAGAAGTTAGAAAAAGCAAAACTATTGGCAGTATAAGAAAAAACAGCAAGAAAAAATTTGGTAATTAAGAGGAGTTGTTTATAAATTTGTTTGACCGATAAAGGTCGGCGAATATACATAACGAGAAAGAGAGTAACCGTATGGCAAAAGAAGTAAATTTGACTGAGGAACTGAAAAGGAATTTCGGATTCGATACATTTAAGGGAAATCAGGAAGCGATTATCAGAAATTTGCTTGCCGGGAATGATACATTTGTATTGATGCCTACCGGAGGAGGGAAGTCGCTTTGTTATCAATTGCCGTCGTTGATTCTTGACGGTACTGCGATAGTTATTTCGCCTTTGATTGCATTGATGAAGAATCAGGTCGATGCTATGCGGAATTTCAGTGCCGAAGATGGTGTCGCTCATTTCATAAACTCCTCTTTGAACAAAACTGCGATAGACCAAGTAAAAACCGATATTTTATCGGGGAAAACCAAATTGTTATATGTTGCTCCTGAATCCTTGACGAAGGAAGAAAACATTGATTTTCTTAAACAGGTGAATGTGTCGTTTTATGCGGTAGATGAAGCCCATTGTATTTCGGAATGGGGACATGATTTCCGTCCTGAATATCGACGTATCCGACCTATTATTAATGAGATTGGCGTACGTCCTGTAATAGCTCTTACCGCGACTGCGACTCCGAAAGTCCAGCATGATATACAGAAGAATCTGGGCATGTTGGAAGCTACTGTATTTAAGTCGTCGTTTAATCGTCCTAATCTTTATTATGAGGTTCGCCCGAAAACAGCGAATATCGATAAAGACATTATTAAATATATAAAATCGCAGGAGGGTAAATCGGGTATAATCTATTGTTTGAGTCGAAAGAAAGTAGAAGAACTGGCAGAATTGTTACAGGTAAACGGAATTCGTGCGCTGCCATATCATGCCGGAATGGACTCTGCGACTAGGACTCAGAATCAAGATGCATTCTTGTTGGAGAAAATAGATGTTATCGTTGCCACGATAGCCTTTGGTATGGGGATTGATAAGCCCGATGTCAGGTATGTCATACATTACGATATACCCAAAAGTCTGGAAGGCTATTATCAAGAGACGGGACGAGCCGGTCGAGATGGAGGAGAAGGTCAGTGTATAACTTTTTATATCAATAAAGATTTACAGAAACTCGAAAAATTCATGCAGGGAAAACCCATTGCCGAGCAAGAGATTGGTAAACAGCTTTTGTTAGAAACTGCTGCTTATGCCGAATCTTCTCTTTGTCGTCGCAAGATTTTACTGCATTATTTTGGAGAAGAGTATGAGGAAGATAATTGTGGAAATTGTGATAATTGCCTAAATCCTAAAAAGCAAGTGGAAGCAAAAGATCAACTTTGTGCGGTTCTTGAAACTATTATTGCACTGAAAGAAAAATTTAAAGCCGAATATGTGATAGATGTCTTGTTAGGTAAAGAAACGAGCCAAATACTTTCGTATCAACATGAAGATTTAGAGGTGTTTGGAAGCGGACAGGGTGAAGATGAGCGCACGTGGAACGCCGTCATTCGACAAGCATTGATAGCCGGCTACATAGGTAAAGATATTGAGAATTATGGACTATTGAAGGTAACGAAGGCTGGGCATGCGTTTTTGAAGAATCCGGTTTCGTTTAAGATTGTCAAAGATGTCGATTTTGACGAGGTGGAGGAAGAAGTGCCCATGAAAGGTGGAGCTTCTTGTGCGGTCGATCCCGAGTTATATTCTATTTTGAAAGATTTGCGAAAGAAAATCGCTAAACGATTGGAACTTCCTCCGTATGTGATTTTTCAAGACCCTTCATTAGAAGCTATGGCGACAACCTATCCGATTACAATTGAGGAGTTACAAAATATTCCGGGGGTAGGAGCAGGTAAAGCGAAACGTTACGGAGAAGAATTCGTTAAAGTCATCAACGCTCATGTGGAAGAAAATGAAATTGAGCGTCCCGAAGATTTAAGGGTGCGTACGGTTGCCAATAAGTCGAAATTGAAAGTATCCATTATTCAGGCCATCGACAGGAAAATTGCACTTGATGAATTGGCCGAGTCGAAGGGCCTTGAATTTGGAGAGTTGCTCGACGAGATAGAGGCGATTGTTTATTCGGGAACGAAAATCAATATCGACTATTTCCTGCACGAGATTATGGATGACGAGCATATCGACGATATTTTTGACTACTTCAAGGAGAGTGAAAGCGATAGTCTCGAAGATGCCATTGAGGAGTTTGGTATGGAGTATAGCGAAGAAGAAATTCGTTTGATACGTATCAAGTTCCTTTCAGAGATGGGAAATTAAAAGCCGAGAAATAATAGTGAAAAAGCGACATTCCGATAATCGGTTGTCGCTTTTTTATTTTAGCTTTTGGGGTGATAAATAATTTAAAAATCTTCATGTATAGATAATAGCTTGCCGAAAAATAATTATCTTTGCATGCAATAAAATTCTAATGAACCCCATTATGTCATTTGTTGCAGAAAAAGTGGTGATGGACGGATTAACTTTTGACGATGTTTTGTTAATCCCCGCTTACTCCGAAGTCCTTCCTCGTAATGTCGAGTTGTCGACGCAGTTTTCACGCAATATCCGATTAAATATTCCATTAGTTTCGGCAGCCATGGATACGGTAACCGAGGCGCAATTGGCTATTGCTATCGCTCGTGAAGGAGGAATTGGAGTCATTCATAAAAATATGAGTATCGAGGCTCAGGCCCGTCAAGTTCATGCTGTTAAACGAGCTGAGAATGGAATGATTTATGACCCTGTGACAATCAAGTGTGGGTCGACGGTGCGCGAAGCGTTGTCTATGATGAGTGAATACCATATAGGAGGGATTCCCGTAGTGGACGATAAAAATCTTTTGGTGGGTATTGTAACGAATCGGGACTTGCGTTTTGAACGCGATTTGGAAAGATTGGTAGACGAGGTAATGACCAAAGACAATTTAGTGACGACTTCACAATCCACCGATTTGCAACAGGCTGCGGATATTCTTCAAAGGCACAAGATAGAGAAGCTCCCGGTTGTCGATAAAGACGGCCATTTGGTAGGGTTGGTTACTTATAAGGATATAACGAAAGCCAAAGATAAACCGTTTGCTTGTAAAGATAAATTAGGTCGGCTGCGTGTGGCTGCGGGGGTCGGTGTTACGGCCGATTCGATGACTCGTGTGGATGCGTTGGTAGAAGCCGGAGTCGATGCTATCGTTATAGATACGGCGCATGGACATTCTAAGGGCGTAATCGGTGTATTGAAAGATATAAAAGCAAAATATCCAGATATCGATGTCGTTGTGGGAAATATTGCGACGGGTGAAGCCGCTAAATTTTTGGTGGAAGCCGGAGCCGACGGAGTGAAAGTAGGTATAGGCCCCGGTTCCATTTGTACGACCCGGGTGATTGCCGGTGTCGGGGTTCCTCAATTATCTGCCGTTTATGACGTGGCGAAAGCATTGAAAGGAACAGGCGTGCCATTGATTGCCGATGGTGGAATTCGTTATTCGGGTGATATTGTAAAAGCATTGGCTGCTGGGGCTTACTCGGTTATGTTGGGCGGTATGCTAGCTGGTGTTGAAGAATCGCCGGGAGAAACGATCATATTCAATGGACGTAAGTATAAGTCATATCGGGGTATGGGATCTCTCGAAGCGATGGAGAAAGGTTCGAAAGACCGTTATTTCCAAGCTAATGAGACTGATACTAAAAAATTGGTTCCCGAGGGAATTGCGGCTCGTGTTCCCTTTAAAGGATCTTTATATGAAGTAGTTTATCAGATGGTCGGCGGTTTGCGTGCCGGAATGGGATATTGTGGAGCTAAGGATATAGAGGCTTTACATGATGCTAAGTTTACTCGTATTACCAATGCTGGTGTAGCCGAAAGCCACCCTCATGATGTGTCGATAACCAGCGAGGCTCCGAATTATAGTAGAGGATAACTTTTCCGATAAGGAAGGTGGATTTTTATTTTTGGGAAGAATACACTATTTTAGTGATTACGATATAATTTTCTTATATTTGAAGCGTTAAAATAGTGTATTATTTTTGTTGATAACTCGGGACTATCAAGTCTCAATAAAATGTAGTGCATAACACAATGAAAAACAAATGGCTCTTAGCGGCTTTGCTTGCCGGAAATTCTTGGTTTGGAGGGGGGGCTACCGATGTCGACCCTGTTATTATGAGAGTGAATAATAAAGATATTCACAAATCGGAATTTGAGTATATCTATAATAAGAACAGCCAGCAACAAATCGATCATAAATCTCTCGATGAATACGTTACACTATTTAAGAACTACAAGTTGAAAGTCGCCGAGGCCGAAGCTATGGGGATTGATACGACTTCGGCATTTAAAAATGAATTGGCGGGGTATAGAGAAGAGTTGGCTAAACCCTATTTGATCGATGCTTCTGTTGATGACCGTTTGGCACATGAGGCTTATGACCGAATGAAAGAAGATGTGGAGGTAAGCCATATTCTCATAGGATTGAATGCTCGGACTCCTGAGGACCGAGCCGAGGCAAAGAAAAAAGCCGAATCGGTATTGGCTGAAATCAAGGCGGGTGAAGACTTTGGAATGTTGGCAGAGAAATTCAGTGAAGACGGATCGAGGCAGAATAAGGGATATTTAGGATTTATTAGAGGCGGACGTACGGTTTATCCTTTTGAAAAGGCTGCTTTCGCATTACAAGCGGGAGAAGTTTCCGATATAGTGGAAACCCAGTTCGGATATCACATTATAAAAGTACATAGTCGTCGTCCCAATCCGGGAGAGTTTCTATTTTCCCATATCATGATATTAGTGCCTCGTGGTGCTTCTGATGAAGTAAAAGCGCAGAAAGAATCCGAGATACGAGCCATTTATGAAGAATTGAAGTCGGGAGCCGATTTTGCTACGATGGCAAAGGAGCGGTCGGAAGATAAGGCTTCTGCCGTACGAGGTGGAGAATTACCGTGGGTGAGTAGTGGACAATTTGTAAAAGAGTTCGAGGATGCTGCATTTGCTCTTAAAAATAAAGGAGATATTACAGAGCCTGTATTATCTCCCTATGGCTGGCATATCATTAAGTTAATGGACCGGCGGGATATTAAGCCCTTTGAACAAATGCGCTCGGAGATTACGCGAATGATGGCACGAGACGAAAGAGGTAGCATGGCTCGTAATGCGATGGTGGCTAAATTGAAAAATGATTATGGTTTTTCTTTGGAAGAATCGCAGCGGGCGAAGTTGATGAAATTGGCTGGCGATTTAGGTAAAGTCGATTCTTCTTATATAGCGGCTATTCATAATGACCAAAGTGTTTTATTCTCATTTGAGAACCATTCATATACAGTGGCCGATTTTGCCTCGTTTTTGTCCAAAGGCCGAGATGTGACGGTCAATGCACCCGATTATATTTCGACTATGATTGGTTATATGGCCGATATGGAAATATTAGATTTCGAGAAGGCTCATTTGGAAGATAAGTATCCCGATTTTCGTAATTTGATGAATGAATATCGAGACGGCATGTTGCTGTTTGAAATTAGCAATAGGGAAGTTTGGGAAAAAGCATCGAAAGATACCGAGGGCTTGCAGAAGTTTTTCAAGAAAAATAGGAAAAAATACAAATGGGATAAACCTCATTATAAAGGATTTTTGATTCAATGCTGTGATGCGGCTACAGCCGCCGATGGCATAAAGAACCGGATTAAAGAACTCGATGACGATTCTGTAATCGTCGTGTTGAATCGAGAGTTCAATACCGACTCTTTAACAAGAGTAAAAGTGGAACGAGGTTTGTTTGTTGAGGGAGATAATGAAAAAATTGACGAATTGGTATTTAAGGGAGCTCCGGTGAAAGCCGATGAGAAGTTGCCGATAGCTTTTGTGTTTGGTAAACTATTGAAGAAGATGCCGGAAGCGTATACCGATGTGAGAGGACAAGTAACGGCCGATTACCAAACTTACCTTGAAAAAGTTTGGGTGAAGAAACTCAATAAAAAATATCCGGTAGAAATCTATGAAGATGTCCTAAAAACAGTTAATAGGCCGTAGTTGCCATTATTTAGTCGTAATTTAGCGGATATTTATGTAGGTAATATAGATGTATAAAGTCTCGATAATAGTATTATGCGCAGCATTTTCGGCATGCCTTTTTTCGGCATGCCGAAGTGGGTTACAGAGCGATGAAAATTCATTGGTACAAGTGGGCGATGAAATACTATCGCGTCAAGAGCTTGCCGATGCCATGCCAGAGGGACTCTCTCGCGCTGATAGTACCGATTTTGCCGACAAGTATATCCGTCGATGGATTTGTGATGTATTACTATATCGAATGGCACAAAAGAATATTCCCGATATAGAACGTATTGATGCATTGGTTGAGAAATACCGACGAGATTTAGTCATATTCGAATATCGTAAGAGATTGGTTAATGAACGGGTGACGAAGTCTTTTGATGAACAAGAAATGCTGGATTATTATGAGCGAAACTCAGAAATGTTTCGTTTGCATGAAGCCATCTTGAAAGGGTTGTTTCTTAAAGTACCGGAGAATACGCCCAATCTTGGACAGTTGAAAAAATGGTATTGTTCTACAAATCCCGATGGAGTAGAAAAGATCGAGAAATATGCTTTGAAAAATGCGGTGATCTATGACTACTTTTATGACAAGTGGATACCGTTTGAAGAAATCGTCAATAATATTCCATACGAGTTTGGAGATGCTGAATCCTTTTTAAAGACACATCATAAGTTGGAATTTAATAAAAACGGATATTGGTATTTACTGAATATTACAGAATATCGTTTGCCGGGAGAAGAAATGCCTTATGATTTTGCTCGGGCTCAAATTCAGGAAATTTTGACAAATAGCAATCGGTTGAACTTTGATCGGGAGCTGGAAGAAAATCTGTATCGGGATGCCGAGAAGTCGGGTGATATAAAGTGGTTGTATAAAGGTGAGAAATCTATTGAAAAAGAGAGTATAAAATAATTGAATTATGTGTAAAGTTACTGATTGGCTTTTATTTTTCTTTATGGCGGTGTCTTTGCCGGCTTTTTCCGATGACAATGTTATCGATGAGGTTGTATGGATAATAGGAGATGAAGCTATTTATAAGTCTGAGGTTGAAGAGCAATATCGACAAATGCAATACGACGGACAACGTATTGATGGCGATCCTTATTGTGTAATACCCGAACAGCTTGCCGTGCAGAAACTTTTTCTGCATCAGGCGAAACTGGATACGATTACAGTTCCTGATGCTACTGTTTTTCAACAAGTAGAGGCTCGTATCAATTATCTGATCGCTAATATCGGGTCGAAGGAAAAAATGGAAGAATACTTTAAAAAGCCGGTAACCGAAATTCGTGAAGAGTTGGCGAATGTTATTCGTGATCAGGGAACCGTACAGGAAGTACAACGAAATTTGGTAAAAGATGTAAAAACCACACCGGCCGAGGTGCGTAAGTTTTATAATCAATTGCCGGCCGACAGTATTCCTTATATTCCCATGCAGGTAGAAGTCCAAATTATTACTTTGAATCCTAAGGTTCCGCAGCAGGAAATAGATAATGTGAAAGCTCGATTGCGTGATTTCAGCGAACAAGTAAATAAAGGCGAGCGAGATTTCTCTACTCTTGCGGTTCTTTATTCCGAAGATCGGGGATCTGCCATGATGGGGGGAGAAATGGGCTTCGTGAGCAAAAGCAATTTGGTGCCGGAGTTTGCCAATGTCGCGTTTAACTTGAATGACCCGAAGAAGGTTTCTAAAATTGTGGAGACCGAATATGGTTACCATATTATACAGTTGATAGAGAAGAGAGGCGACCGTATAAATGTTCGGCATATACTACTTCGTCCGCACGTTTCCGAGAAAGATATATCCGATGCTTTGGTTCGTCTCGATTCGTTGAGGGTAGATTTAATAGATAAGAAAATATCGTTCGATGAAATAACCCAATATGTTTCGCAAGACAAGGATACTCGCAATAACAAGGGACTTATGGTAAACCCTCAAACCGGAAATTCTAAGTTCGAAATGGGACAATTGCCCCAAGATGTGGCTAAGGTGGTTGCCGATTTGAAGGTGGGCGAAATTTCGAAACCGTTTGTCATGACCGACGAACGTAAAAATAAAGAGGTGGTTGCAATCGTAAAGCTGAAAAACAGAATAGATGGACATAAAGCCAATATGTCTGATGATTATCAAACCTTAAAAGCTATTGTAGAGGAAAAGAAGAAGACCGATATATTGAATGAGTGGTTGGCTAAGAAGCAAAGCGAGACATATATCCGCATAAAAGAAGGTTGGCGAAACTGCGAATTTAAGTATGACGGTTGGATAAAGAAATAAGATCGACGCCAATGGGGCATCAAAAAAGAATAAAAGATGAAAAGGGAAGGCATAAAATACTGGTCGGTATTTTATGCCTGCTTACTCTTGGTATGTGGGCGGCATCGGGCACTCCCGAAAAAAAACTTCCTAAACAGGACGATCCCGATAAAGTGTACTTGGTGAATAGTGACGAACTTACTTTCGATAAGGAGCAGAGTGCCGATTATCGAGTATTGAGGGGAAATGTTGTCTTTCGGAAAGATAGTATGTATATGTACTGCGACAGTGCATATTTTTATGAAAAAGACAACTCACTCGATGCATTTAGTAATGTTCGCATGGAGCAGGGCGATACTCTGTTTATTTATGGAGATGTGTTATATTATCGTGGAGATGAGCAGATAGCTCGACTGCGGAATAATGTACGCATGGAAAACAGAGATGTAACTTTGTTTACCGATAGTTTGAATTATGAGATGATTCCGAATATCGGCTATTATTTCGATGGGGGCAAATTGGTTGATTCTCAGAATGAATTGACTTCTGTATATGGTCAATATTCCCCCGATACCAAACAGTCGGTCTTCAATTTCGATGTGCAGTTGGTGAATGAAAAATATACATTATATTCCGATACGCTCGAATATAATACGCAGACTAAGATTGCCGATATTGTGGGTCCTTCGACTATTGTGTCGGATAGTAATATCATTTATTCGTCGGCGGGTTGGTATAATACCGAAACTGATAAATCGATGCTTTTGGATCGTTCTTTGGTTACGTCGAAAGGACAGAGCCTTACGGGGGATACGATTTTTTACGATAGGCGATCGGGATTCGGAGAAGTGTTCGGTAATATGGTGCTCAACGACTCCATTCGTTCGTTGATTATGGAGGGACAATATGGTTTCTACAATGAAAGAACCGAGTATTCGTTTGCGACAGATTCGGCACGCTTATTGGAGTTTTCGCGAGGCGATACGTTGTATTTGCATGCCGATACTCTTAAATCTCACTTGGTATTGCCCGATTCCACCCGTCTTTTGCAGGCCTATCATGGTGTGAGATTTTTTAGGATAGATGCGCAGGGAGTTTGTGATTCTATGGAGTTTACGTCGGTAGATTCGCTTCTTCACATGTATAAACTCCCTATCATTTGGAATGAAAATTATCAGATAACCGGAGATACGATTCGTATACACATGAATGACAGTACGGTCGATTGGGCCTTGATTCCCGGGTCTGCTTTTGCTGCACAGCATAAAGATTCTGTTTTTTATGATCAAGTTTCCGGTAAGGAGTTGAAAGCATGGTTTGAGCAAGGGCAGTTGCGTCAAATAGATGTAAATGGCAATGCTCAAACGATTTTCTATCCTCAGGAACGGGATTCGACATTGACAGGGCTGAATAAAGCCGAAAGCGGATTTTTGAGAATGTACTTGAAAAATCAGCAGATGGAGAAGATAATTATTTGGCCTCAACCGCAGGGAAGCATGACTCCGTTGGACTTGATAAAGCCCGAGCAGCTATATTTACCGGCCTATAAATGGTATAGTGATTTGAGGCCGGTAAGCCCCGAAGACATATTTCGAAAACCAGAAGTGAAAATAGAAGTTGTTGAAGAGAAAAAACATCGCTTCAATCATTAAGATTTGGTCGAATTATGAGTGATATCATACATTTATTGCCCGATTCTGTGGCTAATCAAATTGCAGCTGGAGAAGTGATACAACGTCCGGCCTCGGTAATTAAAGAATTGGTGGAGAATGCTGTCGATGCGGGTGCTACGTCTATTCAGATTATTTTGAAAGATGCAGGACGTACTCTTATTCAGGTGATAGACGACGGCAAAGGAATGTCTCCGACCGATGCCCGGTTAGCCTTCGAACGTCATTCGACTTCTAAAATTCGTTCGGCCGACGATTTATTCTCGCTACGTACGATGGGGTTTCGAGGAGAAGCGTTGGCTTCTATCGCCGCTATTTCTCAGGTAGAGCTTCGTACGCGCAGAGTCGACGATGAGGTAGGCACTTGTATACGTATGTCGGCTTCCCAATGTGAAGGTCAGGAGGCGATTTCTACTCCTGTGGGGAGTAATTTTGCGGTAAAAAATATCTTTTTTAATGTGCCAGCACGACGTAAATTTCTTAAATCCAATCAGGTGGAATTGAGCAATATACTCAATGAGTTTGAGCGTATGGCATTGATTAATACTCAGATTAGTTTTATTCTCGTCCATAATGACTCGGAATTGTATAATTTGCCGGCTACCAATTTGAGGCAGCGTATTGTTGCACTTTTTGGTAAGAGTCTTAATCAGCAGTTACTTTCTTTGGGAACGGAAACGTCTTTGGTGAAGATTTCGGGTTATGTGGGGCGTCCCGAAGCTGCTCGCAAAAGAGGAGCATTACAATATTTTTTTGTAAATGGCCGGTATATGCGCCACCCATATTTTCATAAAGCGGTGACGATTTGTTACGAACATTTGATACCGGTCGGTGAAATGCCCAATTACTTTATCAATCTTACGGTCGATCCCGAGACGATTGATGTGAATATCCACCCGACTAAGACCGAAATAAAATTTGAGAACGAGCAGCCCATCTGGCAAATTCTTTCTGCCTCTGTAAAGGAAGCATTGGGAAAATTCAGTACGGCTCCCTCTATCGATTTCGATATGGAAGATGCACCGGAAATTCCAACATCGAAGCCGGGCACACATGTTCTTCCCCCTACGGTTCATGTGGATACGACGTATAACCCTTTTCGAGCAGGAGGTGGCGGTTCTTCTGTGAAGAGACCGAATTATGATTGGCAGCAGCTTTATAGCAGCTTTAACAATACAAAAGAAGGTTCGACCGTTCAGCCCGATTCAGACAACGATTTTCCGTCTAAATTGGATTTCTCTGATGGATATGTTTCTAATTTTTCTAGTGAAGGGGAACAATCGGTTTTTCCTGAGTTCGAGTCGAAACTGAATCAAAGCGGTAGGACTGTGTTGCAGTTGAAAGGGAAATACATTATGACTTCTTCGGCTGAGGGGTTAATGGTGATAGATCAACATCGGGCTCATGGCATAATTTTGTTTGAGCGTTTTATGGTGGGAATATCCTCTCGCGAAATGGCTTCGCAACGTGTTTTGTTCCCCGAAATCATGCAATTGACAGTCTCTCAATCAGAAACTTTACATGGAATCTGGGAAGAATTGATAGCACTTGGATTTGATTTAGCCGATATGGGGCAGAATAGCTATTCTATCAATGCGATACCGGCCGGTATAGAAGGGATAGATGTACGAGACCTTATTGGGCAAATGCTTGTAACTGCTTCGGAGAAAGAACATGATGCAAAGGCTTCGTTGCAAAAGCGTATGGCTTGGACTTTGGCCGAGGCTGCTGCTGTACCGGTGGGACAGTCTCTTTCTCAGGAAGAAATGTTGTCTATGGTCGATGATTTGTTATCTTTGAAAACACCGGCTTATACACCCGATGGCAAATCGGTTTTTATCATCGTTTCGTATGACGAGTTGCAGAAGCAGTTTAATTGATTGAGTTATGTTGATTTTGTTGTCTCCGGCAAAAACGATGGTAGGGAGTAGTAGAACTACTGTTCCTTTTGTTACCGTTCCGTTATATAAAAATGAGGCCGAGCATATAGCGATGGAAATGGCTGGTTATTCGGTCGAAGAACTGTCGGGTATGCTGGGGATAAATCGTAATTTGGCCTTGCAGACGAAAGAGAGATATAATGTATTTCATTCGCCCGACGTGTATGGATTACCGGCTCTTTTGGCCTATACCGGTATTGTCTTTCGTTACATTTCGCCGGCCGATTTTACCGAGGCCGATTTTGAATATGCCCAGAATCATCTGCGTATGGCATCGGCTTGTTACGGATTGACTCGGCCGCTCGATGTAATAAAACCCTACCGCATGGAATATGCTGTTGAATTGCCTTCGATGGGTATTCCTGTTTCGGAATATTGGAAGCCGCTTTTAACCGATAAATTGATTGACGATACAAAAGAGGCTGGGGGAATATTGGTCAATTTGGCAAGCCGTGAAATCCAGCAATCGTTCGATTGGTCTCGAATAAATAAAAGGGTACGAGTAATCACTCCCGAATTTAAAGTATATAAAGGCGACGGGTTTAAGACAATCGTGATATATGCGAAAATGATGAGAGGGGCGATGACTCGTTATATTCTAAAAAACAAAATATCTCACCCCGACGATATTTGTTCTTTCTCGGCAGAGGGCTTCCACTTCTCGCCTGAACATTCGAGCGAAAATAATCCTGTATTTGTCGTTTAATCAGCGTTGTTGTCTTGTTATATAAATAGTTCCGGTTCTTTTCTTGTTTCGCATTTTTCCTTGAAAGCCCGAATAGATAGAAATAATTTCAGTGGATTTATTTTTCTCGCATTTTGAGGACAGACGGCGATACATCTCATGCAAGAGATACATTTGCTTTCGTCCGTCATTCGGGGATTCTCTTGGGGAATAGCGTTGGTGGGGCATAATGCCGCGCATTTCCCGCACTGTGTGCATTTTTTACCGGCACGAGGTTTCAGGGGTACTCCGTTATATATTTTATAATCAGCATTTCCTTTCACTTGTATTTCTGTGAAACTCTCTCCATTTTTCAGTTGCACCAATTTAGTTTTGATTTGTTCTGAAAAATTCTTTAAGATCGTTTCATCGTCAGAATCCGGACGACCTTTGGCATAAACCCTCATGATAGAATGCTCGGCAATACAGGCGATACAAGCAACGGTTTGAAATCCGTTCGATTCCATCGTTGTTTTTAATTCAAGTAAAGCATCGTCGTAATCCCGATTCCCATAGACGACCACGAGTATAGCCGGGGTGTTATGCCCGGTTATACGTTTCAGTCGATCTATGGCTACGGAAGGAACTCTCCCTCCATACACAGGAACAGCTACTAATAGGGTGTCTTCCCCATTTAGCTCGTAAGAGTTCTGTTGCCGTGTATGGTCGGTAATATCTATTTCCGTAGCCTGAGGGTCTATCTCTTTGCCGATGATATAGGCAGCCTTTCGGGTTCCACCCGTCGGGCTGAAATAAACGATGTGCATTTTTTTATTGTTTGTTTCTACGCTCCTGAACAATGGCATCGAGAACAGCGACCGTCGTTAGGTTGACAATATCTCTCGTCGAGCTGGCAATATCGGTGAAGTGAATAGGCTTGTTCAATCCCATTTGTATCGGGCCGATAGACTCTGCCACACCCATTTCCAGCATCATTTTATAAGCCGAGTTCGCCGAACTTAAATTCGGGAAAACAATCGTATTTACTTCTCTCCCTTTCAGCTTGTTGAACGGGTACGATTTGTCTCGGAGTTTATTATTGAGGGCAAAGTTCATTTGCATTTCTCCGTCGATGATGATTTCGGGATATTGTTCGTGTAAAATTTTAATGGCTTCGTGTACTCTTAGGGGACTTCCTTGATTATCCGACCCGAAGTTAGAATAGGATACCATAGCGATAACAGGATCTTTGGCAAAAAACCTTACAGAGTCATAGGACAATTTTGCAATGTCGATTAATGTTTCGGTAGTCGGTTTCCGATTGATGAGTGTATCGGCAAGGAAATAAGTCCCGCACTTGGTGTTCATGATGTGCATAGCTCCGAAATGTTTGTATCCTTCGCGTATACCGATAACCTCTTTTGCAATCTGTATAGTCTCTGCATACTTGGAGTATGTGCCTGTGATGAAGGCGTCGGCTTCTCCGGCTTCGACCATCATCATACCGAAATAATTGCGGTCGAACATCTTTTCATGAGCTTCGGCGTAGGTCATGCCCTCGCGTTGTCTCTTTTCTGTAAGAAGCTGTGCGTAGCGGATACGGCGGTCTTCTTCGTTCGGATGCCTCAAATTGATAATTTGCATGCCCGATAAATCTACACCTATGGACTCTGCCAACTTTCCTATTAACTCATCGTTTCCTAATAAAATAGGTTTACAAATGCCCTCTTTCATTGCCGTAGAAGCTGCTTGTAACATATTGGCATGATTGGCTTCGGCAAACACGACACGTTTGGGCTCTTTGCGGGCCATTTCGGTAAATTCCCGTAACATCTTGTTGTCATATCCCATCAGCTTTTTCAGCCGGTCATTGTAGGCATCCCAGTCGGTGATGTGATGCTGGGCGACACCAGAGTCCATCGCTGCTTTGGCGACTGCGGGGGCTACTGCGGTCAATAGTCTGGGGTCGAGAGCTTTGGGGATAATATATTCGGGACCGAACGAAAGTCTCTTTATTCCATAGGCCGAGTTGACAACATCGGGTACAGGTTCTTTGGTTAGTTTGGCAATGGCATACGTAGCAGCCAGTTTCATCTCTTCGTTAATGGCGGTAGCGCGAACATCGAGAGCTCCTCTGAAAATGTAAGGGAATCCCAATACATTATTTATTTGGTTGGGATAGTCCGACCGACCGGTAGCGAATATCAAATCTTTGCGAGAAGCCATTGCTTTATCGTAAGATATTTCGGGATTAGGATTGGCCAATGCGAATACGATGGGCTTTTCATTCATGGATTGTACCATTTCTGTTGTCAAGACATCGGCCACGGAAAGTCCCAGAAAAATATCCGCTCCGCGCATGGCATCGGCTAAGGTCTTTATATCGGTTCGTTCGGTGGCGAATTGCTTTTTTGCCGGCGACAAATCGGTGCGGCTGGTGCTCCGCCCCACCCCGGAGGGGCTGGACAAGGAGGAACGCTTCCGCTACCTCCAGGATACCGCTCCCGCCGACCTGTTCGACGTGAAGCCCGCGGTGCTGGAGCTGCCCGAGAAGGCCCGCATGTTCCAGTCCTACCCCTGCGACGGCTGCGGCGAGGTGACGGCGGAGCACCTGCTCCGGTTGGAGAACGGCAAAAAGCTGTGCCTGGACTGCTTTCAGGCCTATAACCGCTTTGACGTGTGAGGGCCTGCCCATGACGCTGGAACAATTTTTTCAGGAAAACCCCAGATGCGCCCTGGGCTTCTCCGGGGGTGTGGACTCGGCCTACCTGCTGTACGCCGGGGTGAAGGCCGGGGCGGACATCAAGCCCTACTTCATCAAGACCGCCTTTCAGCCCGCCTTTGAGCTGGCCGATGCCCAAAAGCTGGCGGAGGGGCTGGGGGTGGAGGTGACAGTGCTGGAGCTGGACGCCCTGGCCGACCCCCGGGTGGCGGCCAACCCGGCGGACCGGTGCTATTACTGCAAGCAGAACCTGTTCCGTACCTTGAAGGACCGGGCGATCGCCGACGGATACCCCGTGCTGCTGGACGGCACCAACGCCTCTGACGAGGCGGGGGACCGGCCGGGCATGAGAGCCCTGGCGGAGCTGTCTGTCCGCTCCCCCCTGCGAGAGTGCGGGCTCACCAAGGCCGAGATCCGCGCCCGCTCCAGGGAGGCGGGGCTGTTCACCTGGGACAAGCCGGCCTACGCCTGCCTGGCCACCCGGGTGCCTGCCGGTGAGGCCATCACCGCCGACCTTCTGGCCCGGGTGGAGGGGGCGGAGGACGCCCTGTTCCGCCTGGGGTACACCGACTTCCGGGTGCGGGTGTTCCACTCCGCCGCCCGGCTCCAGCTCCCCCGAGGGCAGATGGAGCGGGCCGTCCGTGAGGCGGAGGAGCTCCGCCAGGCGCTGAAACCGTATTTTACACCGATCCTGTTGGATCTGGAGGGGAGATAAGAACATGGAACAGAGAGCGATCAAGGCCCTGCTGGAGCAGGTGGCCGCCGGACAGGTGAACGTGGACGACGCCCTGCTGAAACTGAAGCTGGAGCCCTTTCAGGAGCTGGGCTACGCCAAGCTGGACAGCCACCGGGGCCTGCGCCAGGGTGTGGCGGAGGTGATCTACGGCGCGGGCAAGACCCCGGAGCAGATTGCCGGCATTGTGGACGCCATGCGCTCCGGCGGCCAGGAGACCATTCTCATCACCCGCATGTCCGCCGAGGCGGCGGAGCAGATCAACCCCGCCCACCCCTTCACCTACCACGAGATGGGCCGCATCGGCATCGTGGGCGCCCTGCCCGTCCCCGACGGCAGCGGCAAGGTGGTGGTGGCCACCGGCGGCACCAGCGACATGCCGGTGGCGGAGGAGGCCGCCCTCACCGCCCAGGCCCTGGGCAACGAGGTGACGCGGCTGTACGACGTGGGGGTGGCCGGGCTCCACCGGCTGCTGTCCCACCTGGAGGAGATTATGAGCGCCAACGTGATCATCGCCATCGCGGGCATGGAGGGGGCCCTGGCCAGCGTGATCGGCGGCCTGGCCGACTGCCCGGTTATCGCCGTGCCGACGAGCGTGGGCTACGGTGCGGCCTTCGGCGGCGTCGCGGCTCTGCTGAGCATGCTGAACTCCTGCGCCAGCGGCCTCTCCGTTGTCAACATCGACAACGGTTTCGGCGCCGGTTATCTGGCCAGCATGATAAACCATCTTTGATTTGAGAGGTATGACATGAGGATAATCTATCTTGACTGCCGCATGGGCGCGGCCGGAGATATGCTCATGGCCGCTCTGCTCGAGCTGCTGCCCGAGGGCGAACGCGAGAGTTTTATTGGCGGCCTGAACGCCCTCGGCATCCCCGGCGTCCACGCTGAGATGAAGCGCAGCGCCAAGTGCGGCATAATGGGTACCCACGTCACCGTGACCGTAAACGGTGAAGATGAGGAAGACCTGAACCATGAACATGAGCACACGCATGAGCATGAGCACCACCACGAGCACGACCATGACCATGAACATATACATGACCACGAGCACGAGCACGCCCATGGGCATGAGCATCACCACGAGCATGAGCACTCACATGAGCACGGCCATGGGCACCATCACCACGCCTCGCTGGGCGACATTACGGCCATAATTAAGGGCCTGGACATACCGGACGCGGTCAAAGAGCGCGCCGTCCGTGTCTACACGGAGATAGCCGAGGCAGAGAGCCGGGTACACGGCCGTGAGGTCGGCGAGGTTCACTTCCACGAGGTCGGTGCGATGGACGCAGTGGCGGACATCGTCGGCGTCTGCTGGCTCATAGAGCGCATCGCGCCCGAGCGCGTTGTGGCTTCGCCCCTGCGCACGGGTTACGGCGAGGTGAAGTGCGCCCACGGCGTACTGCCTGTCCCCGCGCCCGCGACGGCGCTGCTGCTGCGCGGCATACCGGTTTTCGCGGGGGACATCCCCGGCGAAATGACCACACCCACCGGCGCGGCACTGGTACGCGCCATCGCCGACAGCTACGGTGAAATGCCGGAGATGCTGATTGGCGAGACCGGATACGGAATGGGTACTAGGGATTTCCCGACTGCCAACTGTGTGCGCGCAATCCTCGGTGAGGTCAAGGGCGAGAGCTGCCCGGTCGCGGAGATATTCTGCACCCTCGACGATGTGACCGCCGAGGACCTGGGTTACGCGCGCGAGGTGTTGCTTGCCGCCGGGGCCAAGGACGTCTTTACGGTCTCCGTGGACATGAAGAAGGGCCGTCCCGGCACGCTGCTTTGCTGCCTGTGCGACTATTCGCGCCGTGAGGAGTTTGCCACGCTCATACTGCGCCACACGCCGACGCTCGGCGTGCGCATATACAGCCCGGAGCGCATGAAGCTCTCGCGCAGCGTGGAGACGGTCGAGACGGAGTTCGGCCCCGTCGTGGGCTTCGAGAACCACAGCGGACGCACCCGGCTCGGCCCCGGCGCGCAGCCCCTGGGCCGCGTGCTGCGCGGCTTCGGCAACAACGGCGAGGACGGCACGGAGGGCGCGCGGTACAAGAACGTCTTCGGCACCTACAGCCACGGCCCCGTGCTGCCGAAAAACCCCGGCTTCTGCGACGGCATACTCCTCGCGGCCCTGCGCCGCCGCTACGGGGACGCCGAGCTTTCGCCCCTGCCCGACCTCTCCGAGCGCGAGGCGCACGAGAGCGTCCTGGCAAAGCTGCTGGGCTGAAAAAATTTTCGCCCCTTAATCTTCGTTTAATCTTCGGCGCATATACTGTAGCCAGACAGAAGAAAGGAGGCGAAGGCATGAGCCTGCTCAGGATGAACGTAGGTATGGCGGTCACGATGGCCCGCGCGGCGGGCTCGCGCACGGCCTTTGCCATAGTCAGCGGCTCCCCCGCGCCCAAGGCGGCGGCGGAGAAGAAAAAGAGCAAATAAAAAATTTAAGGCGGGTCCCGCGAGGGGACCCGCCCTTTTTTTATTCCATCGGAGCCTCCTGCGCCCCGGCGTCCGGGAGCGCAGCGTCCGCCTGCCCCGCCTCCGGGGAGGCGCTCTCCTCGCCCTTGTGATACTCGGAGTAGTCCACGACGAGGTCCGGCCCGTCAAAGCTGCCGTCGAGCTTGGACATCGTGCGCTCATAGGCCTCCGAGCCCTCCTCGTAGGGCGTGGGCCGGTAGTCGTTGATGCCCTCCGTGCCTGATAGGCAGCAGGGGACGGCCTCGTAGCCCTCGACGCTGACCGTGCCGTCCAGGTCGCGCTTCACGGAAAAGCGCACGATGGCGGTGTCCCTGTCGCGCGGGGCGGTGTTGCCGCCGAAGCTCCAGTTGCCGAGGCTGTTGACGATGTAGCCGCCGTTATACTCGTCTATGCGCTGAAGAACGTGCGGGTGGGAGCCGTAGACTATGTCGGCCCCGGCGTCTATGGCGGCGCGTCCGAGCTGCTCCTGCCCGCCGGTGACCCGGTAGCTGCCCTCTATGCCCCAGTGCATAAGGCAGATGACGAGGTCTATGTCCTCCCTCTGCGCCAGGGCGGAGACGCCCTCGCGGATCTCCTGCTCGCCCGCCGTCCAGCGCGCGGCGTAGAGGCCGACGGTCAGCCCGTCGTCCCGCGAATAGACATAGCTCTCGTTCGGCCCGGCGCAGGCGACGCCCGCGCCGTCCAGGACGGCCTTGGTGTTGTCCAGGCCCGTCTGGCCGAAGTCAAGGGTGTGGTTGTTCGCCAGGGTGACGAAATCTATGCCGCCCTGGACGAGTATCTGCGCATTTTCCGCCGCGCCGCAGAACTGGAAAGTGCCCGTGCCGGAAAGCGGAGTCTCCGAGAGGCTGCACTCAAGGTTCGCTATGCTGAGGTAGTCGTCCTCAAAGTATTGCAGCGTGCCGGAGAAGGGCCAGCTCATGTCCCCGTCGAGGATGCTCTCGAAGTGGTCGTTGTACTGGGAGGAACTGAGCGTGCAGTCGCCCACCATGGAGATGGTGAAATACTCCGGCTCCGGCGTTGGCGTCGGGGTGGGCGTCGGCGTGGGAGTCGGGGTGGGGGTCGGCGTCGGCGTGGGCGAGGCGCTGGGGCTGGGCGTCGGCGTGGGGGCCGGCGTCGGCTCCGGCGCCGCGGTGACGCGCAGGAAGAGCAGCCCGCCCAGCACCGCCGCGCAGATGAGGAATATTAAAATGAGAGTAAACTTCCTTGCAGTATTCATGGCGCTGCTGAGACTGCTGTGCCGGGGCGAAAGTTCCCGTCGCCGGGCTCAAGCGCGCTCTTTTCCGACAAAAAAGATTGAGATGAGCCCCGGACCGGTGTGCGCGCCTATGATGGGGCCTATATGCGTGTAGAAGACGTCGCGGAAGCCGCACTCGCGCACGAGGGCCTCGCCGTACTCGCGGGCCTTCTCGGGCGCGTCGGCTTCAGAAACTATGAGGGTCTGGCCCGCGGCGTCCACGACCAACTCCTGCACATCCTTTATTACCTTCTTGAAGCACTGCTTGTCGCCGCGCACCTTCTGCCAGACCTCAAGGTGGCCCTCGTAGTCGAGGTGCATGATGGGGACGATGTTGAGCGCCGTGCCGAAGGCCGCCGCGGTCTTGCTGACGCGGCCGCCGCGGTAGAGGTAGGTGAGGTCGTTCGTCGTGAAGATGGAGTTGGTGTTGTGTACCATGCTCTCAAGCTCGTCGGCGTTGTCTGCGAGGCTGAGGCCCTTGTCGCGGTTGTCCGCCGCGCGCAGGACGACGAGGCCGAAGCCGGCGGAGGCGTTGGTCGAATCCACGACGCGGCAGGTCCAGCCGGGATACTCCTCCATGAGCATGGCCGCGGCGGAACGGGCGTTGTCGCAGGAGCCGGAGATGGCCGCGGCGAGGGAGATGTGCAGCACGGGCGTGCCGGCCTCGGCCAGGGGCCTCCAGAACTCCGTGAACTCCCCGGGGTTTATCTGGCTGGTGCGGGCGATCCCGCCGGCGCGCATCATGTCGTAGAACTCGCGGAAGCTCTCCTCCGTCATACCGTCCGTCATGGGCTTGCCGTCCATGGTGAAAGGCATCTTGTAGGGCATCACGCCGCGTTCGGCGCACTTTTCAAGCGAGAGGTCGCAGCCGGAATCGGCTGTTATCTGATAGGCATATACACTCATGGCATTCTAGACCTTTCTCAGTAATTGGCTGTATCATCATACCCCCAAACGGAAGATTTATCAAGCACGAGTTTGCCGCAGCTTACCAAAACTGAAAAAAGTCCCCGCCGGGAGAGGCCCGGCGGGGCTGAGGCTTTGGGTTTCTCAGAAGGTCATCATGACCTTGAGAACGGGCTCGGGCCGCTTGTCGGCCATGTGCATGGCCTCGGCAAACTGCTCTATGGGGTAGCGCTGGGTGACGAAATGGCCGAGATCCATCTTCCCGGCGTCTATCGCCTCGGCAATGAGGCGGAAGTCCTCGTTGGTGTACATGTTGTAGGCCTTGAAGTCCAGCTCATGCTGCTGGTGCACGCGGTAGGGGAAGCCTATGCCGTCCTCCATGAGGGCGTGCTGGACGAGCTGGCCGCCCCGGCGGCAGATCTCAGCCGCCTGCTGGAGGGTCGGAGCGTCGCCGTAGGCGAGGAAGACGAGGTCCGCGCCCACGCCCCCCGTGAGCTCCATGACGCGCTCATAGAGGTCCTCGCTGCGGCTGTTGCAGGTGAGCTCGGCGCCCATCTCGCGGGCCTTCTGGAGGTTGAAGTCCGCCACGTCCACCATGAGGATGCTCCTGGGATCATAGAGCCTGGCGCAGAGGAAGTCGCCTATGCCTATGGGGCCGCAGCCGATGACGACGATGTTGGTTTCCTCGTCAATCTTGCTGTTGCGCACGGCGTACATGCCGTTGGCGACGGGCTCGATGAGGGCGCCCTCCTCGTAGGTGAGGGAGTCCGGGAGCTTGACGACGGTCTGCTCGGGGGTGACGATGTACTCGCCCAGGCCGCCGCTCCAGGGGCCGGCGCCGAGGACCTTCTTGTCCGGGCAGACGTTGTAGAGCCCGTGGTCGCAGTACCAGCAGTGGCCGCAGCCGTAGTGGGGCTCGACGGTGACGCGGTCGCCGACCTTGAACTTGGTGACGCCCTCGCCTACCGCCACCACGTCACCGGCCACCTCGTGGCCGGAGACTATGGGGGGGATGCGGAAGGGGTGCAGGCCGTGGATGGCGTGGACCTCGCTGCCGCAGATGCCGCAGTTGCGTACTCTTATCTTTACGTCGTCGGCCTTCTCAATCTGAGGTTCCGGCATGTCGTCGCGGAACTCGGCGACGCCGACGGCGGGCATATAACCAGCTCTCATTTCAGCAAATCCTCCTTAATTAAGCGGCTCAGCCTGCGGCCCCTCCGCCGAGCAGGTTGGGCAGTATCATGGAAATGGGCTCGATGTAGGTAACCAGCAGCAGCGCCAGTATGGATGCCACAATCAGCGGCATGACGCCCTTGCAGATCTCCTTGAGCTTGATGCCTGCTATGCCGCAGCCGACGTACAGGTTGACGCCGACAGGCGGGGTGACGAGGCCGACGGCCAGGTTGAAGACCATGACGCAGCCCAGGTGGACCAGGTCGATGCCCAGAGCCCTGGCAACGGGGACCAGGATGGGGACGATGATGTACATGGCGCTGTTGGCGTCGATGAAGCAGCCGGCGATGAGCAGGATGATGTTGACGATGAGCAGGAAGAGGAACTTGCTGTCGCCGACGAAGCTTATAAGCGCAGCGCTGGCGTCCGCGGCGATGCCGGTGAGGGTCAGGGCGTAGGAGAACAGGCTGGCCGTGCCGACAATGAGCATGACGACGGCAGTCTGGCTGACGCTGTCCACCAGCAGGGGCCAGAGGTCCTTGACCTTCAGCTTCCTGGTGCAGAAGCCGATGACAATGCCGTAAATGGAGGCGACGGCCGCGGCCTCGGTCGGGGTGAAGAAGCCGCCGTAGATGCCGCCGAGGATGATGACGGGCATCAGCAGGCCGGGGATGGCCTTGACGAAAGCCCTCCAGCGCTCACGTCCGCTGGCCTTGGGCAGGAGCTTGAGATCGCGGCCGCGGTAGGTGAACATCATGGCGAAGATGAGGAAGCAGCCCATGAGGATGCCGGGGACTATGCCGGAGGCAAACAGCTCGCCGACGCTCTCGCCGGTGACGGAGCCGTAGATGACGAAGGTGATGCTGGGCGGGATGATGATGCCGATGGCGCCGGCGGTGGAGACCAGAGCGGCGGAGTCGTTCTTCTGATATCCAACGTTGGTCATTGCGGGGATAAGAATCATGCCCAGGGCGGCGACGGTGGCCGGGCCCGAGCCGGAGATGGCCGCGAAGAAGCAGGCCACGATGACGGTGACGAGTGCCATGCCGCTGCGGCGGTGGCCGACCAGCGTGCGGGCAAAGTCTATGAGCTGGGTGGAGATGCCGCTCTTGTCCATGACGTTGCCGCCCAGGATGAAGAAGGGTATGGCCAGCAGCACGAACTTGCTCGTGGCCGCGTAGAGGTTCGAGGCGATGGGCATGAGCGGCAGGCCCTCAAACAGGATGACGGCCAGGCTCGAGATGCCGAGCGCGAAGGCTATGGGCATATTCATGAACAGCAGAAGGAAGAATATGCCGAAGAGTATTATGGCGGCCATCAGGCATTCTCCTCCTTTCCGCTGTGAAGAGACTTGGTGAAGTTGATGACGGCGAGCTGCACCTGGCGGATGAACAGCACGGCCGCGCCTATGGGCAGCCAGATGCCGTAGAGCCAGACGGGCCAGCTCATGCCCATGCTGAGGACGTTGTTGGTGAACTGGTTCTGGACGTACTGGTAGCCGAGGTAGATGATGGCGGCGCAGAAAGCGGCGCTCAGCAGGTCGCAGATGAGAGCGAGGACGCTCTGGGCGGTCTTGGGAAGCAGGTCGGTAAAGACGCTCAGGCCGAGGTGCGCGCCGCGCTTGGTGGCGGTGGCGGCGCCGAGTATGCTCAGGATCATCAGGCCAACGCAGGTCAGCTCCTCAATGAAGGGCATGGAGCCCAGGGACGGGTCTATCATGACCAGGAACTTACGGGCTATGACGTTGACAAACGTGAGTATTAGCATGACAAACAGTATGATGGCGCAGACGCCGTCCTCAAATGAGTTGAGGAACTTTTTCATGCCTTTCCCTCCTTTTCGATCTCTTTTCTCAAAAAATCCAACAAAAAGCCCGCCGGAGGCCGGAGCCCCCGGCAGGCGTGATGCTGGGTCAGCGAAGGGAGTATTACTCCACGCCGAAAGCGGTGCAGGCGGCCTCGCCGTAGACGCCCTTGTACTCCTCAATGAGGTCGGTGATGACGGCACGCCAGGTCTCGACGTCCTCATCGGTGAAGCGGTAGAACTGGACGCCGTTCTCCTCCTCGCACCGGGCGATGAGCTCTTCTTCCTCGGCGACGATCTCAGCGTTGACCTCCTTGCAGGCCTGCTCGACGAGATCAAACACGAGCTGCTGATCCTCTTCGCTCAGCTTGCTGGTGAAGTTGGCGGTGTTGGCCATCCAGGTGAAGGCCTCATAGGTGTGGCGGGAGACGGTCATGTAGGGCTGGATCTCCTGGACGTTGTTGGAGACGATGGTGGAGATGGAGTTGTCGTGGCCGTCGATGGTGCCCTGCTGCAGAGCGGTGAACACCTCGGACCAGCTCATGGCCTGGGGAGAAGCGCCGTAAGCGGTGTAGAAGTCCATGAAGAAGTCGCCGCCGGGGATACGGATCTTGAGGCCGGCGAGGTCCTCAGGCTGCTCGATGGGGTGCTTGCTGTTGGTGATGAGCTTGAAGCCGTTGTGGACGGCGCCGAGGTAGGTGACGCCCTTGGTGCTGAGCAGCTCGGTCATGTACTCGCCGCCGGCGCCGAAGAAGGCGTCCTCAGCAGCCTGGTAGTCGGAGAACAGCCAGGGCATGGTGCAGACCATGGCCTCGGGGGCGATGCTGGAGATGATGGAGGTGGAGTGGATGTCGATATCCGTGCCGCCGCCGGTGAGCAGCTCGATGGCGCTGGTCATGTTGCCGCCGGCGAGCTGGTCGTTGTTGATGATGTTGATGGTGATGCGGCCGTTGGTCTCCTCCTCGATGAGCTCCTTGAAGCGCTTGGCGGAGCGGGTGTCGTTGCCCTGATCGGTGCCGTTGCAGGTGAGGGTGAGCTCCACGGCCTCGCCGGAGGGGACGTCGTCGCCGGAGGGGGCGTCGCTGTTCGCAGCGGGCTCGCTGCCGCAGGCGGCCAGGGCGAAGACCATGGTGAGCGCGAGGATGAGCGCAAGCAACTTTTTCATTTTCGTGTCTCCCTTTCTTCTTGTTTCTTCTCTTCTTATTTTTTGCACCGTCACTGGATGGCTTTCGCCTGGGCGACGATGTTCTCCACGGTGATGCCGTTTTTGGCGAGGAGGCGCTCGTAGGGGGCGGACTCGCCGAACTTGTCCTGGATGGCCACGCGCCGCACTATGCCGCGGCCCGCTTCGGCCACGCACTCGCAGACCGCGCTGCCCAGGCCGTTTATCTTGTTGTGGTCCTCGACGGTCACGATCTTGCCGATGTCCGCGATGCAACCCTGCACCGCCTCCTCGTCCAGGGGCTTTATCGTGTGCATGTCGAGCACCCGGGCCTCTATGCCCTGCTCGTGCAGGACCTGCGCCGCCTCGATGGCCAGGCGCAGCGTGTCGCCCACGGCGATGAGCGCCACGTCCCTGCCCTCGCGCAGCTTGTTCGCCTTGCCGATGACGAACTGCGCGTCCTCGTCGTAGACCACCGGCACAGCGTCCCTCGTGAAGCGCAGGAACATCGGGCCGTAGGTCTCGCCCGCCGCGCGGACGAGCTTCCTGGCGGACACGTAGTCCGCCGGCTGGATGACGGTCATGTTGGGGATGGTGCGCAGGACGCCCATGTCCTCGATGGCCTGGTGGCTGGCGCCGTCGTTCGCGGGGGTCAGGCCGCCGTGGGAGCAGGCTATCTTCACGTTCAGGTTAGTATAGCATATCTCCTGGCGGATCATCTCGCACATCCTGAGCGAGCCGAACACGGCGTAGGTGACGACGAAGGGTATTTTGCCCGTCGTTGCAAGGCCCGCGGCCAGGGCGGCGGCGTTCTGCTCGGCTATGCCCACGTTCACGTGCTGCTCCGGCAGAGCCTTGACAAACTTGCCCGTCTTGCAGCTCTTGCTTATGTCGGCGTCAACAACATATATGTTCCGGTTCTCGCGCCCGAGCTCGACTATCTCGTCCCCGAAGCCGTCGCGCGTGGCTATCATATCACCGATGGCCATTCAGTTCAGCCCCCTTTCAAGCTGCGCCATGGCGCTCTCGTACTGCTCCTTGTTGGGAGCGTTCCCGTGCCAGTCAAGGCTGTTCTCCATGTAATCCACGCCCTTGCCCTTTACCGTGTGGGCGTTTATGAACTTGGGCTTGCCGTTCTTCGCGGCGCGTATCTTGTCGAAGACCTCCACGATCTGGCCCATGTCGTGGCCGTCTATCTCGTAGACCTCGAAGCCGAAGGCCTCGGCCTTCCTGTTCACGTCTATGAGGGGCATGATCACCTCGGAGGGACCGTCGAGCTGCAGGCCGTTGTTGTCGAGTATCATGATGAAGTTGTCGAGCTCATACTTGTGCGCTGTCATCATGGCCTCCCAGATGATGCCCTCGTTGAGCTCGCCGTCGCCCACCATGTCGAAGACGCGGTAGTCCCTGCCGTCGCGCTTGCCGGCGAGGGCCATGCCCACGGCGCAGGCTGTGCCCTGGCCCAGGGAGCCGGTGGAGATGTCTATGCCGGGGCATTTCAGCATGCTCGGGTGGCCCTGGAGCTTGGAACCCTCCTGGCGCAGCGTGTGCAGGTCCTCCTCGGGGAAAAAGCCCAGTTTGCCCAGCGCGGCATACTGGATGGGGCAGACGTGGCCCTTCGAGAGCACGAAGCGGTCCCGGTCCGGCCACTTGGGGTCCTTCGGGTCCACGTGCATCTCTGAAAAATACAGCGCGGCCACTATGTCCGCCGCCGAGAGCGAGCCGCCCGGATGCCCGGACTGCGCCTCGTATATCATCGTGACGGCAGTCTTGCGCAGCTCCTTCGCCCGCTCTTTGAGCTCTTTTATCTTCTCATCTGGCACTGAAATTTCCCCTTTCTGTGCCTGCCGCAGCACCGGCGACAGATTGTTTAATAATTGTCAAACATCCAATGCTCAATGTTGGATGTTGTGGCTTAATTTTAAACATCCGCCCGGCAAAAAGTCAAGCGGATGTTATGTCGGTCGAATCGATTTGTGCAACGTTCACCAATTGTAAGAATCTTTCCAGTAATAATAACTATACCTCAGGGCCTCGTCCACATCGGAGCCGGGCTTTTTCTCAAGGGCGTCGAGAGCCATGCGGTGGGTCCTCACCAGGTACTCCCTGTCGTTTTCCTCAAAGACCTTTTCGATGGTGCGGTGGCGTGACTCGCTTGTCAAATCAGCGACGAAATCGTGTATCATGACGACAAGGGAATTGTGCGTCGTCTCGGCTATGGCCTTGTGGAAGGCCATGTCAGTATCTGAGATGTCCTCGATGTCATAGTCCTCGCGTCTGAGCTTAGTCTCAAGTTCGGCATTGATGGACTCCAGCTGCTCAACCTCCTCGTCACTGAGCCCCTGGGCAAGGATCAGGCGGTAGATGCCGGACTCGATTATCTGACGGAGGCCCAGCAGGTCCTTATAAGAATCCTCTTTTTGGAGTATTATTCTGTACAGCAGGGGATTTATCATCTTGTTGGAGAAGCCGTCGCAGACGAAGGTACCCTCCGGGCGGCGTATCTCGACCACGCCGTAGGCGATAAGCGTGCGTATGGCCTCGCGCACCGTGTTCCGGCTGACCTGGAAGGCGGCAATGAGCTCCATCTCCGTGGGCAGCTTGTCGCCGGGTTTGAGCTCCCCGGCAATGATGGAGTCGGTTATTTTGTTGATGATGCGCTGCACGAGGGATTCGTTCTTGATGGGCGTCATGAATCGCTGAGACTCATTCACAGAAATCGTCCGCCTTCTGAGTGGATTTTTTGGGGGTACAAACGCCGATGTCCCCTTAAATATATTATTATAATTGCATTTTGCCAAACAGGCAAGCGGTATTTTTGAAGCTGCGCTCTGCGTCCGGCGGCGCCGTTTGAGTTGAAATCGCCTTTGGCGGATGGTATAATGATTTGAAGCTCGTAAGTCCCGATACCACGGGACACATTTTCTGATACTGACTGGGAGGCAAGACCATGACAAACAGGGAGCTTGAGCTCATCGCCGCGCGCGGGCGGCGCTTGGGCATGGATATGGTGTTCCGCGCCGCGAGCGGGCATATTGGCGGCTCGCTTTCGGCGATGGACATATTGACGGAGCTGTATTTCGAAGAGCTCCGCATAGACCCCGCGCGCCCTCAGGCCCCGGAGCGGGACCGCTTCGTCATGAGCAAGGGCCACTGCACGCCCGCGCTCTATTCCGTCCTCGCCCTGCGCGGCTACTTCCCCGAGAAGGAGCTGGAGCTCTTCCGGAGCATTGAGGGCCACATGTCCGGCCACCCTGACATGGTCCACGTCCCGGGCGTGGATATGTCCACGGGCTCCCTGGGCCAGGGCCTCTCCGCCGCCGTGGGCATGGCG
>ENA-ORNG01000620-ORNG01000620.1-human-gut-metagenome-genome-assembly--contig:-NODE-620-length-30183-cov-6.362852_pt1 | contig 30183 bp, 31 predicted proteins | sample MGYA00242113_ERZ509018 | MGnify/ENA primary metagenome ERZ509018 (study PRJEB26280, sample SAMEA2338711) | human gut metagenome | biome: human gut; feature: human-associated habitat; material: faeces... | reverse complement strand
CGATGCGGCCCTCCCAGCGGCCATCTTCCCGTTTTCTGACCATGCCGTCGCCGGACGGCCTGCGCTTTGCCATGTCACACACCTCCCACTGGCGGGAACTTGTGGGGCTCCGCCACCCATTGATACACCACGGCGCCGCAACGGCGGCAGATCAGATACCGAAGCCGGTTGCCCAGGAGTCCGTGCTTTTTGAAGGTGACGATGGCCTCGCCGTGCTGCCAGCCCAGGCCCAGATCGTCGCTCCCGCAGTACTGGCACCGCCGGATCGGGGGCTGATTGGTCGTCATGGTTCATCCCTCCTTATCAGCAACACACAATACCACAGAAACAGGAAATAGCCAGGGGCACCGCCCAGAGTTCAAAGAAAGTTATCATTTGGGCGGGTTGGTTCGGCATTGTATTCATTATCAACGGCATCCCAATCCCGGTTGTGCGGTAGGAACTTTTCCGAGGAGAAGTGTTTTGTTGTTTACTGCCCTGCAATTCCTGAGGGGGAAACACTCCCTCCCTCGACCGTGCCGCCCTGGGGCTTGGTTCGTTAGTCGCCTTCCGCTTCCAGCTTCCGTCTGGCCCGCGCCTCCTGGTCATCGTCGAAGGAGTAGGGTTCCAGTTCTCCCGCGATGCCCAGCCCCAGCCGGAGCCCGGCGGCAAAGCTCTCCAGAGAGGTGCGCTCCTGCCACAGGGATTGGGCGTTCACCAGGGCAAGCAGAAGTCTTCGCTGTTCCCGGTCCAGGGTGGCTTTCAGGACTTGCTCCGCCCGATCCATCTCCCGTTCTTCCTCTGTATTCTCCGGCTCCTGATAGAACCGTTGGTGCAGGGCTCTCGTGTAATCGTTCATGCGTGCCGCCTCCTTTGTAGCAACACAACATACCGCAGAAGGAGAAAACTATCCAGCGGCAGGAGGCAGAGTTATCAAACAATTCACAGTTTTGGGAGGCTTTTCTCTTTGTTTTGCGGCGCAATTTCTGCGCTCACCAGCCATCATCTTCCGTTTCCGTATCGTCCTCCAGCTGGAGCGGCACCTTATGCTTTCGGGCGGTATCCAGGGAGATGTACCCCTTGCTCTCGTTCACAAGAGCCACCGCCTTGGCCCGCAGGTCATGGGTATCCTGTTTGGAAAGGGCTGTGATAGAGGCCATCAGCAGATGCATCTGCGCGATCTCCACCGCGATCTTATAGGACAGCTTGGCCAGGTGTTCCTCCAGGTGCTTGATCTCGCTCCGCTCGATCTTCTGATAGAACTGGGACAGTTCTCCGGTGAACTCCTTCAGAAGATCGCGGCTGATGTACTCCCGAATCGCGGCGTCGATTAGCTCAGAGCGGTTTTTGAAGCCGAACTTCTCCCAGTTTTGATCCGCCAGACGAATGACTTCCGGGGACAGGGACACGGTGACCTTCTCAGTTTTCTTCTCCATTTTCATCTTCCTCCGGCTCCAGACCGCCCCGCTGGTAGGCGTAGATCCTGTCGTAGCGGATGCTGCCTGTTGTCCGCTTCACGTCCCGGACGCAGGTCTTCCGCAGTTCCTCCAGTGTCTCCTTTGGTTCGCCCAGGCACTGGCTGGCGAACATGTGACAGGCCATCTCCTGCTCCACGCATATCCGAAAGAGCTGGCGGCAGATGCGGTTCTCCAGCCTGCCCAGCTGTTCTTCCAGGAACGCGAGGGTGGTCTTGTTCATATAAAGCTCACTGCTGCCTTGCTGGAGGAAACCAGTATAAAACTCCACCGCCTTGCAGACGAAGTCGCTCCGGCTGGCGTGTCCGTGCAACGGGTAGAGGGCGTCGATATCCGCCACCTGGCTGGGCGGCATCAAAATCCCCACCCGCTCTTTTTTCTCCTGACTCATTGCGATACCTCCTTCAAATCCATAGGGGATGGCCCGGAAATCCCCGCAATACGGGCATTTTCTGCCTGCTGGACGGCCCAGACAGTCTACGCCTCCTCTCACACAGCCACCAGTTTAGCTACGTCAAATCCCGCAATCCCTTCTCCCGCCCCGCGTTGCGGGGCGGTGTGAGGGGCGGTGATGACACCGCTTTATCCTGCACTAAAATCAACCCCCCGGTTCACCTTTGGGAGCAGGCGAAATCCTCCGATAACCTCTCTTATCAAATTCCCGCCACACGGCCGAAACACGGCATTCTCCTGTTTGCGGGTACACGGATGCTTCCCCGGCCTCCAAAAGGCCACACAGCGGCCCACAGGCGGTCACGCGAGGCTTTCCTGCTCTCGCAGGAGTTTCGCCACCCGCTGGCGCTCGGCGGCCAGTTCCAGTTCTTCCAGCTGGCTGGCATAGTGGTCATCGATCACCTCTCCGATGGTCCGGAGAGTGAACAGCAGATTGCCGTTACGCCGACCGCTGGCTCTGGTGATGACCTCGGTGGGTTCGGTGATGATGAGGCCCCGCTCCTCCAGCCGGCGGATGTACTTACGCACCGTGTTCTCACTCATGCCTACCGCTTGTCCAATCGTTTTGATGCTGGGCCAGCACTGATGCGTCTTTCGGTTCTCGCACCGTTTCAGAAAGCTGTACACTGCCAGCTCGCCATAGTCCAGTCCCAGCTGGAACAGTTCGTTGGGGAGAAAGAAACCATTTTTGTGTTCGCCGTACTTCATGTGCCGCCTCCTGTGTGCTTCTTCACCCACTGGACGAACTGTTCCTTGGGTACTACCATTCTGTTTCCGATCCGCAGCACCGGGAAGCCCGGCTCGTGCATCAGCTCGTAACCGCTGGACGGTGACACGCCCAGCACCTTTGCCACCGTTGCCGAGTTCAGGAACAACGGCAGGTCATCGTAGCTTTTGTAGCTGGATTCTTTCATGGTATTTTCACCTCCTACTACTTTATCCGAGGACATTTACTGTTTGACATAGAATTGACACACCTGTGCCTCTTTTACCCCCCTCACTATGTATTGGGGAAATAGTATCCTTTTGACATACTTTTGACAGAAAAGCGGAGCGCCTGCTTGGTCAGCAGACGCTCCGCTCAGTTTTGGGTCGATTCAGTTTTGCGCAGGTTTCCGCAGACGGCACCTGCCCTCTGCCTCATCCCGCTCTTTCAGGAGTTGGGCCAAGGCGGAGAAAAATTTCTTTTGCCGGTAGTCCACGCTGCCTCGGTTCAGATGGTGGGCCTCGGCGTACTTACGGATAGACAAGCCCTCCACGAACCGCTCCTGGAAGTAGTCCCGGTATTCCGACAGCACGGTTTTCATGGCGTTATCCAGAAACTGTAGATCCTCTTTCAGCTTGGCAAAGTCACCCCTGGTGATGGCGGCGAACCGCTTCTCTTTCACGCAGAGGCGGTATTTGTTCCGGTCGAAGTTGTAGTTCTCACAGAGATCCTTGGCGTATGCGTGGTAGGTGGCGGCCTGCTGGTACTCACGGGAGTCATATTCTTCATCCATCTGCCGCGTTTGATTTTTACGCACCGGTCCCCGGAAGCCCTCATCCTCCAACCGCTCGATGGCCTCTGCTGAGATCCTCATGTTCAGCAGCCGCTTGTACTTGGCTTTTCGCTCCCCATTCACTTCCACGAAAGCACAAAAGGATTTCTTGCTGGAGGTGTAGTACCTGGGAACATCCGCGAAGGGATAGGCGGTCCAGATGACGGACTCCTCGCCGGTGTCGGCGTCGGTGGCCAGCGAGACCACATAGACCACCTTGCCGTCGTACCGCCGGTAGTACCCGGCGCAGATCCGCCTGCCCGCCATCGCCGTCCCTCCATTCTCTTTCTGACTTCAGTATAGCGGAGCGGAGGGCACCTGTAAATGGCGTAGGGGCTTCTTTGTTTTATTCCCCCGCAAAAACTGAGCAGTGGGTTTCCCTGAGTCCACTCATGTTTCCCATAGACAGGCCGCTCTTATTTCCCAATCAGCCAGTCCAGCAGGCCATAGTCCTCGTTCAGATAGGCCAAACCCGGCACATCGAAGTGGTCGGCCCCCTCCAGGACCGTCACAGTGACATTTCCGCCGGTCACCTCCAACTGCTGGGCAAACTCCAGGCTGTACTCCGGTTCTATGATAGTGTCCGCCGAGCCAACAAAGGCCCATACCTCTGTCTGGGACAGCGCCGCGAGGTTTTCTTCGGTGGGGAAGACCGCGCCGCTGAGAGGGGCGACCCGGGAGAAGAACCCCGGGAAGGCGGCGGCCAGTTCCCAGGCCCCGGAACCGCCCAGGCTGTGCCCGGTCAGGCTGATGCTTGCAGGGTCAATTTGAAACTGCGTCGCCAATTCGGACACCAGGGCATAGACAGTATCCACCCGATCCGACCAGCGTCCGGTGGTGAGTTGCGGCATAACGATGTAGGCGGGGACGTCCCTCAGTAAACCGTCCCGGAGATATTTGGGAAAGCCGCCGTCCATCACCAGCTCCAGATCGGTGCCCCGTCCGGTTCCGCCGTGGAGATAGAGGAGCATTGGCATCCCAGGGGCTGCGTTTTCCGGCGTATAGAGCCAGTAGGACAGGGTGCTTCCGTCCGACGCCTGGAAGGTGTTCTCGGTCAGCGTCGCGGCGGGAGCGGCATCGTCCCTCACCAGCACGATCTCCTGGCCCATATCCACCAGCAGCCGGCCCTCCGCCCGGAACTCCATCGCCTTTTCCAGATCGAAGGCGGGGTCTGCGGGGGATGCCTTTGTGTGGTACGGGATGCTGTGTGCCGCCCCCACCAGCGCCGCGCATTGGGAAGCCTCTGCCGTGTCCATATTGAAGGCCCCGTCGCAACAGAAGAAAGCGTAGTCGATGCCCCACGACGCCATCTCAGGCATCTGCTCTGTGGTGGAGGTATCGCCGCTGACATAGACGGAGACACCGTCACTGAGGGTAATAACATAGCCCACGCACTCCGTCACATCGTGGTTGTCGTTGTAGCCGGCCTCCACCGCCTGCACGGTGGCATAGCCCAGATCAAAGGTCTGATGCACCCCGCCCGCCAGCGCCTCGTCCTGGGTGATGATCCGGCAGTCCTCACTGCGGAGGGCGACTTTCGCAACCTTGTTGTGGTCTGGGTCGTCGTGGGTCACCAGGATCAGGTCGGCGGGCAGGTCGTACCCTGTCCCGGCATAGGGGTCGATGTAGATCACCTTGCCCTCGGGGGTGACGATGCGGATGCTGCCCTGGCCCTGGTAGAGAAGCCGCGCCTGCGCTATCTCCTCCAGGCCCAGGCTGTTGCAGACCAGGATGGCCATGTCGCCCCGGGTGAGTGGGGCCTCTCCCCGCTGTTCCGTTACCTGTTCCAGGAGGCCCAGACCGGTCCCAATCTCCAGGTAGCCCTGGGGATAACCGCCCAGGTTTTCAGCCTCCGTGCCGTAGCCCCGGGCGCGGACCAGCATGGTCATACACTGCTCCAGAGTCACATCGCTGTCCGGCTCAAAAAGGGTGTCGCTGACGCCGTAAATCAGGCCCAGAGCGGAAGCGGAGGCGATGTAGGAGTAAGCCCAATGGCTCTCCGGCACATCTTCAAAGGTTTTTCCTTCGCCCGCCGCCTCCTGGCCGTAGGCACGGACCAGGATGGTAGCCATCTGTGCCCGGGTCAGCGTCGCCTCCGGGTCAAAGGTGTGGGCGGTGATCCCCGCCACAATGCCAGCCTCATATAGCGCCTCCACCGCTGTCTCACAGGGCAGACCGGCGATGTCGTCAAATCCTGTTTCCACGCCGTTGGCTCTTGCGCCGGGCAGCAGCATCACCGCCAGCGCCAGTACGGTCATCAAACTGAGAATCTGTTTCATCCAAGGGAAACCTCCTTTTTCTGTGGCTGTTTCTCAGTGTAGCATGGGGCCCTGCGGCACTTCGAGGGTCAAACTGCGGCAATCCTGCGGCAGACCTTTTCCAGCCTGCGGAGCCGTGATATGATGCAGGTGTGCAGCGGCGGAGCGGGGAGAGTGCGGCTTTGCCCCGTCCCGCTCCGAAACACAGAGAAACCCCAAAAAGGAGGAACCTGACGATGAAAAAAATCATTGCGCTGATCGCGGCGGCAAGCATGGCGCTGTGCCTGATCCCGGCGGCCGCTCTGTGCGCGGCGGCCAGCGATGGCGAGACGGCGGCATACGAAACCAGCCCGGTCCGTGTGGCGTCGCTGGCGCTGGAGGAAGCTGCTGACGATGGCATGAATATGTATGAGAACAGCGACTTCATCGAAAAGGAGCAGCCGGAGCTGAGCGAGGAGACCAAGGAGCTGATCGCCGCCTACCAGCGTAATCCCACGGAGGAAAACTACTTCAACCTCCGGGAGAAGGTGATCGAGGACTATAACGCGGTGGTGGAGCGCAAGGAGACCAAACTCAGCGAACTGAAAACGGAGACTGCGGGCAAGCCCGGCGGCGAGGACATTGTGGCCGAAATGGAGGATCTGGTACAGGAGATCTACATCACCTACTGGGACCGGATCAACAGCAGTATGCTCCGCTTCACCGACCCCCGCCTCTTGGAGTGGCGGGTGGCCAGCGCCGCCCGGTATGACTACATCCCCGTGATGGGGGCCGGGGAGAGCATCTACATCAAGCGCACTCCGGTCACCAACGGGGAGTACGCGGAGTATGTGGAGGCCACCGGCGCGGCGGTCCCCTCCAACTGGGTAAACGGGACCTATCCGGCCGGCGAGCGGGACTTCCCGGTGAACTTCGTCTCCTATGAGGACGCCCTTGGCTACTGCGCCTGGCTCACGGAGGAGGACGGGGTGAATACCTACCGCCTGCCCAATGAGAGCGAGTGGGAGCTGGCGGCGGGCCATATGCCCAAGGACGCTGACTTCAACTGCGGCGTCAACGACAGCAGAACGCCGGTGGATGAATATTCCGATGTGACCCGGGGCGCCCACGGGGCCGTGGACTTCTGGGGCAACGTGTGGGAGTGGACCTCTACCGTCCGCTCTGAGGAGGACGGCGTCACGATCCTTGGCGTCAAGGGCGGCTCCTGGAAATCGGAGCGGACGGACTGCCGCACCGAATACCGGGACGAGGGCCGGGACGCCTCCCAGGGGTATGAGGATGTGGGCTTCCGTGTCATCCAGGTGCTGAACGGGGAGGAGCCGGAGCAGAAGGTGGAGCTGACCACCCTGCCCGCCCCTGTGGTGTCCGCCGCCGCTCTGTCCGACGATGCCATCCAGCTCACCTGGCAGGCAGTGGAGAACGCGGTAGAGTATCAGCTTTTTGAATATGACCAGGAGACCGGCCTGGTCCGTATGCTGGACCGCACCGGTGATACCTCCTACACCGTGTCGGGCCTGACGCCGGACACCGCATACAGCTACATCGTCCAGCCCTTCTCCTACACCGCCATCGGGGACAACGTATCCGCTGAATACCGCGTCACGGCCACGACGCTGTCCGCCGGGGAGGCTCTGCCCCCGGCCTTTGCCGACGTGGCCCCGGACGCCTGGTATGCCGACGCGGTGCGATATGTGAGCGAAAGGGGCCTCATGTCCGGTACCGGCGATGCCGCCTTCAGCCCTGATGATACCACCACCCGGGGGATGGTCGTGACTATTCTCTGGCGGCTGGATGGCTCACCAGCCTGGACAACGGCATCTGGATTTTCCGATGTGGAAGAGAGCGCCTACTATGCAGAGGCGGTAGGCTGGGCTTCGGCCAACGGCATTGTGGGCGGGTACGACAACGAAACATTTGGCCCGGGTGACCCCATCACCCGGGAGCAGATGGCCGCGATCCTGTACCGCTTTGCCCAGACCCAGGGCTGGGACACTACTGCCAGCGCCGACTTGTCCAGCTATACTGACGCCTCACAGATCAGCGCCTACGCCCTGACCGCCCTCCAATGGGCCAACGGAGCGGGGCTCATCGCCGGCAGTGGTGGGGCTATCTTGCCGGGGGATTCCGCCACCCGGGCCCAGGTTGCCGCCATCCTCATGCGCTTATGCGAGACCTTCGCCGTGTAAATTTCGAAAAATGCGGGCATTTTTCGAAGGGATGCAGCCCGCCACGCGCATGTCGTAGCTGGGAGTTACTGTATAAAGGGTGGTTTACACCACCTGCTGCATTGTATTGACTGACGGTTCATTTGTGGCAGAGTGATAACCAGCAGAGAGAGGGGGCAGATATACAGCGGGACACAGCCCACCAGAAGGTGGCCGTGTCCTGCTGTTCCACCCACTCAGGCAATGAAGATTATCGTATGAGTAGTTGAATAGACAGGAGACATCTCTTTATTTTTTAGAAAACTTGCCGATATAAATATAGAAGAATGGACGAATTATGCAAGGAGTGATACAAATGACAATCAACGATATTGCCCGTATGATGATGAATGCAGACCGGTATCGCCGTGGGATTGCACAGCCGGAGTATCCAAATGGCGCTGCGGTGTCACATCCTGACACGCCTGATGATGGGCTGGATATTACCGGCATGACCGCAGCAGATCGCAAAATAATCCCTGTGTCCAAAGAAGCGGAGCAGACAGTACGAGATATGGCCTTGGAGGACATGAAAAAGTATTATGGAATGTCCGGACCTGACGGTAATAACTTAGGAAATTTCATCAAATCCTATTATAAACAAATCCCACCCTCAGACCGTTCCAACGCTTCCTGGACATTGCAGCAGATCCACCGGGAGGAGGTCTATCGTCTCTATGATTTTGTCCGCTCCCGCATTCCCGGCTGGCAAATCGGCCAGAAGTTCGATACCAGCATTCTGGACGAGTACCGGCAGGGCGTTGATGTAAAGGCATAGACCTCTTGCTAAGGGCGCACTTACTCACCACCCGCAAGCGGGCGGTGGTACTGCCTGACGGTAGCCGTGCGCTCTCCGAGGGGGACGCGCCAGCAGGCTCTCGCCCTGCTGGTAGCACCGAAGCTGGAGGCCGTCAAGGGATCGGCTACGCCTTGCCTACGGCGCCCTTGACGGCCTCCAGCTTCAGTGCTTTGCGGCAACCAAGAGGGGCTTATGCCCCTCTTTTTTCAAAGCGTGTTCTTTTAGGCGAAAAAACCCTTGACAAATCGCTTACTGGTTACAATTTATATTTGATTTTGCCTGGAGGACGGATTTGCTTGAACGGGGCGGCTGCCATTCTCAATGAAATGCGGCGCTGACTCAAACGGCGATCCCAGTCTTCTGGACTACTTGTAAAAAGCCGCTCTTCTGGTCGTCCGGTGTCAGAAGCACGGGTTCAATCTCCTGGCTGACGGAGCGGGTCAGTTTCCACAGAACCGATACCGCATCCAGATAATCGCCGGGGATCTGGTTGACCACTACCGCGATGTCAATATCACTGTCCTTGGTGGCTGTACCCTTTGCATAGGAACCATACAGGAAAATCGAGGTGGCATCCATGACCTTCCGAACAGCCGCGGCATACTCTTTTGCAATGCTCAGCACTGCTTCCTGATCCATTTCAGCAACGCCTCCGTTTCTTCAATCATTTGGCTGCATCTCTCAACCGTCAGTGACTCCAACAGCCTGGACTTATGCAGCGGATATCTCGCCTCAACATTCAAGGGGTTCAGTACATCCAGCAAAGCCAACTGCCTCTCATCCATTTCCGAAGAAATGCCGGATAAATTAGCCAGCCGCATCAGTTTGTGAATATAGGGAAGCTCCTCTTCCGGTTTTCTGGTGACGAGTATACCCTTCAGCGCTTTCTCAATCGTCTGGTGGCACATGAAGCCCACATAGAGGAACCGGCGTGTTTCCAACATGGCCTTAGCGGTTTGCAGGTCGTATTCCGCGCTGTCGAACCAATAGTCTGCCTTATCAAAGCCGCTCACAGACATCCCCCCTTGTAATTGCAGTATACCATATATTTTACCAAAATAGAAGTAGGTCGTTTCCCTGGCTACTTTAGCTTGAACACCGGCCCTCTTGGCGGGAAGGGCAAACGATTGCCCCAGGGGATCAGATAGGCGTGCTCCCTTCCGTGGAGCTGGAGCCGGTCACAGGCCCCGTCCGTAATAATCAGCAGGGGCGCATCCTTGGGAAAGGTGGGGTCATGCTCCAACAGGTCGATGCCCGGCTGGAGTTTGGTACCGCCCCGGCCCCGCACCTGTACCGCTCCGGCGATGTCCTCCGGGTGCATTACCCCCTGGTCATAGGGGGCGGCGTCACAGAACACCACCCGCACATGGTGGACATCCCTGGCCTGGCTGTAGCTGGCGATGGAGCCCAGGGCGGCGGCCAGCAGGGCGCGGTCCATGGAGCCGGAGGTGTCCAGCAACACCCCGAAGATCCGCTGGTGTTCCACATCGGGTTCCGATCTCCATGCAGGACGGGGGATGTCCGGAGTTGCGCTCTGCCTCCGGCTGAGGCGGGCATAGCTTCGGTGCTTCTCCATGGGGGCGAACTGCTCGTCGAACCATCTGGCAAGCTCCACATCCCAGGGGATGGGCGGCCGGCTGACGGCGCGGATCTCCTCCACCAGGCCGGCGGGCAGGAAGCCGCGCCCCTGTCTGGTGTGGTACTCCAGACCCTGGTAGATGGCAGAGCGGTAATACTCGTCCATTTCGCCGCCCTCCAGGGTATCCCACCATCCCTCGTCCCCGTAGAGCAGGTCTTTGGGATCTCGCCCCGTATAGAAACGGGCATCCTGGCAGACCTGGTCGTAGACGCCCTCCACCGACAGCCCCCGGAACACCGGATCGTGAAGGGCGAAGTCTGGCATGGCGCCCACGTTCATCTCCAGCAGCCAGTCATTGACCACAAAGTCACAGGCCACATTCCACAGGACGGGGTCGCGGTCCTGGCGGCGCACATCGTGGCGGAGCGCGGCGTGGAGGAACTCATGGGCCAGGACGAACTCCCAGCCCTCCAGATGCAGGCGGCAGTCCGGGTTGATATAGAGCTCCCGGAGCTGACAGTTCACCGCTGCCACGGGGATCCCCATACGACGTACCGTGTCCCGGTCATCCACAATGGTGAAGGAGGACGCCAGCGCCCCCAGGAGAGGATAGCTGGACAGAAACCAATCCCGGGCCTGGAGATAGTCCAGCCTCCAACGGCCCATCCCCTCTCCCAGCCGGCTGGAGCTTCTCAGTGCGTCCTGGATGGCATTCTGGAGAGACTGGGCAAAGAGCTTCTGGAAGGAGGTTCTGGGCGGCTCCCCTGTCCACACCATGTCCGGGTGGCCGTGGGCCATGGTGCTGAACCCGCACGTTGCCAGCAGCTCCGGATGCTCTTTCAGATAGCTGTATGCCTGCTCCTCGCTCTTGACCGGGAAGGGCGGCGTCCGCTGGAACTCCGGCGGCGGGGTGCCGGTGTGGCTGCTCTGGAGGAAGTCGGTGACAAGCAGATCACAAGCTGTCAGCCAGGCGGGGTCATCCATCTGCTCCCGCCGGAAGTGATCCATCCCCAGGTGGAGCAGGCAGTGGGTGAGCACGTACTCCCACTCCCCCACCGTATTCGAGCGGGCGCCGTTCAGAATAATATCCCCCTGGTTGGTCACACAGGCCCAGTCATCCCGCGCCATCTGGCCCGGCTTTCCAGGCCGCAGATAGACCTTCCAGGCCAGATCTCTCAGCATCCCGCTCTGTACCTTCTCCCAGGCGGCTTCGTATGCCGGGCGTTCCGGCTGCTTCTTATTTTGTTTTCCGGCCATGGCTCACCCCTGCCTCTTAGCCAAAACAGGCAGTTCCCGCACCACCTCCGCTAGGAACCATGCGGGCAGGGTGTCCTCACCCTCCGGCGTCACCGTCATCTGAGCTATCTCCAGGCTGATGTTGGATAGCTCCAGCAACAGCTCCTTGGCCCGGGCCGCCAGCTGCCGGGCCTCCCCGCTCAGCTGCCCTCGGTTGCGGGGCAGTTCCTTCAGCAGCTGCGCCCGGAGGCTCTGGGCCAGGAAGTAGAGGATATCCCGCTCCTCCGGTTTATCCGGCCAGCTCTGCTCCCCACCGAGGATCTTATGGAGCGAATACTGGCCCCGTACCTGGCGGACGTAGGCGCAGAACTGAGCAGCGTGAGCCGCCGTCAGGCAGCCGTTGGCCAGAATGGACAGCTCCCGGTTTGTGAGCTGCTCCCCGTAGCTGTAGATGGCGTCACTGAGCGTGTGCCAGCTCCGGGGCGTGGAGAAGGGCTCCTCCGTCTTGGGCGGCGGGCTCCAGAGCTGATCCGGCCGGGTGCAGATGTAGTCGTAGATCCAGGAATGAATGCCGTTCCGGGCCGCCCACTCCAGCCAGAGCCGGGCGTCTGCCCGCAGCTCCACATGGAACATACGGTTGAGCAGGGCGGAGGACATGGGCCGGGTAATGGCGTTGTCCTGGGCCCGGTTGCCCGCTCCCACCACGATGGAGCCCTCGGGAAGATGGTACTCCCCCACCCGGCGCTCCAGGATCAGGGAGTAGAAGGCCTTCTGCACCTCCTGAGAGCAGGCGTTGAGCTCGTCCAGAAACAGGCAGTAGGGCTCGTCCCGGGCGATCATCCTGGGCGGGCAGAACACGCTCAGCCCGTCTGTGATCTGGGGTACGCCGATGATGTCCTCTGGGGCCAGCTGGCTGCCCAGCAGGGACACACAGGGCAGGCCCACCTGCTCTGCGAACTGTTCCACGATACTCGATTTTCCGATTCCAACAGTTCCCCAGATAAATACTGGCCGTACCAGGCCTACATTCAGCAGGATGTCCAGAAGCTGTTTCTGGTTGACGGTTGTTGTAAGGTTCACGGTTTCCTTCCTTTCCGGCGGATTGACCGCCGATACACAAAAAGATAGCCCACCGGAGCGGAGTGCTCCGGTGGGCCTCGTAGTTATAATATATCGTTAAAATCTTTGTAGAAACAGAAGCTATTCCATTGATACTGCTGAAATTCCAAGCATGTGCTTCTAAAATCCCGCTCTCCTTTATTAGTTGCCCAAAACAGGTCTGAAAAGCAAACGCCCCGGGTGAAATATCCCGGGGCGACGTTGCGATCAATATGTGATGTCTTCATACTCGCGCGCAATCGAGAAAAAATCGTACCTACTGTCTATAGTTTCAATATTACGTTCATTCAATGCATCATGTAACTCCTGGTTGTCCAGCACCATAAACTCTATAGTTACTATTGCATTACTTAATAGAGAATCATATGTTACATACTCATATCCATGTGCATCGTTTAGAAGGTCGTCTTCAACAGAGATGCGAATGGCATCGCGCAAAGATGTTCCAAGGCTATCTTCATATACTATATTATGCGCATAGTTAGCGACTACATCATCCATTGAATTGATTACCGTCCCGTATTTATCCGCATATGGGAATACATTTGCAGCGTTAGAAACATTCATGATATCTTCGTAAATACGGTCAATAATCTCATAAGTTTTGTTCTCAATACCATCCATAGAATAGAGATTTTTCTGAATATATTCGTTCACAACTGCGGTGTTCTCATTAGCCTGTTCTGCTTGAGCATCACTCATAGGGAACATCGCAAAAAGTTCTTCTTCCTCCATCTCGCCGGTTCCAAGGTACTCAAGATCACTAAGGTTATAGGTATCAGCCGCTCTTGTGCTTTCGACAGTGCCTACCTCCGGCTTGTAAATATAGATGCAAGGCGAATCTTCATCCCACGCAAGACTGGGCTCACCATATCTATTGTACTTAACATAACCATGATTAGTATCATTGATGTACACATAGAGTGTCTCATTTCTCACAGCAGCGTCATATGTGAGATCATCACTGGTTGGGAAATAGAAGATTTCAGCATTACCATCAATACCAGGGGTATATGTTGTGTTGTAGTATACGCCAGCGGGAACTCCAGCATTGAGCGGAAAACTAGCAAGTGTTTCATTTTCTGTGTAATATGTTTCATCGTCGAAAATAATCTGATCTGTAAATTGATTGTAACTCATTGTTACACGAGTATCAGTCGCCCGATCAGCATTCAGATCGTAGTAATCTTGCTTAACTTGCTCAATGATACCTTGCCTCTCAAACTCGTCCTTTGAAACATCGTTTTGTGTCGTTATTTCATCTTCTCCTGTTATTAATGAGTTGTCTTGTGCGATTTTGCTTTCCTTTGCCACTGCTGCGGTATTATTTCCACTACAGCTTGCCAACGAAATGAAACATCCAAAAGCCAAAATAACGGCTGCGAATTTCCTCAATATTCCCGTCATGCTCAAACACCTCACATGTTATTATAAAATTCAGTAAAGCAGCTATATGCTATTAGCTGTCCCCACCAGCTACCTTCTGCATAGACATCGGTAAGGGTTACATAGTAATAATCGCCACGGTCTTCATAAGAAAACTCAAACCCGATTTGATCATACCCGAGGCTCGGAGCAGAACCATACACATAGACATATTTCATACCACCACGAGTCTCAGTAGACCAATCCTGATTCCGCATAGAACCATCGATGATCTCACCAACCGTCGCGTTTGGGAACGAGTCAAATTCAATAGACTTGACATTACTGACGGGGCCAGAACCGCCGACCAGAGAAACAATCAGGACAATGCAAAGGATGATCAGAATAATATATGCGATGATCGCTCTCGGCGGACAGTAGAACTCGCCAACCTTCTTCGCTTTCCACCAACGCAGTAATTCTCGGACACCCCAAATACCAACGAGAATCCCGACGATTTTCCAACCGATTGCACCGACGAATAGTGCAATCAACGCAAGCCCGATAATTATGACCATGATCACCGGCCATGCCTGCGCTGCCCACTCCATGACTGTACCTTTTATTCCACCAATCGGCTTCTTGCTAGTATCTGTATTATTTTCCATTTCTGCTACCCCCCCAAATAAATTTTCCTACTTTATAGTCTATCAGCTTATATTTTATATTTTAACAGATGCTATCCGGTTTGTCCATCGGATTATAAGCTGTAAGAAAATAAATAATATTCTTATAGCCTATAAAACGGAGGACATCAATGGACAAGAAGGCATTTGGCAGCCGGCTCAGGCAGGCCAGGAAGGACCGAGGACTGACCAGCGAGAAACTTTCGGAGCTCTGCAATATCAACGCGACCTACCTCCGGCAGATTGAAGGAGGTACTAAAATACCTAGCCTTCCGGTCTTTGTCAGCCTTTGCGAGGAATTGAGAGTACACCCGGACTATCTGCTGATGGACTCACTTCCGAATATAGGGCTGGAAGCAAGCGACGAGTTGGCGGCCCTTCAGCAGACGGCAACACCGTCTCAGATGAAGATCATTACCGCCATGTTGAGCAGTGCGCTCAAGGCGCTTCAGGAGAGCTAGGTTAAGAAAAAGGGACAAGGGCATGTGGATGAAGTTCCGCATGCCCCTGTTGTCAAGCTGTTAAAAAAGTAGTCACACCATCCATTGGAATGCGCCATTCTCGCCCCACCTTGACTGCCGGAAGCTCCCCGGACCGGACATCTTATGTGTCGTATTATTATGGCGAGTTTGAATGGATCTTTCTTGCTAACCACATGAAATTGTGATAGACTGCAGATGAAAAGAGGTGGAGCTGTTGTTGAGCCTGTTTGTCTGGAATACGGATCTTTCAGAAAAGATTTCGGCAACAATTACTCCAGCAACCTCTGAAGATATGGATTGGCAGACACAGTGAACTTCACGTGCAGCCCGGGAAATGCCCAACAAGGTTGCTCTGCGCCGGAGGGACAATGCGGAGTTGCTTGGCCTGATGTCGTACGAGTTTGATGAAAAGGGACTGGCCGTTGAGGTCATCTATCTGGAAAGTGCAGGCCACAGCAATGCGAATCTGCTGCATACCAAAGGTGGGCAGAAAAAATATATTGGGATTGCCAAAGCTTTCTTTGCCTATGCGGCTGCAGTATCTGTGGAGGCCGGGTTTGGAGGCGTCCTGTTTTCAAGGCAAAAACCTCTGAGCTGCGGGAATACTATTCATTTCAGAATATCAGTAAGGAGGCGTATCCAAATATGCTGGAACAGAGACGTTCTTATCTTCAGAATATGGAGGAGCATGGTGCGGTTCACGGCTGGGTTGCGCCGCTGGACAGAGAAGGCCGTGAATTCCTTGCCTACTTTCGCTCCGCCTGTAAACGGTACAACATCGTGCCCTCTAAAGCCACGAAGCTGGAATATGATTTTGTGACCAGAGTTGCGGAGAGCGAATTCTATCTGCAACAGGCAAACGGGTAATTGAGAAAACTAATTTAGTTGTCTATATAATCTGGCCTGTTCCATAAATCCAGAAGGGGGGTATCTTCAATTGGCACCGAGTATTGATCAGATTGTAAAAGGTATTTCTATTGTAGCCCAGGAATACCCCATCAAGAAAGCTGAGCTGTTTGGCTCCCTGGCTAGAGGGCAGGGGCGGCCGGACAGCGACGTGGATCTGCTGGTTGAATTCACCACTCCCCGGGTTTCTCTGCTGACCTTGAATGGTGTGAAATACCGGCTGGAAGAACTCCTTGGCACGGAAGTGGATGTTGTCCATGGCCCGCTTCCCAAGAGCAGTATACTCGAAATTGATAAGAGGATTTCTGTATATGGAGCATAGAGACACTGTTATTCTGAAAAAGGTCTTGTCCGAACTCAGGGTGGCTCAAGAGATGCTGGGAAGCATCTCTTGAGCCGACTTTGAAGGCAACGAGATGTTAAAAAGGGCCATTTGCATGACCGTTATCAATATCGGGAACTTGTGAAGAATCTCTCGGACGATTGCAGGAGGGCAAATCGAGCGATCCCTTTATGATCAGCTGGAAAACATCATATCTTTATGAGTATGACCGGCAAAAGGTTTTCCCTTTTTGTTTCCCTTAAGAGGAAAAACACATATAAAACTATCAGGCACGATACAACAAAAAAAGTTTTCTGTTTCAAATAGACTGAGCCTGTTTTGGCAAGGATAATAACCATTAAAATGCCGATCGCCGAATTCGAGTCCCTTCGGGCGTACCATGGCGAGTGTTCTTACAGCATTTGAAACGCTGTAAGAACACTTGCCTTTTTTATTGTTGTTTTCACCCGGTGATGGGCGAAATGGCTGTGTTGCGGTTTTTGGGTTCAAATGCTACAATGAAAAAAACAGCAGGGGGGCGAACTGCTATGGAACAAAATCAGCTCTACACAGCCATGCGATTTTACTTCCTCTATGTGGATCGCTACGTCTTCGGGGCGGGGTGGGTCTTTCCGGACAGCCACCTGCCCTACGCCATGGTGCGCTACATCCTGCGGGGCAGCGCGGAATTTGTGGTGGACGGCCGGTCCTTCCTGGTCCACGAGGGACAGGTGGTGTACCTTCCCGACGGCTGCCGGCTGGGCTGCCACACCATGGACCAGACCTTTGAGTTCTATTCCATCCGCTTCAAGTCCGCCACCCAACTGGGCGCGGAGGATCTGCTGCGGGATCATTTCCATATCCGACTGGTCAACGACTGCGCCGGGGACACCTCCATCCTCTCCTACTTTGACCAGGTGTACCGCAGCGCCACCTCCCAGAACCCGGGCAAGGCCTTCCGGGTCCGGGGCAATCTGGAGCTGATCATCGCCTGGCTGGTGGAGCAGGCTGGGGTGCAGCCAGCGCGGAGCAGCGCCGTCCGGGAGGACACCCCCTTCAACCTCCGCTACGATCTGCACCTCAACCGCCTGCCCCAGCAGGATCCCCGCATCGGCGCCCTGGTGGACTACATCGTGGACCACCCCACCGAGCAGTTCACCACCGAGTCCCTGTGCCGGACCGCCAACCTGAGCCCCTCCTCCCTGCGCCGCCTGTTCAAGCGGTACACTGGAAAGTCACCCGGCGCCTTTATCCAGGATCTGCGCCTGATGGTGGCGGCCCGGCGGCTGCTAGTGACCGACGCGCGGATCTCCGATATTGCTTATGAGGTGGGGTTCGAGGATCCCAACTACTTCTCCCGGATGTTCCGTCGTAACTTCGGCGCGTCCCCGCAGGAGTATCGGAGAAATGCACAATAATTTGTGAAAATTATCACAAAGTATGGACGGGTTTCGCAAAATAAAACGCCCAATATTTGGGCGTTTTATGCTATCAATGATCGCTTTGCCTCCTTGCGCGTATGCAAACCCGGAAGTATACTTTAGATGTGTTCAAAACCACCAAAAAGTGAGGTAAGGAGGATCCCCAAAATGAAAAAACTGCTGTCTCTGTCCCTTGCAGCGGCCCTCTCGGTCTCCCTTCTGGCAGGATGTGGAGGCGGAACGGCCGAAACCGACAATCCGCCCGCCAACACCAGCTCCCAGCCCGCCGGCGAGGCCGGCGAACTCTCCGGCGAGATCACTTTCTGGCACTCCTTCACCCAGGGCGCCCGCATGGAGGCCATCCAGGCGGCCGCCGACCAGTTTATGGCTGACAACCCCGGCGTGACCATCAACATCGAGACTATGTCCTGGGGCGACTTCAACACCAAGTGGAACGCCGGCATCACCACCGGCGATCTGCCCGACATGAGCACCGCCCAGAACACCGGCGAGGTGGTGGAGATGCTCAACGCCGGCGTGCTGGCCCCCAGTGACGCCACCATCGACGCCATCGGCCGGGACCTCTTCTCCGAGAAGGCGCTGGCCGACATGACCGTGGACGGCGCTACATACGGCATCCCCTATTACTCCCATGCCCAAGTCATGTGGTACCGCACCGACCTGCTGGAGCAGGCCGGCCTGGAGGTACCCACCACCTGGGACGAGCTCTATGACGCCGCGGTGGCGCTGACCAATCCCGACGAGGGCCTGTACGGCTGCGCCGTCTCCTGCAGCCCCAACGACCTGCTGTGCACCCGCTACCTGAACTACTACGTCCGCTCCGGCGGCGGCAGCCTGCTCAACGACGACTTGACCGCCAACCTGACCAGCGATCTGGCCATCGAGGGCATCAACTTCTGGGTGAACATGTACAAGAACTGCTCACCCGCCGAGACCATCAACTACACCGTCAACGACCACGCCACCCTGTACTATCAGGGCACCACCGCCTTTGACTTCAACTCCGGCTTCCAGATCAGCGGCGTGGAGTCCAACCGCCCCGACCTGCTGGAGTACGTCTCCTGCGCCCCCCTGCCCAAGATGAATGAGGACGACCCCTACTACAGCGCCGAGGCCACCCACATCCCGCTGGTGGTGTGGAAGAACTCCGAGCACCCCGAGATCTGCCAGGCCTTCATCGAGTATCTGTATCAGACCGACAATTACCTGGACTTCCTGGCCGCCGTTCCCGTGGGCATGCTGCCCTCTATCAAGGGCATCGACGAGAACGAGACCTATCTGTCCAACCCCATCGTGCAGCAGTTCTCCGACGAGGCCGCCATCATCGCCCAGGCCGTGGAGGAGGGCACCGCCATCGGCTTCGAGCACGGACCCAGCGCCCAGGCCGGCCTGCTGGCCAACCAGGGCATTATCGAGGAGATGTTCCAGGACATCATCACCAACGGCACCGACGTGGAGACCGCCGCCAAGGCCGCTGAGGACGAACTGAACGAGATCTTTGCAACCATGGTCGCCTGACGGCTGAACCGTCTGGGGGCGGAAGGGTTCCTTCCGCCCCCTCCGTTTGAATCAAAAGGATGAGGAGGGTTGGCATTGAAAATTCCCAAGCGTACCCTGCGCTCCGGAGGGATCCAGGGAAGCCGGGCGACGCGCTGGATCTTTGTGGGACCGGCCATGCTGGTGGTCATCTGCCTGCTGATCTATCCGCTGCTGTCCACACTGATGTACAGCTTCACCAACAAGACCATGATCCGGAACGACTTCGATGTGGTCGGCCTGCAAAACTACATTGATATCCTGACAGACGGGGATTTCTACTCCGCCTTCGGCCACACACTCCTGTGGACCCTGTTCAGCGTGCTGGGGCAGTTGATCGTGGGCTTTATCGGGGCCCTGGCTCTGAACCGGGTGCAGAACAAGGTGGCCAAGAACCTGTTCCGCATCTTCGCCATCATCCCCTGGGCATTCCCGGCCATCGCCACAGCCATGACCTGGAAGTGGCTCCTCAACGGCATCCATGGATTTGTCCCAACCCTGCTGCGGGATCTGGGCATCACACCGGAACTGATTCAGTTCCTCAGCGACAAGAATCTGGTGCTGCCCACCCTGATTTTCATCAACATCTGGTTCGGCGCGCCGCTGATTCTGGTCAACGTGTACGCCGCCCTCCAGACCATCCCCCAGGACCAGTACGAGGCGGCCCAGATCGACGGGGCCAGCAGCTGGCAGTCCTTCCGCTACGTCACCGCCCCCCACATCCGGACGGTGGTGGGTCTGCTGGTGGTGCTGCGCACGGTGTGGGTGTTCAACAACTTCGATATCATCTATATGATCACCGGCGGAGGCCCGGCGGGGGCCAGCAGTACCATGCCCATCTTCATCTACGACACCGGCTGGACCGGGCGGCTGGTGGGCAAGGCGTCGGCGGCCTCCATCCTGCTGCTGCTGTTCCTGGTGATCCTTTGTGTGCTGTACTTCTCTGTGATCAACCGCTGGGAGAAGGAGGACAAGTGAGATGAAAAAACTGAGACGCTTCTCCCCGGGCGGATGCTTCTCCTATGTCTATCTCATTGTGCTGTCGGTGCTGTGCATATTCCCCCTGATCTGGCTGCTGGTCTCCGCCTTCAAATCCAGCGGGGAGATGCTGGCCAATCCAACCAAAATCCTGCCCATGGAATGGACCCTGGAGAACTTCCACACGGTGCTGGTCACTCTCGGCTTTACCACCAACATCAAAAACAGCCTGATCGTGGCCCTGTGCACCACGGTGATCGCCACCTTTATCTCCGCCCTGGCGGCCTACGGCATCATCCGTTTCTTCCCCAAACTGGGCAACATCATGACCAAGATCCTTATCACCACCTATATGTTCCCCTCCATCATGCTGGTCATCCCCTACGCGGTGGTGATGAACGTCCTGCACCTGACCAACACCCGCATTGCCCTGGTGCTGGTGTACATGTCCTTCAGTGTCCCCTACGCGGTGTGGATGCTGGTGGGCTTCTTCAAAACGGTGCCCATCGACATTGAGGAGTCGGGGCGCATTGACGGCGCCAACCGCTTCCAGGTATTCACCCGCATTGTGCTTCCCCTGGTGCGGCCGGGCATTGTCTCCACCGCCATCTATGTGTTCATCAACGCGTGGAACGAATTCCTGTACGCCCTGCTGCTGGTGAGCAGTTCGGAAAAGACCACCCTGTCCGTGGCGGTCAAGACCCTGGAGGGCGCGGACATCCTCAACTGGGGCTCCATGATGGCGGCCAGTGCCATCGTGGTTCTGCCCTCCATCATCTTCTTCTGCATCATCCAAAATAAGATCGCCGGCGGTCTGGCGGACGGCGCGGTGAAATAAGGGAAAGGAAGGATTGGAACGATGAAGACCATCGGATACGCAATCGTAGGTACCGGATATTTCGGCGCCGAGCTGGGCCGGATCCTCAACGAGCAGGAGGGGGCCAAGGTGGTGGCCGTCCTGGATCCCGAAAACGGCGAGACCATCGCCAAGGAGTACGGCTGCGACGTGGAGACTGATCTGGACGTGCTGTGCGGCCGCCCGGACGTGGACGCGGTGATCGTGGCCACCCCCAACTACCTCCACAAGGGGCCGGTGATTGCCGCGGCCCGGCACAAGAAGCACGTATTCTGTGAGAAGCCCATGGCCCTCTCCTACGCCGACTGCGACGAGATGGTGCGCACCGCCCAGGAGAACGGCGTGATCCTCATGGCCGGCCATGTGATGAACTTTTTCCGGGGCGTGCGCCACGCCAAGCGCCTGATCGCCGAGGGCGCCATCGGCCGGGTGCTCTACGCCCACTCCGCCCGCAACGGCTGGGAGGAGCCCCAGCCGGAGATCAGCTGGAAAAAGGTGCGGGCCCAGTCCGGCGGCCACCTGTACCACCACATCCACGAGGTGGACTGCATCCAGTTCATCATGGGCCCCGCCACCGAGGTCACTATGACCGGCGGCAACGTGGCCCACAAGGGGGAGCAGTTCGGCGATGAGGACGACATGCTCTTTATCAACATGGAGTTCGGCAACAACACCTATGCGGTGGTAGAGTACGGCTCCGCCTTCCACTGGCCGGAGCACTATGTGCTCATCGAGGGCACTGAGGGCGCCATCCGCATCGACATGTGCAACGTGGGCATGACCGTCAAAACCAAGGATGGCAAGGAGGAGCACTACCTGGTCCACGAGACCCAGGAGGAGGACGACGACCGTACCCGGATCTACCACTCCACCGAGATGGACGGCGCCATCCAGTACGGCCATCCCGGCAAGAAGCCCCCGCTGTGGCTCCACGGCATCATGAAGAACGAGATGAAGTTCTTCAACGGAGTCCTCCACGGCGAGCCTGTTCCCGATGAGTTCAAGCCCCTCATGACCGGCCAGGCCGCTCGGGCGGCCATCGCCGCCGCCGATGCGGCCACCCTCTCCCTGAAAGAGGACCGCAAGGTCAAGGTGGCGGAGATCACCGGGGAAGGCGCCACGGAATAATACCACTCCAGGCGCGAAGAAAGAAATGCAACAAGCGGGAGGACACGGCCCAAACATGCCGTGTCCTCCCGCTTGTTCATAGTGATACTGTCATGCCCTTGTCCAGGTGGTGCCATCCTTGGTGTCCTTGATCTCCACGCCCATGGATTTGAGCTGATCGCGGATGGCGTCGGCGGTGCCCCAGTCCTTGGCCTTTTTGGCCTCCAGGCGCTTGGCGATGAGGGCCTCGATTTCCTCGGCGCCCTCCACGGGGGCGGCCTGCTGCTCCTTCAGGGCGTCGGCCTTCTTCAGCAGATCCAGGCCCAGCACCTGGTCAAAGCTGTCCAGGACGGCCCGCTTGGTGGCGTCGTTCAGGTCGGCCTTGAGCACGTCGTACAGGGCGGTGACGCCCAGGGAGGTATTGAGATCGTTGCCCACCGCCTCCACAAAGCGGTCCTTGTACGCCTGGACGGCGGCCTGGTCCACTTCGCCGTCGGTGCCCAGAGCGGCCACCCGGGCGATGAGCTTGTCGTAGGCGGCCCTGGCGTTGTCCAGGTTCTCCCAGGAGAACACCAGCCCCTTGCGGTAGTGGGACTGGAGGCAGAAGAAGCGGTACACCAGCGGGTCATAGCCCTTCTCCTCCAGAAGGGAGACGGTGAGGAACTCGCCGCTGGACTTGCTCATCTTGCCGTGGTTGGTGTTCAGGTGGTGGACATGCATCCAGTACTTGCACCAGGGGTGGCCCAGATAGGCCTCGGACTGGGCGATCTCGTTGGTGTGGTGGGGGAAGGCGTTGTCGATGCCGCCGCAGTGGAGGTCCAGGTACTCCCCGTTGTACTTCATGGAGATGCCGGAGCACTCGATGTGCCAGCCGGGATAGCCCACGCCCCAGGGGGAGTCCCACTTCAGGGCCTGATCCTCGAATTTGGACTTGGTGAACCAGAGGACGAAGTCGTTCTTGTTGCGCTTGTTGGTGTCCTCCTCCACGCCCTCCCGGACGCCCACAGCCAGGTCCTCCTCGTCGTGGTCGTTGAACACGTAGTACCGCTCCAGTTTGCTGGTGTCGAAGTACACGTTGCCGCCGGCGAAGTAGGCGTAGCCGGTGTCCATCAGCTTGGAGACGATCTTGATATACTCGTCGATGCAGCCGGTGGCGGGCTGGACCACGTCGGGGGTCTTGATGTTCAGCTTTTTGCAGTCGTCAAAGAAGGCGTCGGTGTAGAACTTGGCGATCTCCAGCACGGTCTTGTGCTCCCGCTTGGCGCCCTTCACCATCTTGTCCTCGCCCTCGTCCGCGTCGGAGGTGAGATGGCCCACGTCGGTGATGTTCATGACCCGGTGGACGTCGTACCCCGCCCAGCGGAGGTACTTCTCCAGCACGTCCTCCATGATATAGCTGCGCAGGTTGCCGATGTGGGCGTAGTGATACACCGTGGGGCCGCAGGTGTACATCTCCACGTGGCCGGGGGTGTGGGTCTTGAATTCCTCTTTTTTGTGTGTCGCCGAATTGTACAGATACATTTCAGGCAGTCCTTTCTGTTCGATGATTCGTTTCACGCAGCTGACGCTCCAGCGCCTCCAGCCGGCGGTTCAGGGCGTCGATCTCCTCCAGCAGGGGGTCCGCCACGTGGATCTGGTCCACGTCGTCGGCGTAGTACACCGGCCGGCCGGACATCCGGGCGATCCGGGCGGGCACGCCCACGGCGGTGCTGTTGGCCGGCACCGCCCGCAGCACCACGGCGCCGGCGGCGATCCGGGCGTTGTCCCCCACGGTGAGGGGTCCCAGCACCTTGGCCCCTGACCCCACCATCACATTGTTCCCCAGGGTGGGGTGGCGCTTGCCCTGGTCCTTCCCCGTGCCCCCCAGGGTCACCCCCTGGTAGAGCAGGCAGTCGTCCCCGATCTCCGCCGTCTCGCCGATGACGATGCCGGAGCCGTGGTCGATCACCAGCCGGCGGCCGATCTGCGCGCCGGGGTGGATCTCGATGCCGGTCCAGAACCGGCTCCACTGGGAGACGCACCGGGCCAGGAAGAACCGCCGGTGCCGGTACAGCCAGTGGGCCGCCCGGTGGTACAGCACGGCGTGGACGCCGGGGTACAGGAGAAAGATCTCCAGCTTGCTGCGGGCCGCGGGGTCGCGGCGCTGGTAGGCGGCCAGCAGGCCGCCCAGTCGGGTCACTCGTTTTGCCATATCCAATGACTCCTTGTGCGGCGCGGGAGGCAATGAAAAGCGCCCCCCGTACCAAAAGTACGAGAGGCGACGAATCGCGGTTCCACTCTCTTTTATCACTCAAGGAGGCCCGTTGACGCTGGCCAGGCGGAGGGCTTCTGCATCCCCCGCGCTCCCGGGCGCACGTTCACAGCCTCCGCCATAGGCGCGCTTGCAGCCGGTGACGCGCCCTCTCTGTCCTTTGGATGTGCTGTTACTCTTCCCGATCAACACGCTATTGACTTACGATTCGTATCTTAGCAGGATTTGGGAGTGGTGTCAAGATGGAACTTTCCGCCGCCGTGCCGGAAAAATCTGAACGGACGCTGAACGGCCCGCCGTCTTGACAGCGGCGCCCTCCATCCGTATGATTAGTATACGCAGAATCCGCAGAAAGGACCCTCATCCGTTTTTATGGACGAATCTGACAGCGGCGACGGAAACCGCCACAACTGGATCCAGACAGCGTACAGACATGGTCTGCCGCCCCGCCGGGCGGGAGGCTGTGTCTTTTTGCGCGCCTGGGGCCGTCCGGGGCGGCTTCGGCCCGCCGCGCGCCCTTGATCTTCGGCTTTTCTGATCTTCAATTTTTCTAAAGGAGAGAACACCCTTGGACAGTATTCCCCAACAGCTGCTTCTGCAGGTCATCCTGATCATCATCAACGCCTTTTTCGCCATGACGGAGATCGCCGTCATCTCCCTGACCCCCGGCAGGCTCCGCATGCTGGCGGAGGAGGGGGACAAGGCCGCCCCCAAGCTCTTAAAGCTGGTGGAGGAGCCCGCCGGCTTCCTCTCCACCATCCAGATCGCCATCACCCTGGCGGGATTCCTCTCCAGCGCCTTCGCGGCGGACAGCTTCGCCGGATACCTGGTGGACTGGGTCTACACGGACCTGGGCTTCCAGTCCCTGTCCCGGGGCACCCTGAACACCCTGTCGGTCATCGTCATCACGCTGATCCTGTCCTACTTCACCCTGGTGCTGGGAGAGCTGACCCCCAAGCGCATCGCCATGCAGAAGCCCCTGCAGGTGGCGAAGCTCTCCTGCGGGGTGGTCATGGCCGTGGCCGCCGCGGCGCGGCCGGCGGTGTGGCTGCTGTCCGCCTCCACCAACGGGCTTTTGAAGCTGCTGCGCCTCTCCACCCAGCCGGAGGAGGAGTCCGTCACCGAGGAGGAGATCCGCATGATGGTGGACCTGGGCCAGGCCCGGGGCACCATTGAGCGGGAAGAGGGCGAGTGGATCGACAACGTGTTCGAGTTCGGCGAGTCCATGGCCCGGGACCTGATGACCCACGCCGGGGATGTGACCGCCTTCCCGGCGACGGCGGAGGACGGCGAGATCCTCCAGGCCATCCGGAAGACCGGCCTCTCCCGCTACCCGGTGTACGACGGGGACCTGAACCACGTGCTGGGCATCCTCAACGCCCGGGTGTTCCTGCTGGACCGGGCCGGGGACCACCCCCGCCCCCTGCGGGAGCTGCTGCGGACCGCCTACTTTGTCCCCGACACCCTGAACGCCGCCACGCTGCTGCGGGATATGCAGAGCAAGAAGGTCCACATCGCCGTGGTCATCGACGAGTACGGCGACACCGCCGGCATCATCACCATGGAGGACCTGCTGGAGGAGATCGTGGGCAGCATCTACGACGAGTTCGACCCCGCCGAGCCGGCGGAGATCGAGGCCGTCTCCCCCGGCGTCTGGAAGGTCAGCGGCGGCGCCGACATCGAGGAGGTGGCGGAGGCCCTGGACGTGAAGCTGCCGGAGGACCGGGAGTTCGACACCCTGGGCGGGCTGGTGTTCAGCCAGCTCCACACCATCCCCCGGAACGGCCCGGTGCCGGATGTGGAGGCCTGCGGGCTCCACGTCCACGTGGACCAGGTGGACGGCTTCCGCATCGTCAGCGCCACGGTCCGCAGGTGCGATCCCCCGCCGGAGGCGGAGGGTCCCGCTCCGGTCTCCTGAAAGGCCCTTTCCCCCCCCCTGTCAACCGCCTGTTGACAAGATTCCCTCCCCTGTCGCTTGTCAGGGGAGGGATTTTTCGGTATGATGGGAGCAGAGAGAAGGAGGGGAACACCCATGGAACTGAAGGACCGGATCGCCGCCGTCCGCAGGGCGGCGGGATTGACCCAGGAACAGCTGGGGGAGCTGCTGGGGGTCTCCCGGCAGGCGGTGAGCCGCTGGGAGAGCGGCCAGACCTCCCCGGACGCGGCCACCCTGGCCGCCCTGTGCGAGAAGCTCCGCGTGTCGGCGGACTATGTGCTGCTGGGCAAGGAGCCGGGAGAGGGGCAAAGCACCGGGCCCGCCTATGAGCCGCCGGACACCTGTCCCTGCTGCGGGCGGCCTGTGGAGGGGTCCATCTGCCCTTCCTGTGGTTTTACTTTGCCGACCACGCCGCCCCGGGGGCCGCGGTACGCCATTATTTCAGAAAGCATTTACTTTCAAAATGAAAAAGCCGCCCAGCAGCTGGAGCATTTCTGCGGGATTCCACTGGAACAGGCAAAAGCGATCCTGAAGGCGGCCTCTGTCACCGGGGTACTGCTGCGGCGGGACCTGACAGACAGCGCCGCCCAATATCTTGCCGCTCATCTGAGCCGGGATCTGTTCTCCCCCCTGCGGATCGTGGAGGATGCGGGAGAGGCAGAGGACGCCCTGCTGGCCAAGCCCAGCGCCATGACGCTGCCTCCCCCTGCTGAAGGAAACAGCGGCATCGGCTTTTTCGGGGTCGTTCTGGCCGTCATCGTGGCCCTGCTGATCCTCTCCTTCTTCTGAGATGGACCGGTCGCTTCCGCGGCGGTACGCCGCCTCCGGCGTCCTCATCGCCGGGCTGTATCTGCTGAACCGCTTCCTCCTGGTGCCTTTGACCGGCTGGCGCCTGCCGGCCTGGCACGGGGCGGACTTCCTGGCGGGCGGCCTGATGCTGTGCTTTCTGAACAGCCTGCTGTTGCTGGCCCGCCGGCGGCCGGTGGAGCGGTTTCTCCCCGCCTCCCTCTTCCTCCTGGGGTGCGGCCTGTTTTGGGAGATAGTGACGCCCCTCTACCTGCCCCGGTCCGTGGGGGACCCGTGGGACGTGCTGGCGGTGTGGCTGGGGGGCCTGGCCCTGCTGGCCCTCCGGCGGGCGCTGGACCGCCCGCGGCACCGCCGCTGAACCTGCATAAAAAGCCGCCCCCGGCGCGTCTGCGCCGGGGGCGGTCCTGTTTTTTTATGCCGAGGCGATGACGTCCTTGTTCTTCACAAAGTACTCCACGCCGGAGTACAGGGTGGTCAGCGTGATGACCCACACGCAGAGGGTGTTCACCACCGGTGGAATGGGCAGGAACATCAGCACCACGCACACCATGGTGGAGGCGGTCTTCACCTTGCCGGACCACCCGGCGGCGATGACCCGGCCCTTGTCGCTGGCGATCATCCGCAGGCCGCTGACGGCGAACTCCCGGCAGATGACGATCAGCAGCATCCAGGCGGGCATCTGCCCGATCTCCACGAACCACAGCATGGCGGCGGTCACCAGCATCTTGTCCGCCAGGGGGTCGGCGAACTTGCCGAAGTCCGTCACCAGGTTGTACTTCCGGGCGATCTTGCCGTCCAGCAGGTCCGTGAGGCTGGCGATGATGAAGATGGCCAGGGCCGCGTAGGTGGCGCCGGGAAAGCCCCAGTACAGCACCACCATGAAGATCGGGATCAATATAATGCGCAGAAGCGTCAATTTATTGGGCAAATTCATGGTCACTCACCCCTCCACCAGTTCGCCGGTCAGCTCGCCGTCCATGACGCCGGTGAGCCGGACGGTCACGAAGGTGCCCGGCTCCACGTCCCGGTCCGCCTCGAACCAGATGCGGCCGTCGATATCCGGGGACTCGGCGTAGCTGCGGCCGAAGCACATCTGGGCCTGGCCGTCGAAGCCCTCGCACAGCACCTCCCGCTCCGTGCCCAGGAGGGAGGCGTTGTAGCCGTCGATGATGTCGGACTGGACGTCCACCACCAGCTCCGCCCGGCGGCGGGCCTCCTCGGCGTCCACGTGGTCCATCCGGGCCGCCCGGGTGCCCTCCTCCGGGGAGAAGGGGAACACGCCGGCCCGCTCGATCTTTGTCTCCCGGAGAAAGACACACAGTTCCTCCAGCTCCGCCTCGCCCTCGCCGGGCAGACCGGTGATGAGGCTGGTCCGCAGCACCAGGCCGGGGATGCGGGAGCGGAGCTTGGCCAGCAGGTCCAGCAGGTCCGCCTTGGTGTCCCGGCGGTTCATGGCCTTCAAAATGCCGTCGTTGCAGTGCTGGATGGGGATGTCCAGGTACTTGACGATCTTGGGCTCCTCCGCGATGGTGTCGATCAGGTCCTCCGTGATCTCGTCCGGGTACAGGTAGTGGAGCCGGATCCAGTGGAAGTCCAGCCTGCACAGCTCCCGCAGGAGGGCCGAGAGCTGGTGCTCGCCGTTCAGGTCCGTGCCGTACCGGGTGATGTCCTGGGCGATGACCAGCAGCTCCTTGACGCCGGCGGACGCCAGCTCCCGGGCCTCTTCCAGCAGGCCCTCCATGGGGCGGCTGCGGTACTTGCCCCGGAGGGAGGGGATCACGCAGTAGGCGCAGTGGTTGTCGCACCCCTCGGCGATGCGGAGGTAGGCGTACCAGGGGGGCGTGGACAGGATGCGCTCCCCGTCCTGGGGGGCGGTGTGGATGTTGCCCATGCGGCAGGGCCGCAGGCCGCCTGCCATCACCTCGTCGATGGCATCGCAGATGTCGCCGTAGCTGCCGGTGCCCAGGATGCCGTCCACCTCCGGCAGCTCGCGCAAAACGTCCTGCTTGTACCGCTGGGTCATGCAGCCGGTGACGAGGATCTTTTTCACCTGGCCGGAGCGCTTCAGCTCCGCCATCTCCAGGATGTTGTCGATGGCCTCCTCGCAGGCGGACTGCAGGAAGCCGCAGGTGTTCACCACCACCACGTCGGCCCCCTCCGGCTGGGCCTGGATGGTATGGCCGGCGGCCTGGACAGAGGCCATCATCTGCTCGCAGTTCACCTGATTCTTGGCGCAGCCCAGGGAGATAAAGGAAATGTTATATGGCACGATCGAGTCCTCCAATCGATGGATTGTTGCAAAATGGGCCCGGCGGGGCCGGCATGTGTGTCCCATTGGACAGGGAATGACAGCCATGATGTGGCTGGGCAGATACGCCCACTTGTAGGAGCAGGCACCCCATAACCGCCATTCGGCGGCCCGTATGCCTCCCCGGAGGGAATACCCCCTGCGAGACGGGACTCATTCTTCGAGAATCTCCGCTCCCAGACGGCTCCATGCCTCCCGGACGTCTCCCCAAGCAAACCCCCGCCGCAGCAGTGCGCTGGTGAGCCGCCGCTTCTCCGCCTCCTCTGGGGCCCGGCCCCGGAGCTTGGCCGCAAGAAATCGGTCAATCTGCCAGGCGCTGTCCGGTGCCTGATCCAGAGCCTCGTCCCACAGCTCCCGGGGTACGCCTTTCTCCCGCAGTTTCTCTCGAATGCGGGCCGGGCCATAACCAAGGCCGGCGCAGTGGCGCACCAAGATTGCTGCGTAATCTGCATCGTTGATGGCACCAATGGCCTCCAGCCACTCAGCGGCGTACCGCGCCTCCGCCTGACTGGCCCCCTTCTCCTGGAGCTTCCGCTCCAGGTCGCGGCGGCTCATGGCCCG
>ENA-ORNG01000615-ORNG01000615.1-human-gut-metagenome-genome-assembly--contig:-NODE-615-length-30224-cov-10.686135_pt1 | contig 30224 bp, 24 predicted proteins | sample MGYA00242113_ERZ509018 | MGnify/ENA primary metagenome ERZ509018 (study PRJEB26280, sample SAMEA2338711) | human gut metagenome | biome: human gut; feature: human-associated habitat; material: faeces... | reverse complement strand
AGTGGGCGTTGACGGATTCGAACCGCCGACCCTCTGCTTGTAAGGCAGATGCTCTGAACCAGCTGAGCTAAACGCCCGGTAGCTTCTTGTTTTAAAAGCGTTGCAAAGATACGGCTATTTCTGATAACTGCAAATTTTATGCATACTAATTTTTCATTTATTTTTCACCATAACACTTAAATCACTGATATACAGAATATATAATCATCATTTAATTTATGAATTAAGTAAAACAAAAAGGGGAACTATACCTTATTATATATAGTTCCCCCTTTATATCGAAATTTATTTTATTCTTGGCCGAAACGCTTTGCCTGTTCAGCAATCAGTTCCACATCATCAAAATAGTTAATCTTCATCGCTTTTCGCACATCATCCAATGTAGCAGCCGCTGTAGCACGAGCTGTCTCACAACCCTTACGTAACATTTCGTAAATAGCCGGAATATCCTTTTCAAACTCTTTACGACGCTCGCGGATAGGAGTCAATTCCTCTTGCATTATAGCGGCCAGGAACTTTTTCACCTTCATATCTCCCAATCCACCACGGGTGTAATGCGCCTTCAGTTCATCCAAGTTAGGATAATCCGGCAAATAACGACCGAAATGCTCGGGTTTGCAGAAAGCGTCCAAATAAGTGAATACGGTATTTCCTTCCAATTTACCCGGATCAGAGACTTTCAAATGAGTCGGGTCAGTGTACATACTCTTCACCTTCTTTTCCACTTCATCAGCCGTATCGGACAGATAGATGCAGTTCCCTAACGACTTGCTCATCTTTGCCTTTCCGTCTGTGCCCGGCAAACGAAGACAAGCCGCATTGTCCGGCAACAGGATTTCAGGTTCTACCAACGTGTCACCATAAATATAATTGAAACGGCGTACTATCTCACGAGTCTGCTCGATCATTGGCTCCTGGTCCTCACCTACCGGAACAGTAGTCGCCTTGAAAGCGGTAATATCGGCAGCCTGACTGATAGGATAAGTAAAAAATCCCACCGGGATGCTAGTTTCAAAGTTACGCATCTGGATTTCGGTTTTCACCGTCGGATTACGTTGCAGACGTGAAACGGTAACCAAATCCATATAATAGAAAGTCAATTCGCACAATTCGGGAATCTGAGACTGGATAAAGATAGTAGATTTCATCGGGTCTAAACCGACAGCCATATAGTCAAGCGCTACCTCAATCACATTCTGGCGTACCTTCTCGGGATTTTCTATATTATCGGTTAATGCCTGTGCGTCGGCAATGAAAATAAAAGTCTTGTCATACAATCCGGAATTCTGAAGCTCAACTCTGCGTTTCAACGAACCTACGTAATGACCGATATGCAATCTTCCTGTAGGACGGTCGCCGGTCAATATGATTTTTTCTTTTCCCATATCTCTTAAATATTATCTTATATTAAAAATTACGCAAAGATAGGAATATTCTGACACAAACACTTAACTTTGAATCGCTATTTCACATATAATAATTGTTTCTATGAATAAACTAAGACAGAGCATTAAACTAGTTCTATTTATTTCTGTAGCAAGCTTGTTCTTTGCTTCATGTTCCGATGACGATGACAAAAGCATTCCCGTACCGGAACCTTCACGAGTAATTACCGGAATAAAAGTACACAAGATTTCGGATGTTATCACTTATCAGGGAGTGATCACCCTTACATACGACAATGACAAACGGCTGACCCGTATCTACAGCAATTCGCCATTGGCAGCAGTCAACTATACGTACAAAGAGAATTCCGAAGCCAGTTATACCTACTCTACGGAAAATTCGCCTTTGGTAGAAATCAGCACCTCATTGGAAAACGGCAGAAGTTACGTATGCAAATTCTCCAATCGGGAGAATCCTGTAACCTATTCCTATGATAATGAAGGTTACCTGAAGAGCTGCAACAACAATGGAACCGTACTGGAGTACAATTGGAAAAATGGAAATCTATCTTCTATAACCACTACCCCGAGAGGAACTTATAACAGTGATTACAAGGTTTCCACTATTGCCAATGACTACAGCCTGGACCTGAACACACTGGCACAATGGATTGATGACCGCGAGAACTACACCACTGTAATGAATACTTTCGGACAGATGGCTGGAATTCTGGGAAAAAGAAGTGCCCATATTCTGGAAGATACCTACTATATATACGACTATAGCTTCCGACAAGATGGAAGGTTGAAGGATATGACCTTGATTGGCGGATCAGAAAATGTAGGATACTCATTCCGCTTTACGTATGCCGATGACACAGAAGTTTCCGAATAAATATACAAAAAGATATCATCCTGACAGGATCGCGGAATTTTATTTTAATTTGCGTTGACAAAGAGTTCGATTTATTTTGTTATCTTGGAAATAAGTCGTTACTTTGCACAAAATTTAATAGTGCTATGTATCCTACAGGAATAAAGATAATATAGACATACGAACAAATGCGTTAGTCCTCTTACGAGGATAGACGCATTTTTTTTAATATTTAGCGACATTAAAAACAACTATATAAAAGAAACTTTCAATGAAAAAGGATTTAAAGAAAGTCCTGGTATTGGGTTCGGGTGCCCTCAAGATAGGCCAGGCAGGAGAGTTTGACTACTCAGGTTCACAAGCGCTGAAAGCATTGCGCGAAGAAGGCATTCATTCGGTGTTGGTAAATCCTAACATCGCGACTATCCAGACTTCGGAAGGCATAGCCGACAAGGTTTATTTTCTTCCTGTCACTCCCTTCTTTGTTGAAGAAATTATCAAGAAAGAACAACCGGACGGTATTTTATTGGCATTCGGTGGACAAACTGCATTGAACTGCGGCACTGAACTTTACCTGAACGGTACACTGAAGAAATATGGTGTAGAAGTACTGGGTACTTCGGTAGAAGCCATCATGTACACTGAAGACCGTGATTTATTCGTAAAGAAGCTGGATGAAATTCCGATGAAAACCCCGAAGAGCCACGCTGTGGAAAGTATGGAAGAGGCTCTGAAAGCTGCCCACGAAATCGGTTATCCGGTTATGGTACGCTCTGCTTACGCACTAGGTGGTTTAGGCAGCGGCATCTGTCCGGATGAAGAAGCTTTCATCAAACTGGCTGAAAGTTCATTCGCATTCTCTAAACAGATCCTGGTTGAAGAGTCATTGAAAGGTTGGAAAGAAATAGAATTTGAAGTAATCCGCGATGCCAACGACCATTGTTTTACAGTGGCAAGCATGGAAAACTTCGACCCACTGGGAATCCATACCGGCGAATCTATCGTGGTGGCCCCCACTTGCTCTCTGACAGAAGAACAAGTAACAATGTTGCAAGATTTATCTACAAAATGTATCCGTCACTTGGGTATTGTGGGTGAATGTAATATCCAGTATGCTTTCAATGCAGAAACAAATGACTACCGTGTTATCGAAGTAAATGCACGCCTGAGCCGTTCTTCTGCCTTGGCTTCTAAAGCAACCGGATTCCCTCTGGCATTCGTTGCCGCTAAAATCGCTTTAGGCTACACACTAGACCAGATTGGCGAAAAGAGTACTCCCAACTCAGCCTACGAAGCTCCCCAGTTGGATTACTTGATTTGTAAAATTCCCCGTTGGGACTTGACTAAATTCGCAGGTGTATCACGCCAGATTGGCTCCAGCATGAAGTCTGTGGGTGAAATCATGTCTATAGGCCGCTCTTTCGAAGAAATCATTCAGAAAGGTCTTCGTATGATAGGTCAGGGTATGCATGGTTTCGTAGGAAATGACCATACTAAATTTGAAAACCTGGATGAGGAACTGGCCAACCCGACAGACCTCCGTATTTTCTCCATCGCCTCTGCATTGGAAGAAGGATACAGTATTGAACGCATCCACGAACTGACCAAAATCGACTCGTGGTTCCTAAGTAAGTTAAAAAACATCGTTGACTATAAGGTCAAACTTTCGACTTATAATAAGATCGAGGATTTACCTGAAGATGTGCTTCGCCAGGCTAAAGTATTAGGCTTCTCCGACTTCCAGATTGCACGCTTCGTATTAAAAGCCAGTGGCAATATGGAAAAGGAGAACTTGGCTGTACGTGCCCGTCGTAAAGCTTTGAATATCCTTCCGGCTGTCAAGCGTATCAATACCGTCGCATCTGAACATCCCGAATTAACCAATTACCTATATATGACATACGCTACTACGGGTTATGACGTCAATTATTATAAGAACGAAAAATCGGTAGTTGTATTAGGTTCAGGCGCTTACCGTATCGGTTCATCCGTAGAATTCGACTGGTGCTCTGTAAACGCTGTCCAAACCGCACGCAAGTTGGGTTACAAATCCATCATGATTAACTATAACCCCGAAACAGTTTCTACCGACTATGATATGTGCGACCGTCTGTATTTTGACGAGCTTTCATTTGAACGTGTACTTGACGTGATTGATCTGGAGCAACCGGGTGGTGTCATTGTATCAGTAGGTGGACAAATACCTAATAACTTGGCGATGAAGCTTCACCGTCAGTCGGTACCTGTATTGGGAACTTCTCCGCTTTCTATCGACCGTGCGGAAAACCGTCATAAATTCTCGGCCATGCTTGACCAGCTGGGTATTGACCAACCGGCATGGAAAGAATTGACCAGCCTGGAAGACATGGAAGAATTTGTAAACAAAGTAGGTTACCCGGTATTGGTCCGTCCTTCCTATGTGCTCTCGGGCGCTGCCATGAACGTATGCTATAACGAAGATGAACTGAAGGAATTCTTACAGATGGCTAAAGAAGTTTCTAAAGAATATCCGGTAGTCGTATCACAATTCATGCAAGATACTAAAGAAATAGAATTCGACGCTGTAGCCCAAAACGGTGAAGTAGTGGAATATGCCATCTCCGAACACATTGAATATGCAGGTGTCCATTCAGGTGATGCCACATTAGTATTCCCGGCTCAGAAGATTTATTTCGAAACAGCTCGCCGTATCAAGAAGATTGGTCGCCGTATCGCTAAAGAATTAAACATTTCCGGTCCGTTCAACATGCAGTTCTTGGCTAAGAATAATGAAGTGAAAGTGATTGAATGCAACCTGCGCGCATCACGTTCATTCCCGTTTGTTTCCAAAGTATTGAAACGCAACTTCATTGAAACCGCAACCCGCATCATGTTGGGTGCTCCATACAGCCAACCGGATAAGTCGGCATTCGATATTGACTGGATCGGTGTTAAAGCTTCCCAGTTCTCTTTCTCCCGTCTGCACAAGGCAGACCCTGTATTGGGCGTAGATATGTCTTCAACAGGTGAAGTGGGTTGTATCGGTGATGACTTCCATGAAGCTTTGCTGAACTCTATGATTGCTGTAGGTTTCAAGATTCCTACAAAATCTGTCATGTTCTCGTCAGGTGCCACCAAATCCAAAGTAGATTTGCTGGAAGCAAGCCGTATGCTGGCAGAAAAAGGATATGAGATCTATGCAACTGCCGGAACCGCAACTTTCTTGAATGCACACGGAGTAAATACCACACCGGTTTACTGGCCGGATGAAAAGCCCGATGCAGAAAACAATGTCATGAAGATGATTGCCGAACATAAATTCGACCTGATAGTCAACATTCCGAAAAACCATACCAAACGTGAGCTGACTAATGGTTACAAAATTCGTCGTGGAGCAATCGACCACAATATTCCTTTGATTACCAACGCCCGTTTGGCAAGTGCTTTCATTGAAGCATTCTGTGAAATGAGTGAAAAGGATATTCAGATAAAGAGCTGGCAAGATTACAAATAATCTTTCTTAGGGATATTCAAAAAGGAGCTGATTCGTTTTTCTTGAATCAGCTCCTTTTTGATCTCCTAACGGGAAAGATCATTAAAACGATAAGTAAAAGTAGCCATCGCATAACGTCCCAATCCCCAAGTCCAAGTTTCTCCCTGTCCGGTATCATTCATCCAACGATTGACAAAATCCCGTTGTTGCAGAATATCAACAACCTGAAATTTAAGTAACCCTCTTTTCCCTTTCAGAAAACTGTAAGTCAGCTCACTGTTCCAAAGCCACTGCGTCGTATTGGAGGCCTCATCCTTATATCCCCTGCGATTCATACTTCTCACAACGGTATAAAGATTCAAGTTGAGAGGTAACTTCAGTCGACACTCCGCGCCATAATAAAAATCATACGTCCTGTAATCCGAATTGTTTGTATAACTGTTATCGGCTTGCTGATAAGTGATTGCTCCATTTATCTTAAACTCATGCTCTTCCAATTTATAGGCAAACTCCACGTCCTGCATCAAGTAGAGCATTTGGGAGGTGTTACGATCATTCTCATTGGCTTCTCCCATTATCTGCACATACGAAACCCTCCGGTTATAATTTGCATTAGTAGCAAGACGAGCGAAAATTTTCTTGAATAATTTATTCGTATAATATATATTCCCGCCAATGCCCCAATTACCATTTATATTCTCGGGCCGACTGGTATATACCCCACTCTTCTCATCATAGGTTCTTTTCCGGCTTATATCATTTATCGTATTATTATATCTCAAACCACAATATAACATTTCCTGCTTTTCCATATTTCCTCCTCTGTAATTCACAGATATACTTTGCCCGAAAGCGGGTTTCAGCCCCGGATTCCCCATTGTTATGTTCAGAGGATTAGTATAATCAGGCACAGACAACAAATCATAAATGGAAGGCTGCCGGGTGTATCCGCTATAATACACACTCATATTATGGTTATTGCCCAAATCATAATCAAAATGCAGTTCGGGCACTATGTTCAACACGGTAATGGTCGTATCTATCTTCACTTTTCCCCTGTTGCTTTTCGTCGTAGACTTCTGAGGCGACAGCCCAAACCGGATATTCAACCTCACTTTTCTCCAATTAAGTGTGGTACGCAGTCCGAATTCATTGGAATGAAGATCATTACGAGTATAATCACTTAAACTATCCACCCTTCCTGCCTCATAACCAAATGGAAGACTTCCCCACAAAGCATCCTCATCCAAATTGTACGTAACCGCATTATTACTCTGCCGTTGATACTCATGCCGATAATAAACCTGAAGCATTTGTTTTCCTATTGGCTCCGTATAGCTGACCTCCCCCGCCAATAATAAATTTCTGGCAGGTGACTCCCGGTATTGATTTCTATATAAAACCGAATCTGCCCCCAGGTCATTCTTCAATTGATAATAAGTAATAGACGATTGCTGATAATTACCACTCGCCTGATTACTATAATCATTTCTTAACTCTATGGAGAGTTTCCGACCGATATCATTCAATTTATGAGTGATCAAAAGATTATTGCCTATCATCAGATTGTTCGTCTTATTTTGAGAATTTCCCGTATTTTTATTTATCCTGAACTCAGGAGGAATCATTGCATCGTCCCTCCAAGGCTCTGAAACATAGTCCAAAGGATTGGTACTGAAAGTCGCCGAAATATTTTCTGATACCGAATTTAACCGGCTATGATTGATGTTATGCCTGAAATTAATTTCCGTCCGGTCACTCAAACTTCCCGTCATATATATATTCTCCCAAAAAGAACTATTCCTACCCGTACTCAAGCCATTATTATAGGCATATTGGCTACCGTTAGGCAGATATTCTTCTGACTGGCTTCGCGATTCATCCGCGCTTTTATTATTATTATATGAAGCACTGACATTGAGGTTGAGCTTCTTTATTTCCGTTCCCAAGCTAAAACCAATATCCTTCATTTGAGCAGGATTATCGGCCATATCACTGATAAAATTACCATATCTGGGGAGTTTTCCTAAATCACCATACAAGGACATCCGCCATTTTCCGACAAATTTATTCAAACTCATTTTCGCTCCATACATATCCCCCGAACCTTTCAAAGCTGAAACGTCCCCCATTAATCCATCTGTCAAATCCTTCTTGGTCTTCACATCCATCACCGTTTTCTTCTTACCATCTGACACCCCTGTCATTTGTTCTTTATCCGACTGCTGCTCGTATACCTTTACCTCTTTCAAAGCATCTACCGGCATATTGTTCAAAGCAACTTTGCTATCTGCGAAAAACTCCTTTCCATTTAATAAGATCTGAGTGATTTCCTTTCCATGAAAATTCATCTTGCCGGATTTCTCGTCTAATTCCAATCCGGGAAGCTGCCTCACCAAATCCTGCAGAACAGCTCCTTCCGATGTCTTAAAGGCTCCGGTATTATATACTAATGTATCTCCGGACATCTTCATTTTCTGCAGTTCGGCCTTTATCACCGTTTCATCCAATACAATACTGGAAGGTTTCATCATCAGAGCACCTCCATAAACTTCTTTCCGATAAGCAGGAATATTCACTTTTTTTTCAAGGGTTTCATATCCTAAAAAAGAAGCCCTTATTAAATAATTACCGGGATTCATAGGGTACAAACGGAAAACACCCTTCTTATCGCTCACCGTACCTTCTATAAAACTCGTATCAGGCAAAGAATAAAGTTGGATATTTACATCCGGCAAAGGATCGGGATAAGGGCGTTCTCCCTGTTCTCTGACAGAACCTGTCAAATGATAAGCTTTTTCTTTTCTTGCTTTATCTGAATCAAGCTTTTTCTGTCCACTAACCGGGAGAACAAAAGATAATAAAATAAACAACGAGAACAGTTTAGTCATCTTGAAATATCAACAGGGTCCTATTTCAATGCTTCCGCAATGGCATTCATCAGATATCCAAATTCTTCTTTCTCATACCCGATGGAAGTATAAACGGCTTCTCCTTCTTTATTGAAAAGATAGGCGCGAGGAATTGACTTTTCAGCAAATAAAGAGAACACCTCACGTTTAGGATCGGGATATAACGGGAAAGTGAATTTCTTCCGTTCATTATAAGCCTTCAACTGTTCATCCGTATGCTCACGACCAATTACTAATAATACGAAGTCCTTGTTATCTTTATATTCAGCCCACAAAGTTTTCTCTATTTCAGCCAGTTCCAGCTGACATGGCCCACACCAAGTGGCAAATAAACTCACCAAAACGACCTTACCTTTCAATTCAGTCGAAGAAATATCTCCATATACTGCAGATTTTAAATGAAAATCAGGTAATTTATCTCCTTTTTTCAATTCTTGAGCATTTACGGCAAATACCATGCAAAGCATCATGAACAATAATCCTAACTCTTTCATTTTCATAGTTCTCAATATTTAATTATGGAATAACAAAGACAAATATATCTGTTTTTCTTATATTTGCCACCAGAAAATATTATTTTTTAGCCTATGATGACTTTTATTTCATGTGCCAAAACAATGACCGGACGGAGCAAAATACAAACTCCTGTTACCAGTACACCACAATTCCAAACTGAAGCGATACAGAATGCACTTGATATGTCCCAATTCTCTGCTGAAGAACTGGAACGACTTTTACGTGTGAACAGTAAAATAGCAGCAGAGAACTATATGCGATTTCAAGATTTCTGTTCGGACTCTCCCTCGGCTTTAGCTGCCTTACTGGCTTATACCGGTATCGTATATAAACGTATCCACCCACAGGATTTTACCCCTGAAGATTTTCAATATGCACAGGATCACTTGCGAATCACTTCTTTTCTTTACGGATTACTCCGCCCGTTAGACCAGATCAAGAATTACAGAATGGAAGGAGATATCAAACTACCTGAACGTGGAGGAATATCCATGTTTGACTATTGGAAGCCAATTCTGACCGACACCTTTATCAAAGAAATTAAAGCAAAAGGAGGAATACTAATCAATCTGGCAAGTGGGGAGATGAAAGATTTATTCGATTGGAAACGCGTGGAGCAAGAAGTACAAGTGATCACACCAGAATTTCAGGTATGGAAAAAAGGAAAATTAACCACCGTTGTGGTTTATGCAAAAATGTGCCGTGGAGAATTGACACGCTTCATCATTAAAAACCGGATAGAGAATCCTGGGGATTTAAAAGGATTCAAATGGGAAGGATTCAGTTTTGATGCCGGATACAGCACAGATACCCACTATCTTTTTAGCCTTCTTTCATAAAAAAATATTAAATAGTCAACCTACTCAAACTTTTTATCAGCACTCATGTTATTTAGTTGAATTTGGGAAGATAAACCTGGACAATAATTAACTAATAGAAATGAGTATGAAAAAATTAATGTTTTTGCTGGCTGCGGCCAGTTTAAGTTCTGTAGCGTTTGCACAGCAGAAAAGCAATTCACAAAACGTCCTTGTAGGCGAGAGTGTAGATGTAATGGAGGTACCTGTGGATAAGTACAAGGTAGAGACCAATCACTTCTTCGATAATTGGTTCTTCTCTGTTGGTGGAGGTGCACAAGTACTGTTCGGCGATCAGTCCGATCTTGGTAAATTCAAGAAACGTATTGCTCCCGCTCTTCAAATATCAATCGGTAAATGGTTTACTCCCGGCTTAGGATTACGTTTGCAATATAGCGGTTTGCAGTCGAAGAGTTTTTCCAGTGAACCTTCCGCATATTCCAAACCTCACATGTTAAGCGAAGGATACTATCAGGATAAGTTCAACTACATGAATTTGCATGGTGACATCTTATTCAATGTCAGTAACATGATAGCCGGATATAATGAAGACCGCATATACGACTTCGTGCCATTCGTAGGTTTCGGTTTTGCCCACTCATATGATGCTCCACGTCGTAATTCACTGGCATTCAATTTCGGTATCATCAATACATTCCATCTGGCCAGTGCCTGGGACTTAAATCTGGAACTTTACGGAATGGGTACAGAAAACAAATTTGATGGAAAAACCACCAGTAAAGGCCCTGACTTTATGGCAGGTGCTACAGTGGGTATCACTTATAAATTTCCACAAAGAGGATTCAAACCAGCTCCGGATGTAGATGCTATCATGGCACTTACCTCTTCACAAATGGATGCTATCAATACCGCTTTGGCTCAACAGATAGAACAAAACCGTCAATTAAAAGCCCAACTTGCCAACCAACCCACTGAAGTGGTTACAGAACAAGTTACAGTGAACCAAATTGCTCCGGCTCCTCAATCTGTATTTTTCCAGATCGGTTCAGCGGTTCTTCCTACCAACTCTACTGTAAATTTGCAACAAATCGCAGATTTGGTAAAAGACAATCCGGGACTAAAATTGAAAGTAACCGGTTATGCTGATAGTGATACAGGTAGCGCTGCATGGAACAAGCAGTTAAGTGAAGACCGTGCCAACAACGTGGCTAATGAACTGGTTAAATTGGGTGTCAACAAAAACAATCTGATTATCAGCGGAATGGGTGGTGTAAACACCTTAACTCCTCCGGCATTCAACCGTCGTGTAATTATCGAAGCCCAATAATACACTACCTTCTGTCAGCAGAAGGTAATCATGCCCGCAATTCCTTATAAAAACAGAATTGCGGGCATTTATTTTTTAGATGGAATACCCCCACTGATCTAGTGCAAACTTCCAATTCTCTTCCACTAACCGGACCGTACGGTCATTATACTTATACTTATTCTTCTTATATCCCTTCTTTCCGCCTATATATTGGCTAATAGCCGGAGCAGCTGCTTCGAATCCGGGAATAGAAAGAGATTTATAGATGTACTCAGTCATAGCCATTGCATCCGCTTCAAAATCCTCAAATTTCACTTCCATCAAATTTCCTTCAGGAATGAATCTTTTATCCGCCTCATATTTATGATACAGCTTGGCATAAATGGAAAGCACATTCTGTTCCAACGTCTCTGGAGAAATATCCTCCAGTTTCAACGGTTGGATTGTATTGGTGAAGAAATTCCTCGTAGATTCGAATACCGTATACGGATTACGCATCAAATAGATGAATTTGGCATTCGGAAACATCTTGACCAACTCTTTTACACGACCTGTATGAGGCGGATTCTTACTTAAGAATTGTGTTCCGCCTGTATTCCAAAGAGAAATTTTAATAAGTTTGGTGAATATATCCTCAAACACTTTCAATTCCTCATCACTGATATCATTGAACAACAAGTATTTATCAGCATATTCCTGTTGGTACTTAGGCAGGAACCAAAAGTTATAATAGGTATAGGGCATCATATTGGCCAATGCAAACTCTTCCTCCTGAGGCAAATCTACGGCCAGTTCCATATTATCTGTCGGACGCTTGTCAGGCATCAGCCAACTCATATTCTTCTTGAAAAAAGGCTGTCCCCACATCATCAGATGAGGGAACACAGTCTGATAAGTAGTATTATATCCGAAATGTTTGTCACAAGAGAATACATTGTGCATAAAGGTAGTCCCACTACGCCAATGTCCGAGGATAAAGACCGGGTCGTGTTCCAAAGACTTATCGGCCAACAGTTTCCTGTATCGCTTTTCCTGCAATGGAGCCAAGGTGGAAAGCAAACGGCATACAACTTTCGTCAAACGGTATTTTCCTCTATATGCCGAATCAATTTCCCTTCCTGTAGTAATCGCCTTAAAAGTTTTCCAATCGGCGCCTACTAATGTATTGATTGGCAGTTTATTGAATTCAAGTAATCCCATTACTCTTCTTTTTTAATTGTACGCTGTTATTTTTCTATCTTGACTGTAATGCCTTGACGGTCCAATTCTTTCACCACCTTTTCTACGGCTTCATAATATTCCTCACCAATACCCAAATCCGTCAGATTCAAAGTAGGAACTTCCATGGCATTCAGCATATCTTTGGCTTCCACTCTGTCTATAATCATCCCCACCGCACTGGTGTTATTGGTAATGGGGTCAATCAAAATGAAAGAACCACAAGCTTTATTCTTTTGATAAGAATCAAAGAAAAGCGGCTTGGCAGTAGTAAATGTCACACGGGCAATCTGATTCAATTGCAAAGGCAGATCCTCCTTTTTCAATTTACCGTTTTCAACAGACAAATGCTCCATCGTATTCACATCCACTTTATACTTAATGCCATCTATACGGGTACGTCCCGTATTGGTAGTATGCTTGATAAAGAAAGATTTGTCAAGGTCCATCACCTCCTCATCCATCCATACCAACATAGCTTCAAAATTACGGTCTATCACAGGCATGTTATCGGCATGTACCAACATTTCTCCGCGAGACACATCAATCTCATCTTCCAAAGTCAACGTCACCGCTTGCGGCGGGAAAGCATACTCTAACTCACCATCATAAGTAACAATACTCTTGATATGAGATTTCTTGCCGGAAGGCAAAGCCATCACCTCATCTCCTTTATGGATGACACCGGAAGCAATCTTTCCACAGAAACCGCGGAAATCCAGATTCGGTCTTAATACATACTGAACCGGGAAACGGAAATCGGCCAGATTATGATCATTCTCGATGGAAACCGTTTCAAGCACTTCCAATAAAGAAGTACCTTTGTACCATGACGTACGTTCAGATTTCTGCACCACATTGTCACCGTCAAGTGCCGAAAGAGGAATACAAGTCACATCCGGGATTCCCAATGGCTCTACAAACTTCTTATATTCGGTCACGATTTCGTTGAAACGCTCTTCCGAAAACCCGACAAGGTCCATCTTGTTCACCGCCAGCACCACATGCTTTATTCCCAATAAAGATACCAGAAAAGTATGGCGGCAGGTCTGCGTAATCACACCTAAACGAGCATCTACCAAGATTATGGCAAGATTGGCAGTAGAACCTCCGGTAATCATATTGCGGGTATATTGTTCATGTCCCGGAGTATCGGCTATAATAAATTTACGATTGTTCGTTGAAAAATAACGGTAAGCTACATCAATCGTAATACCCTGCTCACGTTCTGCTTTCAACCCGTCGCACAACAAAGCGTAATCTATATGGTCACCTGCATTCCCCACACGTTTACTGTCACGCTCCAAAGCGGCAAGTTGGTCTTCGTATAACTTCTTGCTGTCAAACAACAGACGTCCTATCAAGGTAGACTTTCCATCGTCTACCGAACCGGCTGTCAACAGACGTAGCAAGTCTTTCTGTTCATCCTTATCTAAATATTCCTTTATATTCAGTTTATTCTCCATCACCCATTTCTTCATTTTAAATTTCTACTTATCCATTTAAAAATATCCCTCACGTTTCTTCTGCTCCATACTGGCATCCTGATCGAAATCAATGACACGGGTGGTACGCTCACTTTTAGTAGTGGTCATCATCTCCTCTACAATCTTCTCAATCGTATCGGCATCACTCTCTACGGCCCCAGTCAAAGGCCAACACCCCAAAGTACGGAAACGTACTTCCTTCATTTCAATACGGTCCCGATATTCTTCGGGCAGGCGGTCATCATCAGCCATAATCAAATTTCCATCTATATTCACCACAGGACGTTCCTTGGCAAAATAAAGCGGCACAATAGGAATATTTTCCAAACGGATGTACTGCCAAATATCCAGCTCAGTCCAGTTGCTTAATGGAAACACACGGATACTTTCCCCTTTATGAATCTTAGCATTATAAATATCCCACAATTCAGGACGCTGGTTTTTAGGATCCCATTGATGAAAACGGTCACGAAAAGAGAATATACGTTCTTTGGCACGTGACTTTTCCTCATCACGACGTGCTCCACCAAAGGCGGCATCAAACCTGTATTTATTCAGCCCGTGAAGCAACGCCTGTGTCTTCATTAAATCTGTATGCACTTTGCTGCCATGCGTAAAAGGCCCTACTCCGGCATTAAAAGCCTCCATATTACTTTCCACTATCAAATTCCATCCATGTTCTTTGGCGTATTGATCACGGAACTCTATCATTTCCCTGAATTTCCATTTAGAATCGATATGCATCAAAGGGAAAGGCACCTTTCCCGGATAGAAAGCCTTCTCTGCCAAACGTACCATGACAGACGAATCTTTACCAATACTATAAAGCATAACAGGATTCTCAAATTCAGCTGCCACTTCACGAATGATATGGATAGACTCAGCTTCCAGTTCCCTTAAGTGGCTCAATTTATAATTTTCTTCCATTTTATAATGAATTATATTTTTTCTCCTTTTTTACCAACAGTGGGGAGCACTAGTTCCAACAAAGTATTGACCGACTCTTCCAAGCTCAGTTTGGAAGTATCCAAAGACAATGCAGGACGCTCCGGAGCTTCAAAAGGTGCAGAAATGCCGGTAAAATTCTTAATTTCACCCCGACGCGCTTTGGCATAAAGTCCTTTTACATCACGTTTCTCACACTCTTCCAAAGGAGTGCTGACATAAATTTCCAGAAAATTCTCCGCCCCGATGATACGGGTTGCCATCTGCCGGAGCTCATTACTGGGACTGATGAAAGCGGCAATGGTAATGATTCCTGTATCAACAAACAGCTTGCCTATTTCGGCTATGCGACGGATATTTTCCACACGATCCTCTGCCGAAAAGCCCAAATTATTATTGATGCCACTACGAATATTATCCCCGTCCAATATACGGCAGAGCAAACCACGTTTATGTAATTCACGTTCCAAAGCTATGGCAATAGTACTCTTACCGGAACCGCTGAGTCCCGTCAGCCACAGCATAACTCCCCGTTGTCCCAGCAGTTCTTCTTTATCTTTCCGGGAAAGCATACGGTCAAATATAGGATATATGTTTTCTTCTTCCATTCTCTATTTTCATTTTGTCTTTAACTTCATCAAAAAGGCCATATCAGCGGTATCAGAATAACCGAAATTATAAATGTCAATATATTCAACGGTAAACCGATACGTACAAAATCCATAAACTTATAGTTTCCGATACCCTGCACAATCAAATTAGTCTGATAACCGATAGGAGTGGAAAAACTGGCAGATGCAGCGATGCAGATGACAACAAAAAAGGGCATAGGACTTACCCCCAACTGATTGGATAAGGAAAGGGCAAGCGGAAAAGCCAATGCAGCGGCAGCATTATTGGTTATCAGTTCGGTAAACAGATTTGTAATGATAAACAAAACAGCCAGCAACACATGCGGACCATAATCATCACTCATATCAATGATTCCATGCGCAATGACATCCGCCACTCCGGAATTTACCATGGCGCGACTTATAGCAAACGCACAGGCAATGGTTATCAAGATATCCCATGATATATATTTTGTATATTTACGTGCCGGAAAAAGTTTGGTCCATGCCATTATCACAGTCGTTATAGCTGCGAAAAAGAACATATCAAGATCAATACCAGGAAGTAATTCTTCCATAAAAGGCAACTCTCCTACTGTTGCCCCCACAATCATCAACACCAATAAAGTCAATGCAAACCAACGTTTCTTTCTCCCAGCTTTCGGCTCGGTATCTTTGCCATTGGCCAATAACACGAATACAGAAGAGTCTCCCCATGTAGAGATAAATGAATCATCTGCCCATAGCACCAACGTATCTCCCTCACGAAACTTCACACGTGACAGATTATCTACAATACTAACTCCGCTTCGTTTTATTTCTTTTACTTCAGCGCCATAATGACGGACAAAATTAAAATCCCCCACCCTTTTATTGATACCCGGGAAACGAGCACCTATCACCGCTTCAACACGATGAAAAGAAGACGCATCCGCTTCCCCATGTTCGTCGCCTACCGTGTCTTTCCGTACCTCCGGCAACAACCTAGAAGAAAAGAACAACAAATAAACAACTCCTGCCAAAGCAATGAAAATACCCACCCGGCCTAATTCAAACATACCAAAGCCCTTATATCCGGCATCTAAAATCATACCATCCACTACCAGATTAGTAGAAGTCCCAATAAGCGTACACATTCCCCCCAGTATAGTAGCATACGAAATAGGGATCAAGAATTTGGTTGCCGGAATACAGACAGATTCCGCCCAACGTTTAATAATAGGCGCAAAAATCACGACCACCGGCGTATTATTGAGAAAAGCAGAAACAAAAGAAATAACGGGCAGCATACGTGCCTGCGCCTTCATGACCGTTGTTTTCTCTTGAGGCAGAAGTTTCTTTATCAACTGTCCCAACGCTCCCGATTGCCGGACTCCTTCACTGATCAGAAAAAGCAGCGCTACGGTAATCATCCCTTTATTACTGAATCCCTCCAAGATCTCTTTCGGAGTTAATATACCGAAACAAAGAAAGAGTACAGTAACAGAGAACAGAATCATTCCGGGACGCATTTTATCAAGGACTAGCGCAGTCACCATCCCTATTAATCCAAAAAACACAATAATCATTTTAAATGTCAGCATCGTTTCCGGGTATTAATTTCGTTTAACGATAAACCAAGGATTCAGCAAGTCCGGCTTGTTATATTTCAACGGTTCTTTTTGTCCCGCCTGATATATTTCTGCTCCGGATGCCTTAGCTATGGCATGACCGGCCGCCGTGTCCCACTCCATAGTAGGGGCAAAACGGGGATATTCATCGGCCAGTCCCTCACAAACCCTGCAAATCTTGATGGAACTGCCCACAGATACCAACTCCACATGAGGGTATATCTTTCGCTTTTCCTTAATATACTCTTCTGTTTCGGCCGACAGATGGGAACGGGAAGCAACAATAACAAAAACTTCATTTGTTTCGGCACAAGGCATACGGAATGCCGATGCCTTCATTTCTTCCAGTGAACGGTCTGCACGTCCGGTCACTCCTTCCATTTTATAAGCGCCGGTTGTCAGTTCACCCCAATAAAGCGTTTCTTTGACAGGAACATAGATCACTCCAAAAACAGGAATTCCTTCTTTTACTAAAGCAATATTGACAGTAAATTCCCCATTTCGTTTTATAAATTCCTTTGTTCCATCCAAGGGATCGACTATCCACAACGTATCCCATTGCGCCCGTTTCTCGTAAGGCAAATGCTTTCCTTCCTCACTCAATACCGGATAGTCTGTTTCTTGCAAATAAGTCATAATGATTTCATGCGCCTTACGGTCTGCAAGAGTCAGTGGAGAATTATCGGCTTTCCTTTCAATCTGAAAATCAGAAAAAGGATCATTATAAACGTTCAGAATTTCTTTACCGGCAGCTAAAGCCGCATCCATCGCTCTTAATATATATTCGGTCTGCATAGTGTTTACTTCCATTAAAATGCTTCTGTCATATTGAAATAGAACAAACTTTGGTCATTGGCAAAATTACGTCCGAAGTCCAGACGTACATTCATACGCGGCTGCACCTCAATACGAAGTCCCACACCAGCATTGGGAAGAACTCCTTCAATCTTACCCATGGTAGGCCCCATAAAACCGCACCCTCCCCAAGCAACAAAACCCAAATGATGCAACATACGCTTTACCCATGTACTTTTATCCGTATTGAACATCTGACGATATTCGGCAAGCACCACATGAGAGGATTTATCACGATACTGCCCCATATAATATCCACGAAGATCAAAAGGAGTGCCACTTAAAGCATATTGGTTCATAGGAACATCACCAAACACATTCTTGGTTTGGGCAGTCCAAGCTATAACTTTTCTATTTCCTACCCTTTTGTATTGGCGGTAGTCCATTTCCAAGCGGTAAAAGTTATTATCTCCTCCCAAAAACTTCTGGTACATCAGCCCACGAAAATCCAGATAAATGCCCTTATAAGCATTAGCAGGAATATCCCGGCTGTCATAAGTCAGCAGAAATCCTACCCCCGAACTGAAATTAGAATATCCGTGAGCAGTACCTCCCAACCTTTTATAATCAGACTGATCTACCAAATATTTGGCAGGCTCGGACATTTTATCATAACTCAAGTCAATCTGGGGACCGGCAAAGAAATTACTTTTACCTAAACGGAATAAAAACCACGGATTAATCTGGAAACCGCTATAACGATATTCACTGGTAGAGTCACTGCGCTCATAATGCTTATTGGTAGCATAGCCGATACCATAAAAATTCTCCAATGTATTCTTGTAAGTGAATTTTCCAAAAATACGGAATTTATCATTCTTGAAAAACAACTGAGGTTTCACCATCAGATTCAAGCCCCCCTCGAACATTACCGCAACAGCCATCGGCAACACAGAACGTTTCTGCAAGGTATCCGATGGATTCATACGAAATGTAACAAGAGCACTACCTCCTATTAACGCACCAAAATCCGGAGTATAACTCGGTCCTCCCAATATATTATAATGTATATTGCGCTTAGCCACCTTCTGGCGTCTTAATTCTTTTTTTGAAAGTTGATGAATGGTGGTATCCTCAGGATTACTACCTATGTCACTTCCTTGTGCCGCCATATTCAAAGAACAAAACAGGCACAGGACCAAGCTAAGTAATGTTATTTTCATATAATAGTTTATTGTCTGCCCAAAGTCCTTACTCAAAAAAACTTTCTACGGCAAATGAGTTTTCAAAAGTACAAAAGTCCTGCCAAAGAATAACGGTGTATTGAATTTGTTTTTATTTAGTTCAAGAATCTTCACGTTCTTTATAACGTAACAATGCATCAATATGCCAATGTGTCAATTGCCATGTGGACATAGCGCAGCACATTGGCAAATCAGCACATTAGCAAATTATTTAAACAGCTTTTCCAAATCATCTTCATTAATCACAGAAAGAACCGTTTTACCATCCGGAGTATAATTAGGGGTAGCCACAGCAAATAAGCCATCCACCAAACCAGTCATTTCTTCATTCGTCAACACTTGTCCGGGAACAATTGCCGTCGCTTTTGCCAAAGTCAATGCCAAAATACTCTGCACCTCTTCTTTTACTTTGCCACCTTTTTCCATAGCAGTGTGCACCATATTTTGGATCAAGTCTATCGGGTTAAGGCCTTCAATACCTGCAGGAACACCGTTTATGGCATAACTTCCTCCTCCCAAATCAGTCAGTTCAAATCCTAGGAAAGACAAGTCTTCCATAATTTCCTGCAAAATAGCAACTTCGGAAAGTGGAAACTGTACAATGTCTGGAAACAACATTCCTTGAGAAATACCTTGACGACGACTTATCTGATCTATATACTTGTCATATAAAATACGGATATGGGCACGCTGCTGATCAATGATCATTAACCCGGACTTTACAGAAGTCAAAATAAAACGTCCTTTAAACTGATAATGCTGGCCGGATTTCTCACTGACTGAAGAGTCCTCCACATGATCATACAATCCGGGATTTTCCTCCGCAGGAGAAGTCTCTTCCGCCCTATAATCATTCTCGTCAGGATGAAAGTTTTGAGAAGAAGCATGACGTTCCAGCCCCGCATACAGTTGTTCCCAGTCCTTACTAGGCTTTGAATAAGAGGAGGGAGGAGCAGCCGAAACATTAAAAGGATTATAATCAGGATTATAAGTCGTCTTTGGTGGCTGTATACCAGTGTATGGAGATGCATCAAAGGCTGGAATATCCGGCATTCCCTCCGTGTCAAAATCAATAGAAGGTACCGCATTGAACTTACCTAGAGTTTCTTTCACGGCAGCCGCCAATATCTGCCAGATGGCTTGCTCGTTCTCAAACTTTATCTCTGTTTTAGTAGGATGTATGTTCACATCAATATTAGCAGGATTCACCTCAAAATAAATGAAATAAGATACTTGCTCACCCACGGGAACTAACTGCTCGTATGCATCCATGATAGCCTTATGAAAATAAGGATGGCGCATATATCGCCCGTTTACAAAAAAATATTGGCGGGCTCCTTTCTTACGGGCTGTTTCAGGTTTTCCTACAAACCCGGAAACACGGACCATTGTAGTATCTACATCCAGCGATAACAACTCCTGATTTATTTTCTTTCCGAAAACTCCCATGATACGTTGGCGCAACTGAAGTGCAGGAAGATTGAACAGTTCCGCCCCATTATGGTGCAAAGTGAAAGACACCTCCGGATTAACCAATACAATCCGTTCAAACTCCGTCAATATATTACTCAGCTCCGTCTGATTCGATTTCAAGAACTTACGACGCGCCGGTACATTAAAGAATAAATTCTTCACACAGAAGCTACTACCTTTCGGGCACGAAACCGCTTCCTGTCCCTCTACCTTGGAACCGGATATCGTCAACATCGTTCCCAATTCCTCCCCTTCCATACGAGTACGAAGCTCCACCTGAGCCACAGCGGCAATAGAAGCCAAAGCCTCTCCACGAAATCCCATGGTATGCAAAGCAAATAAATCAGCAGCTTCACGAATTTTAGAAGTCGCATGGCGCTCAAAAGACAAACGTGCATCTGTTTCCGACATACCTTTTCCATCATCAATCACCTGAATGGAAGTCTTTCCTGCATCCACAACCAACACATCAACGTGCTGCGCACCTGCATCGATAGCATTCTCCACCAATTCTTTAATCACTGATGCAGGACGCTGAATCACCTCTCCCGCTGCTATCTGATTGGCAACGGAATCCGGCAGCAAACGGATAATATCGCTCATATATCTTATAAACTTGCGTAATTAAAAAGTAAACTCACCGGTCACCAGGTAATGCAAAATATACAACAAAACCAAAATGGCCACAAACAAAGCCCCATAAGTCATTGGCTTACGTCCGCTTTCTTTTCTGCGTTTTAAATGCTTAGTACCTTCAACGAACTTTCCACGGATATCTTCCGGAGAAAATTCTTTGGGAGGAAGCATACCCAAATCGCGTTTAGCTTTCTCCTCCAGTTTCTGCAGCTTCTCCTTCCGTTCATCCACATAAATATATTGATGGTTGAAACGGCGGGGCTTTTCCATCTTAAACATTCCCATAGCTATTTCTTTTTATTAAATAAATTATGATTGGGCAAAGGAACAGCACTCCGATTGCTCTTCTTCAACTCCTGACCAGCTTTCTTTCCACGCCACTCAAAGATATCCTCTTTATCAAGCGGACGGATATAATCAAACCACACAAAGTTATCCAGCTTCATCTTCTCCGGCGGACGTTGAAGCATAGGATAAAGAGTACCGTTCGATTTCGGACTCATAATCATTTTTTTCATCTTTCGGTTCTCCAAAAACATATTCAGCAGACTGGTTTCAGAAACATTCATTCCAATCAGCGTACTGTCGCTTTCCATCGGATAATATACCAGACGAACCGAACCGATCACATCTACTTTGCGCATCTCACCGCCTTGAAACCAAGCCTTCATCTCTTTTCCTGTCACCTGATTATAACTAGTAGAATCCAGTTGCTCTACAGACAAAGCCTGGTTCTGAATATGCGCCCAGTCTATCGTACTGTCATTCATATAAATCATGATTTTCTCTCCCAACAACTGCTGGTTATTATTCCACAGTATAGGGTCATAATACATGGTCAAGCAACTATCCTTAGAGGAAAAGACCAACGAGTCACATACCCCCTGCACATCCGCGCGATACATACGCACTTTATGATACGCCCGCGTTTCCCGGAACATAGAATCAGTATTCAAATAATAGGTATACATTTGCAATGTATCGGCATGCATAAACAAACTGTCACCTTGTGAATAATCCACTACTACCGCTTTTTTAGTAGCAAAAGCATACTTGGTCAATTCATTATAATAACAATAATCACCAGTCAGCATATTCTTGTTTACTGTATCTGTCATGATCACATTATCAAACGCCTCCCCGTATCCTTTTACACGATCATAAAACAGACTGTCTCCTATCAAACGCTTCCCCTCATTGGTCAGCACGGAACGGTCCAACAATTCTGCCTGCCCTATCTGAGTATTATAAAAACCCAATTCTGAATAAATATGGTTAGCATCACTGACAATATCAGACGGGCCAAGGATATTAGCAATTTTGGTTGCTGTGCTGTATCGTAATGTATCGGAAGTCAAAGTAAACTTAGGATTGACCAACTTCACATCATAATTGAACACAGATATTTTGGTAGCCGGACTATATTCCCCCCATTCCGAAGTCAATACATTTTCCTCGTCCATCAATGTCCCGCCATCAAAGTAGTATCCCAAATTATAAATACGATCGTAGTTTAAACTATCTGTCAACAAAGTCGTGTTCTTGTTTTCCATACGCACATTATAGCGTACCTGGGCAATCTGGGTATTCCCGTCATAAAACAAATAGTCCCCATACAGAAACAAGGTATCCCCCTGCACCATCTTCACATTGTCAAAAGCTTCCAGCGAATTCGTTTTCTCATAGAAACAAGCACTGTCACAATACATATATACACTGTCGTGACGGAACGCAACGTTTCCAATCAGAATCTGTGCATCCGGGTCTGGATTCAACGGACTTTTCTTCAACACATCCGAATGCAACAGATACACCTTACTTTTAGCCGGTTTCTGTTCCCCTTTTTTAGCTGGTCTCACTTGAGCCAGCAAGCAAAAGCCGAACAGGCACAGGACACTTACCACAAGTATCCTATGCCTGCCCGAAGAGTATGTATTCTTTCTTTTTCCAAGCATATACTTTATACACTACATTATTTCTTTACCCAACCTGGATATTTGAAATCACATTTCTGCCACTTCTCATTAATACGCACATAGGTATGTTTTTGTTTATCCTTGATCCACTTGTCAAGTTTTTCTTCACTGCGTTTTTCCATCACGATGCCTTTCAGGCGTTGGTAGTCTTCCGTAATGGTTGCCTTATGCCCGTTCAAGCGGGTTTTCAATTTCACGATAGCGCAAATTTCCTTTCCTTTTGCATTAATCATGGTAAAAGGTTTGGAAATTTCCCCCACATTCATGCCTTCCACCATCTTTGCAGCCTCTTGTGACACCTGTGCCAATTGTTGCATTTCAAAACGCGCCGTACCAGTCTGCGGATTCGCCATCAAACCATGGTTGTTACGCGTATCCTTATCGTGAGAGATATAAGTAGCGGCATCATCAAAAGTAAATTTCTCATTACGGATATCATTGGCAATAGAATCCAAACGTAACAAAGCTGCTTCCAGATCTTTTTCATCCACTTTCGGTTTTAACAAGATATGGCGGGTATTGATACGGTCACCACGTTTTTCGATCAACTGGATAATATGGAAGCCAAATTCAGACTCCACAATCTTGGATACCTTGTTAGGGTCTTGCAGATTGAATGCCACATTCGCATATTCAGGTACCAACTCAGCCCTGCCCATAAATCCGAGTTCACCACCACGACGGCGTGAACCTTCATCTTCCGAATACAGACGCGCCAAAGTAGAGAAAGCTATTTCACCGGAAGTAACACGTTCCGTATAGTCACGCAAAGTCTTCTTCACACGCTCAATTTCTTCCTGCGGAATCTTAGGTTCCATAGTAATGATCTGCACTTCTACCTGAGTAGGAATAAAAGGAATACTGTCTTGAGGAAGATCCTTGAAATAACGACGGACTTCGGCTGGAGTAATCTTGATATCCCCCACAATCTGCTGCTGCATTTTCTGTACCGTTTTTCCATCACGTATATTCTCGCGGAGCATTTCGCGTATTTGTGTAGAAGTCTTATTATAATATTCTTCTACTTTTTCCTTAGAACCAATCTGATCAATCAGCCAATTTGTACGTCTTTCCACATCACTGATAATTTCCTGTTCGGAAACCTCAATACTATCAATAGCAGCCTGATGAAGAAATAATTTCTGAATGGCAAGCTGTTCCGGAATAATACAATACGGATCACCATCAAACTTACGACCTTCATACTGGGCATTCAGACGCTCATTCTCTACATCCGATTTAAGAATGGCCTCGTCACCTACTACCCATACAACCTCGTCTATCACATTGTCCTGCCCGTATACAGAAACGGCAGCAAACAGCATCAACACCAGTGCATAAACTTTGGTACACATCAATTTATTCATTTGAATTCAAATAATAGTAATTAATCTTGTTCCTATCTGAAGCACGTTGGTATAACTCTTCTTTGACTTTATTTATAAAATCAACCCGCTTCAGGTTTATTAAAATCTCCTTAATTTCTTTTCTTGCAAAATCCAACGGCCTCTGTTCATCCTTACCCAAGAATTCTTCCACATGCAGAAAATAGCAAAACGCTGTGTCTTTTACTTCTATATTCCGGTTCTTGTCCAAATAATTCTCATCCGTATCAAGCGCTTTCAAAGGAATCTTGACAGCAATATCGGACAATGGCAGCCATCGGTCATAAAAGTAATCATAGCTTACCGCATTACGTAAGCTGTATTTTTCCAAATTCTCAATAGCATCCTGGTTATTCTTCTTATACCACTTGCGCACACTCGCTAAATCCTGAGAATGGAGAGGTACTTTTATAAACAATCCTTTCACAAAAGGATGTTCCGTATGAAACAGCTCCTTATTTTTCTCATAATAAGCGCTGATTTCCTCATCACTTATCTCATTTGCCAATTTCTGATTAACCAGTTCCTCCTGATACGTATGCATAATCAACGCCCTGCGATAGTTCTCCACCAGTTTGGCAATCTTCGCGTTATCAGGAATATTCCCTTCCGCCTTATCAAAAAGCAGCACATCTTCCACCCAATTCCTTATATAGTGTTCGGCAAACAAGACACTATCATCTTTTGAAATATTAAAAGGAAGTGCAGCCTGCAAGTCTTCTTTATAGAGATATTCACCGGCTACTTCCACTAAAGGAGTTTTTCCCTTATGGTCGTGCTCCGGACCGCACCCCGACAAAACACCCGCAATAACAAGTAACACTCCCCAGTTTTTCACGATATTCATATAACATTAAAACAGTGAACGAAGATACTGCAATAATTAATTACTTCCGTTATTATTAACTGTTTTTAAAACCTCTTGGTTAATTTCAACCTTATATTTCCGCTTCAAATCTTTCAACCAGGCATCCTGATAAACAGCCTGATAATCTTTGATAACCGCATCCTTTACGTCCTCATAACTCTCCGGACCTTTTTTCAGTTTCTTTCCCATCACAAAAACATAAGGCAAAGCGGGATCGGGCTGAAAGTCACCACATTTAAAAACCAGCTTATCAATATATCTATTGGTTCCTATCTGAAAGACACCTGTTTCTATACGAGCTTTGGGAAAAGAAGCGTTTCCAATCAGTCTATGCAATACATCTTCCCATTGGGATACCGGCTTTCTTTTCAGTTGTTTCTTAATGGCAGAAGCCATCTTTTTATCCTTACAATGAATCACTGCTCCACGGTAGTGCGGCAAATCCCAAGAATAATCCGATTTATGCTGTTTGAAAAAATGCTCCAAGTCACTTTCCTGCCAAGTTCCATCACCCGACTGATATTTTTGCGATAAACAGGCGGCAAGTAACCCATCATGTAATTCCTGCACCTGAAATGCCAGCCTTTCTCTCTGCCCGGCAGAAAGTTCCTGCCAGGTACGATTACCATTTTTCTCCAGATAATTCAATAATTGTTCCCGTTTCTCTTCAAAACTAATTCCAGGCTTGCGGTCTATCCATTTTATAATATGAATTCCCATAGGAGAATAAAAAGGAGCTGAAATCTTATTCTTTTCCAGAGAAGCCAGTTTATCTATCCATTCTTGCATATTTTTATTCACAGGCATCCAAGGTAACAGCCCTCCCATATTCTTACAAGTCGTATCATCTGAATACCGGCAAGCCAACGCAGAAAAATCCGCACCTCCCTGCAATGCTGCATAAACAGAATCCATTTGCTGCAATACCCTCAATTCATCTTGACAACCGACATTCTGAGGCAGGTATTTACTGATATGAGCAATTCTTATCCAATCATTCGTCTGTAGGCGTTGCTCACTTCGCAGGTATAGCTGACGGACTGTCTGCTCTTCCTTCTCAGCATCCACCAGATATTTTTTCAGCAGCTTACCACGATACCAAGCCATCTGCCTGCGGAATGCCGATAAAGTATCAATTCCCGTATCATGAGCATAGTGTACTTTTAATTTATAGTTGATAAAAGAAGATAGAAAAGAATCCGGAGTATGCTTATGGCTTTTACGAAAATAGTATTCAAATTCAGTGCGTTTTACCGGTTCTCCACCAATAGATAACACAACTTCTCCTTGCGCCCGCATTTTGAACGCGAACACAAGGAGAAGCGACAGAATACCGACAACTCTACGCGGCATCATTTATAAGTTTTTATTGAGGACGGCTATAGTTAGGAGCCTCACTAGTTATAGCGACATCATGCGGATGACTTTCCAGGACACCTGCATTCGTGATGCGGGTAAATTTGGCATCGTGCAACTGCTCTATATTGGCAGCGCCACAGTATCCCATACCTGCACGAAGACCGCCTACCAACTGATAGATTACTTCATACAAAGTACCTTTATAAGGAACACGGGCTGCAATACCTTCCGGAACCAGTTTCTTCACATCAGCAGTTCCACTCTGGAAATAACGGTCTTTCGAGCCATTCTCCATCGCTTCCAAAGAACCCATACCCCGATAAGACTTGAATTTACGTCCGTTGAAGATAATTGTATCACCCGGTGACTCTTCCGTTCCGGCAACCAGCGAACCAATCATCACACTATACCCACCGGCAGCCAAAGCCTTCACTACATCTCCCGAATAACGCAGACCACCGTCGGCAATCAAAGGTATACCGGTGCCTTTCAGTGCTTTGGCAACATCATATACGGCAGAAAGCTGAGGAACACCCACACCGGCAACCACACGGGTAGTACAGATAGAGCCCGGACCTATCCCGACTTTCACCCCGTCCGCACCGGCTTCCACCAGCATCTTGGCGGCTTCGCCCGTAGCGATATTACCTACCACAATATCAATGTTCGGGAAGCGTTTCTTGGCCTCTTTCAATTTTTCAATCACATACATGGAATGTCCGTGGGCAGTATCAATAACGATAGCATCCGCACCGGCATCCACCAAAGCCTGCATACGATCCAATGTATCGGCAGTCACACCTACACCGGCAGCTACGCGCAAACGGCCTTTGGCATCCTTGCAAGCCATCGGTTTATCCTTTGCTTTTGTAATATCTTTATAGGTAATAAGACCTACCAGTTTACCGTCCTTATCTACCACAGGCAATTTTTCAATCTTATGTTCTTGCAGAATCTGCGAAGCAGCCTCCATGTCAGTGGACTGGTTGGTAGTCACAATGTTCTCCTTCGTCATTACCTCATCAATACGTTTGTCCATATCCTTCTCAAAACGAAGGTCACGGTTCGTCACAATACCTACCAAATATCTTTCATCGTCTACTACAGGGATACCGCCGATTCTATATTCAGACATCAACGCAAGTGCATCTCTCACAGTAGATCCTCTCTTGATAGTTACGGGATCATAAATCATACCGTTTTCCGCACGTTTCACTATAGCTACCTGACGTGCCTGTTCTTCAATAGACATGTTTTTGTGAATCACACCGATCCCCCCTTCACGGGCAATGGCAATGGCCATTTTCGCTTCCGTAACCGTATCCATAGCGGCAGTCACAAAGGGAACTTTCAACTCGATGTTGCGTGAGAACTTAGTCGTGAGTTCGACTGTTTTTGGTAAAACTTCAGAATAGGCAGGGATCAACAATACATCGTCGTAGGTTAATCCGTCCATTACGATTTTATCTGCAATAAATGACATAGGGCTTTATGCGTTTAGATTTTATTGCGTGCAAATATACGCATTTTATTCAATATGGGAAAACGATGGAATATTTTTTTGTTAAGAAGAAAGGAATTTTAGTAGAACATGTCTTCCTTTATATCTTCCCCTGCATTTTGCAAGGATAACTCAACAACTTACTCTATCTCATCCCTAATAACAAAAAATAAAAAGAAAGCTGTCTATATAATGAATGTGACACTGATACAAGAAAAGCCAGACTTGGAGTTATGCAAGCCCGGCTTTCTTATTATTATCAAAACAACCAAAGATAAATCAATTTGCCATTTCAGAAATAAACTTAATACGAACCAACCGGATTTCATCCTCGGTATAGTCATCACCCAGCTCATCCATCGCGTCATCTATTTTATCTGTTGTAGATTCCTTGAAGTAATCATAAATATCGTTCAAATGGTCTTCATCCATAATTTCCTCTAGGAAGTAATCAATATTCAGCTTAGTCCCCGAATAAACAATAGCCTCTACTTCATCCAATAATTCACCGAACTCCAATCCCTTTGACACAGCAATGTCGTCCAAGGCCACCTTCCGGTCAATAGCCTGAATGATGGACACCTTCAGTTTGGATTTATTGGCCACTGTACGGACACGCAAATCCTCCGGACGCTCTATTTCATTTTCCTCACAATGCTTCTTTATCAATACGCAGAACTCCTGACCATAACGTTTTGCCAGTTCTCTTACATATTTCTCAATTTCAGGTGTCATCTCTTCATCATCTGTAATACTATAACCTACCGTGATCCCTGTCTGTGTTTCTTCGTCAAAAGAATTATCACTGGTTCCCCCAAAAAAAGCCCTCCACAGGTTCCGGTTGTGGTCCCGGAACTGGTTCTTTGTAAAATTGTTTTGCAACGGTACAATCATTGAATAAAACCGGCATGATTGTCATATGATAAAAATCCAGCAGTGAAATAAACTCCTCCAGATTTTTCATAAAACTATCGTGCTGCTGTCTCCATAATTCAAACGGCAAAAACAGGCGCACACTGTTTAATCCAAGTGAAGCCGCTAATGAAATTTCTTTTGCTGCCTCCTGAAACGCATTTTTATGATCATACTCCTGCAGCAGTGCATAAACGCCGCCTGCCGGTGTACTTGGCACAAAATTGAATCCGGAAATCCACTCATGCTCACGGAACCAACTCCATATCTCTTGTTCTGTCCACTTTCTGTTCATACTCCTGTTCCTCCACACTTCAAAATGATCGTCCTACGGTTTCAAACTTTCTGTTGCTCATTCCTTTACAGATCCCAAGGTGATTTCTGACACAAAGTATCTCTGCAAAAATGGATAAATGATTAAAATCGGAGCGGTAGAAATAACTATTTTGGATCCATTGAAGGTTCTTTATGACATTCTCCCTGCCAGCTGTTCTGTAGACAGTCCTGATTGAGACATATCGGAAATACAAATAACCAGCGACTAAATATAGGTCTGCAGTGGAAATTTTTCCGGCGTATCAATCAAAATCATTCCGTCAAAAAAGCTATTCCAGTGATTCACAATACAAAAAAGGGTAACTGCTGCAAGTGCCGGCTTCGACAACGGAATCAACATCTGTACAAGTTGTCGCGCTAATAACTGCACTCAAAGCCCTTTCCAAGACAAATTCAAAAAGAGAATTTCTATGAATTAAGGGAATTGCGCTTTCTTTGCGCATGATTTCAGTCATTTATACACAGTAAGCACAAAAACAATACTCTGCTACTTATTTTAAGCCGCATACCTCTTCAGCTCTTTCGCTACTTCATCCATATTTTTTTCTCCGTAAATAGTCAGCTTTGCCTTTTTACGAACTG
>ENA-ORNG01000608-ORNG01000608.1-human-gut-metagenome-genome-assembly--contig:-NODE-608-length-30375-cov-10.934004_pt1 | contig 30375 bp, 22 predicted proteins | sample MGYA00242113_ERZ509018 | MGnify/ENA primary metagenome ERZ509018 (study PRJEB26280, sample SAMEA2338711) | human gut metagenome | biome: human gut; feature: human-associated habitat; material: faeces... | reverse complement strand
CCAGGGCGACCTCCTGGAAATTGCCCGCGCGGACCACAGGGTCCTGGTGGGGCATGGGGTTCTTCTTCAGGCTCATATTAGGCATCTTACTTTACCTCCTGCTTGAACAGATTACAGGTTTCCTCATAGGCGTGGCGCTCAAAGTCCCGGTACATGGTGCCCCGGGCCATGGCCTCGGCCAGCTCCCGGGCAAAGTAGGTCAGGTAGATGTCCGCCCCGGCCCGGAAGGCCCCGGCGGCGATCTCGCACATCAGCGCCGTCTCGTCCCCCAGGCCCAGCCGCCCGCAGGTCTTGACCATGGCGTACTCCCCGCTGACGCTGTAGGCCGCCACGGGGACGTTGGTGGCCGCCTTCACCCGGGCGATGATGTCGCCGTAGGCCATAGCGGGCTTGACCATGACGATGTCGGCCCCCTCCTCCACGTCGGCCAGGGCCTCCTTCACCGCCTCCCGGCTGTTGTGCCAGTCCATCTGGTAGCTCTTCCGGTCCCCGAAGGCGGGGGCGGAGCCGGCGGCGTCACGGAAGGGGCCGTAGAAGGCGGAGGCGTACTTGGCGGCGTAGGACATGATGGGGGTGTTGCTGCGGCCCGCCCGGTCCAGGGCGGAGCGGATGGCCCCCACCCGGCCGTCCATCATGTCCGAGGGGGCCACCATGTCCGCCCCGGCCTCCACCTGGGACAGGGCGATGCGGCAGAGGTAGTCCAGGGTCTTGTCGTTGTCCACCTCGCTTCCGGCGAGAATGCCGCAGTGGCCGTGGGAGGTGTACTCGCACATGCACACATCCCCCACCAGGTACAGCTCCGGGAAGCGCTCCTTCAAGGCCCGCATGGCCCGCTGGACCACGCCGTCCTCCGCCCAGGCCCCGCTGCCGTACGCGTCCTTGTGGCCGGGGACGCCGAAGAGCATCATCTTGTCCACCCCGGCGGAGAGCATCTCCTCCGCCTTGTACAGCAGCTTGTCCACGCTGTAGTGGTACTGGCCGGGCATGGAGGGGATCTCCTCCCTGCGCCCCTCCCCCTCCACCACGAAGGCGGGGTAGATGAGGGCCGAGGGGCTCACCCGGGTCTCCCGGACCATTTTCCGCAGGGCCTCGCCGCTGCGGAGGCGGCGGGGGCGCTTGATCATGTCCATCTCTCTATCTCTCCTTTTCGTCTAAGGTCAGCGCCAGGTCCACCAGGCCGTCCACGGTGGCCTCCCCGGCGACGTATGTGGTCATGCCGTACCGGGCCGCCTGGGACTGGGTCTGGCTGCCGATGCACAGGGCCCGGACGGCGGACAGGTCCGTCCGCCCCGCCGCCGCGGCGAAGCCCCGGACGGTGGAGGCGCTGGTGAACACCGCCCAGGTCCGCTCGTCCAGGAGCGCCAGAGGCTCCAGCACCGGGTGCCTTGTCAGCGCCGTCTCATAGATGGCCTCCTCCCGGACCTCCACTCCGGGGACCCGGGACAAGATCTCCGGCAGGACGGGGTTCCCCTCCCTGGCCCGGGCCAGGAACACCCGGTCCCCGGGCCGCAGCTCCGATGCCAGGGCCCGGCCCAGGGAGGCGGCGTCGTAGGCAGGGGGGATCAGGTCCGCGAAAAGCCCGAAGCCCGCCAGGGCCTTGGCGGTGCCGGGACCCAGGGCGGCAATCTTCAGGTGGGCCAGCCGCCGGGCGTCCATACCCCGCTCCCGGAGGAGGTCGAAGAAGATCTCCGCTCCCGAGGGGCTGGTCAGCACCAGCCAGGTGCTGTCCGCCAGGGCGGTGAGATCCGCCTCCGGCAGGGGCCGCGGGTCGATGGCGGGCAGCTCCACCACCTCCGCCCCCAGCTCCCGGAGCCGGGCCGTCAAAGTCCCGGCCCGCCGGCGGGGGCGGGTCACCAGAAAGCGCTTGCCGAAGAGAGGCCGGCGCTCCGCCCAGGCGAAGGGGTCCGACAGCCGGCAGACCCTGCCCACCACGATCACCGACGGGGCCTCCAGATCCCGGGCGGCCTCCGGCAGGGTCTCCAGGGTGGCCACCTCCCGCCTCTGTCCGGCGGTGGTGCCCCGGTGGAGGGCGGCGGCGGGCATGTCCGGGGCCATACCGGCCTCCATCAGCCCCCGGCACAGCGCCGGCAGGGCCCCCACCCCCATGAGAAACACCAGGGTGCCCCCCATGCGGACCAGGGCCTCGTAGTCCAGGTCCAGCTCCTGGCCCTGGCGCCGGTGGGCGGTGATGATGTGGACGGAGGGGCTGTAGTCCCGGTGGGTCACCGGGATGCCGCAGTAGGCGGGCACGGCGATGGCTGAGGTGATCCCCGGCACCACCTGGAAGGGGACCCCGTGGGCGGCCAGGAGCTCCAGCTCCTCCCCGCCCCGGCCGAAGAGGAAGGGGTCTCCCCCCTTCAGCCGGACCACGGTGTGGCCCGCCAGGGCCTCCTCCAGGAGGATGCGGTCGATCTCCTCCTGGCTCCTGGTGTGGCGGCTGGCCCGCTTGCCCACGTTGACGCACCGGGCGGCGGGGGGAATCATGGCCAACACCTCATCCCCCACCAGGGCGTCGTAGACCACCACGTCAGCCCGGTCCAGGAGCGCCTTGCCCCGGAGGGTCATCAATCCCCCGTCCCCGGGGCCCGCCCCCACCAGAAAGACCTGTCCCATCATCTGCCGTCCCCTCCCTCCAATTCCTGCCGCAGCCTGGCGGCCAGGGCACGCCCCAGACCGGCGGCGTCACCGGCGGGGCCCCTGGCCTCGCCGGTGGTGTATGTATCCAGCCTCTCGCTGTAGCAGAGCCCCCGGAGATGGACCTCGCCGTCCTCCACCTGGGCGAAGGCCGCCGCGGGGCTGCTGCACCCGCCGTCCAGGGCGGTGACAAAGGCCCGCTCCGCCGCCGTGGTGACGGCGGCGTCCCTGTCGAAGAAGGGCTCCAGGCAGCTGTAGTCCTCCCCGGCCCGGCCCTGGACGCACAGCACCCCCTGGCCCGCCGCCGGGATCATCTCCTCCGGGGCGAAGTACCGGCTGATCCGCTCCTCCAGCCCCAGCCGCTTCAGCCCCGCCGCCGCCAGGATCAGGGCCCCGTACTGGCCGCCGTCCAGCTTGGCCAGCCGGGTGAGGACGTTGCCCCGGACCAGCTGAAAGGTCGCGTCCGGGTACAGCGCCGCCAGCTGCAGCATCCGCCGCCGGCTGGCGCAGCCCACGGGCAGATCCCGGTCCCACGCTTCGCGGCCCAGGGGCAGCACCAGGGCGTCCCGGGGGTCCTCCCGCCGGGAGAAGCCCAGCAGGGGCAGGTCCGCCGGGGTCTCCATGGGCAGGTCCTTGCAGGAGTGGACGGTGACGTCGCACCGCCCCTCCCGGAGGGCTCGGTCCAGCTCCTTGACGAACAATCCCTTGCCCCCCACCTGATCCAACGCCCGGTCCAGGATCCTGTCGCCGGTGGTCTTCATGGTCACCAGCTCCGCTCCGATCCCCCGCTGTTCCAGGGACCGCTGGAGCAGACGGGCCTGCTCCACCGCCAGCCGGCTCTCCCGGGTCCCGATTCTGATGGTCCTCACAGCTCACCCTCCAATAAGATCCGTATGGCGGCGGCCAGACGCTTGACCAGGCCGTGGTCCGTGCCGCCGGCGTTGACCCCCACCACCACATCGCCCCGGACCGCCACGGCGGGGAAGTGGAAGTCGCATTGATCCTGGTCCGAGGCGTTGTTCACCGGCACGCCCCGCTGGCGGCAGAGGCGGACGATCTCCCGGTTCACCTGGGGGTCATTCGTGGCCGCCAGCACCAGGTCCGCCGCCGGCATGGCCTCCGGCCGGAAGACATCCTCCACCCACGCCACCCCCGGCAGGGAGCGGATGGCGGGGGCGATCTCCGGGGCCACCACGGTGACCGCCGGGCCGAAGCGGGACAGGGTCTCCACCCGCCGGGACGCCACCGCCCCGCCGCCGTAGACCAGCACCCGCCGGCCTGTCAGGTCGATATAGAGGGGAAAACGTCTGGCCATGGGCAACCCTCCCAGCTTGTCAATTCACGGGCCGCGAGGCCCTGTCAGATCCGCCGCGTTATGTCAGAGTATACCCTGTTTCACGCCGCTTGTAAATACCGCGGGGAACGGTCAGTCCCTCCGGCGGCGTCGGATCGACCACACCCCCGCGGCGGCCAGGAACAATGCCAGACCGCCCAGGGACAGGAGCAGGACGAAGAGTCCGGAGTAAAAACCCGCGCCGCCGCCGATGACATGGAGTCCGTCGGGGGTTTTTTGCACCATGGGTCCCCAGTAGGAGGAGGTGAAGGGCGAGGTCAGCCGGTAGGGATTGCTGCTCACCCAGCCGTTGAGGGCCAGGACCGTCTCCACACACCAGGGGGCCAGCCACAGCCACAGTCCCGTCCAGGCGCAGGAGAGAGAACCCTTGAACCATCCGTTCACCGGCAGGTAGCGGATGATGCCCAGAAGGCCCCAGGGCAGGGCCAGGCCGATCAGAGCCAGGGGGACGCCCTGGGGGAAGAACCATCCCCCGTCGGCGGTCCAGGCCGAGGCGGCCAGGATGGCGAAGAGCAGGACCGTCTCCACGGCGAAGTAGAGCAGGGCCTTGTGGTCCTCCAGGGGCCCCAGGGGCAGCTGGCAGAGGACCACCGGCAGGAACAGGAGCCCCAGGCCGAAGAGGACGCTCACCGCCGCCACAGGGAACCAGTCCCCGCCGTAGGCCAGCTGGCACACCAGAAGCAGCAGCAGGAACAGGGCGGTCTCGACGGCCAGATACAGGGTGAGCTTTTTGTCCCGGAAAAAGGAGGGCAGAGGGAGCTGCCGGAGGAACACCGGGACGAAGATCAGGCTCAGGCCGAAGACGCACCCCATGGCCGCCCCCGGGAACCAGGTCCCGCCGGTGTAGAGGCAGCAGATCAGAAGCAGGAGCTCCAGCCACACCAGGAAGGAGGCGGCGGCCAGATGCCACTTGACCCCCTCCGTTTTGGGATTCATGATCGCCAGGGCCGGCACCAGGGTGGGGGAGGCGGCCAGCCCCACCGCCGCCAGGGCAATCCAGAACCAGCTCAAGGTCCCCTGCGCCGCCAGGTTTCCGATGGCGCAGCCCAGCAGCACGACGCCGAAGAGGATGTAGAGGGCCGCCCGGTAGTTCCGGGTCAGGCGGAGGTACTTGGCCGCCAGGCGGTCGGCGGAGCGGCGCTCCGTGTCCTCGCTGGCGGTGAGCAGCTCATGCTCGGTGACCCCCAGCACGGCGCAGATGTCCCGGAGCAGTGTCACGTCCGGGTAGCTCATCCCCCGCTCCCATTTGCTGACGGCGGACTCCGTCACGTACAGCTTCTCGGCGAACTCCCTCTGGGTCAGGCCCATGGCCCGCCGCCGCTCTCGGATGTACTCGCCGAAGGTTTTTTTACTTTCCATGTGGAAACTCCTCAATCGTTCAGTGAGGTCTTGCAAGCCTGGCTCCACTGTATGACCGGCGGGGCGAAAAGTCAACCGTTTCCCGGCGATTTCCGGCTCGACCGTTGGGAAAGTCCTTTGTTTGCAAGGCTTTGCGGCCTTCCCGCACGGATGAGAAAAAGAAAGCCCCGAGCCTCCTTGGGGGAGGCCCGGAGCGAAACGCTGTGGGATACGGGGGCGGCTTACGCCTTCCGGCGGCGGGCAAAGGCACGCTGGATGGCCTTGACGCACTCCACGATGGGGATGACGCTGACGGCCAGCAGCAGGGCCACGGCGTACTCAGGCAGGCTGATGTGCTCCAGCATGAAGGCGTCGGAGATGCCGGGCAGGTAGATGACGCAGGTGGTGAGCAGCAGGCTCATCAGCATGGCGCCCCACAGGATCTTGTTGTGGGAGCCCAGCTTGAAGACGCTGCCCCGCTGGCTGCGGAGGTTGAAGCTGTGGAAGATCTCGGCCATGTTCATGGTCAGGAAGGCCATGGTCATGCCGTCGGCGCTCTGGGTGATCTCCCACACGCCGGACTCCATATAGTGGCCGATGAAGTAGGCCGCCAGGGTGACCACGGTGACCATGGCGCCCTGGTAGACCACGTCCACGCCCAGGCCGCCGGCGAAAATGCCGTCGCTGGCCTTGCGGGGGGGACGCTCCATCAGGTCGGGCTCCGCCTTCTCCACGCCCAGGGCCAGAGCGGGGAAGCAGTCGGTGATCAGGTTGATCCACAGCAGGTGGACAGGCTCCAGAATGACGAAGCCGAAGAGGGTGGCCAGGAAGACGGAGAGGACCTCGCTCATGTTGGACCCCAGCAGGAACTGGATGGCCTTGCGCATGTTGTCGTAGATCCGGCGGCCCTCGCTGACGGCGCCCACGATGGTGGCGAAGTTGTCGTCGGCCAGGACCATGTCCGCCACGTTCTTGGTCACGTCGGTGCCGGTGATGCCCATGCCCACGCCGATGTCGGCGGACTTGATGGAGGGGGCGTCGTTGACGCCGTCGCCGGTCATGGCGGTGATGCAGCCCTGCTTCTTCCAGGCGTTGACGATGCGGACCTTGTGCTCGGGCTGGACCCGTGCGTAAACGCTGTAGTGCCGGATGTTCCGGTCCAGCTCCTCGTCGCTCATCTGGTTGAGCTGAGAACCGGTGATGGCCTGGTCGTCGTGCTCCAGGATGCCCAGCTGCCGGGCGATGGCCACGGCGGTGTCCCGGTGGTCGCCGGTGATCATCACCGCACGGATGCCGGCGGTCTTGCACTCGGCGATGGCGTCCTTCACCTCGGGGCGGATGGGGTCGATCATGCCCGCCAGCCCCAGGAAGACCAGGTCGTGCTCCAGAGCCTCGGGGGACTGGTCGGAGGGCATGGCGTCGTGATGACGCTCAGCGGCGGCCAGCACCCGGAGGGCCTGGTCGGCCATGGCCTTGTTCTGGGAGAGGATCTCCCTCTGGCCCGCCTCGTCCAGAGGCAGGACCTTGCCGTCCTTCCTGTAGTGGGTGCACTTCTTGAGCACCTCGTCGGGGGCGCCCTTGGTGTACTGGACGAAGCCGTCCGCCGTGCGGTGGATGGTGGACATCATCTTCCGGCCGGAGTCGAAGGGGGCCTCGCCCACCCGGGGGGTCTCCGCCTCCATGGCGGGCTTGCTGAGGCCGATCTTGGTGGCCCAGTTCACCAGGGCGCACTCGGTGGGCTCGCCCACGGCGTTGCCGGTCTCATCGGGGTTGGCGTCGGAGCACAGGGACATGGCCCGGGCGGTCTCCGCCTCGTCGCCCCAGTGGTCCACCACGGTCATCTTGTTCTGGGTCAGGGTGCCGGTCTTGTCCGAGCAGATGACCTGGGCGCAGCCCAGGGTCTCCACGGCGGTGAGCTTGCGGATGACGGCGTTGCGCTTGGACATGTTGGTCACGCCGATGGACAGCACGATGGTCACCACCGTGGCCAGGCCCTCGGGGATGGCGGCCACGGCCAGGCTCACGGCCACCATGAAGGTGCTGACGATGGTGTCGATGTCGAACCGGCCCGCCCGCAGCAGGCTGAAGGCGAAGATGAACACGCAGATGCCCAGCACCAGGACGCTGAGAATGCGGCTGAGCTGGCCCAGCTTCCGCTGCAGGGGGGTCTCCCCCTCCTCCGCCTGGGCCAGAGCGTCGGCGATCTTGCCCATCTCGGTGGTCATGCCGGTCTCGCACACCACGGCCCGGCCGCGGCCGTAAACCACGGTGGAGCCCATGTAGAGCATACAGTGGCGGTCGCCCAGGGGAACCTCGCCCTCGCTGGCGATGGCGGCGACCTCCTTCTCCACCGGCACGCTCTCGCCGGTGAGGGCGGCCTCCTCGGCCTTCAGGCTGGCGCTCTCGATGATGCGGCAGTCGGCGGGCACGGCGTCGCCGGCCTCCAGGATGACGATGTCGCCGGGGACCAGCTCGTCGCTGCGGAGCATGACCATCTTTCCGTCCCGCAGCACCTTGCTGGTTGCCGCCGTCATCTCCTGGAGGGCCTCAATGGCCTTCTCCGCCTTGCTCTCCTGGTACACGCCCAGCACGGCGTTGATGAGCACCACGATTAGGATGATGAACACATCCGCGAAGCTCTCGCCGGAGTAGGCGGCGGTGACGCCGGAGACCGCCGCGGCCACCAGCAGAATAATGATCATTGGGTCGCTCAGCTGCTTGAGGAAGCGCTGGAGCAGGGTGACTTTCTTTCCCTCGGCCAGCTTGTTGGGGCCATACTGCTCCAGCCGGCGGCTGGCCTCCTGGCCTGTCAGCCCGGTCTCAGAGCTCTTCAGGTGCTCCAATACCCGGTCGGGGGACTCTTGGTGGAAGTTCACTGTTGCATTACCTTGCCTTTCCTTTTTGTAATGTGGTGAGTGAGATATGCGCACATACCGGCCACAGGCGAATAATCCGCCTGTGGCCGGCATGAGGTCGCTTTGGTTGCCGGACGGCGGAGTTAACGGGCCGCCATCACCGCTTGCCGCGGAAGGTCAGCAGCTTGCTGAAGTCCGTGCCTCTGGGCCGGATCCGGTCGGGGTCGCTGAACAGGTCCACCGTCAGCTTCTTGATCACCGGGGACAGGCCGATGAGGGCAATCAGGTTGGGGAAGGCCATCAGGCCGTTGAACAGGTCCGCGAACTCCCACACGGTGTCCAGGCTGGCCACGCAGCCCACAAACACCATGATGACATAGGCCACCTGGTAGAGGCGGATGGCGATACGCCTGCCCTTGAACAGGTACTCCACACACTTCTCGCCATAGTAGTACCAGGCGATGATGGTGGCGAAGGCAAAGAGCATCAGGCCAACAGTAACAATATACTGGCCGCCGGTGAACGCCTGCTCAAAGGCGGCGGAGCTCATGGCGCCCTCGTTCATCATGGGATCGGCGTGCCACAGACCGGAGGTCAGGATCACCAGGCCGGTGATGGTGCACATGACGATGCTGTCGAAGAACACCTCGAAGGAGCCCCACAGGCCCTGGCGGGCGGGGTGGTCGTTGGCGGCGGTGGCGTGGGCGATGGGGGCGGAGCCCATGCCGGCCTCGTGGGTGAACACGCCCCGGGCCATACCGATGCGGCAGGCGTACATCACGGTAGCGCCCAGGAAGCCGCCGGTGGCGGCGGTGCCGGTAAAGGCGTCATGGAAGATGCTGGCAAAGGCCGCCGGGATCTCGCCGGCGTTGAGGATCAGCACCACGATAGCGCCGACAATATAGAAGATTGCCATGAAGGGCACCAGGATCTCCGTCACGCTGGCGATGCGGGTAATGCCGCCGATGACCACCAGGGCGGCCAGCAGAGCCACCACGATGCCGATGGCCCACAGGGGGATGCCGAAGGAGCTATTGACGCCGGTAGCCAGGGAGTTGGCCTGGACGCTGGCGCCGATGCCGAAGGAGGCGATAAAGCCGAAGAGCGCGAACAGAACGGCCAGCCACTTGAGGCCCAGGCCCCGGGTGATGTAGTACATGGGGCCGCCCACCAGCTCACCCTTCTCGTTGGTGGTGCGGTAGGCCACGGACAGGGTGACCTCGCAGTACTTGATCACCATGCCCACCAGGGCGCTGAGCCACAGCCAGAACATGGCGCCGGGGCCGCCGGTGGCGATGGCCAGGGCCACGCCCACGATGTTGCCAGTGCCGACAGTGGCCGCCAGGGCGGTGCACACCGCCTGGAACGGTGAGATATCTCCCTCGTGCATCTGGGACTTGTCCTTTTTCTGGAACAAGGTCTTGGTGGTATAGCGCATCACGATGCCGAAGTGGCGGAAGATGACGCCCTTGGTGACAATCAGCAGGAACAGGCCCGTGCCGATCATCAGCACCACCATGGGAATACCCCAGATAACGTTGTCGTTCAGGCTCGCGAGAAATGTCATAAACTGTTCAAACATGTTCTATCCTCCCATCCATTTTTTACTTTCTTTTTTTGCCCAGTCGTAGCGTCGTGTCAGGTCCTTGGAAAGGGTCTGCCGGGGTTACGGCTCGGAAACATCACTCCTCTCTATTGGCATAGTTTGAAAACTCCCGCCCGGGACAGGGTCCGCTGGCGAGAGACATTTCTATGGCAATCCATTATATGATATGTTTTTATAAATTTACTATACTTTTCCTGGTTTGTCAATGGCTGGGGAGGCGGAGGAAAAAACCTTGACGGGGATTTAACAAAAGCGGCAGGCTCCCGGGGCCCTTGACAGCCGCCCCGGGAGTGGATTATGATGGCGGAGAAAAACAGAGCGGGAGTGAAAACGGCATGTTTCAAGGCTATCGTCAGGAGACCCTGGACTTTTTGTGGGGAATCCGCTTCAACAACGACCGGACCTGGTTCCAGGCCCACAAGGAGGAGTATCTCCGCTGTCTCTACGAGCCCACGGCGGCGCTGGGGGAGGAGGTCTACGACCGCTTCGCCTCCAAGCGGCCCAAGCTGGGGCTGGACCTCCACATTTCCCGGATCTACCGGGACGCCCGGCGGCTCCACGGCCGGGGTCCCTACAAGGACCACCTGTGGTTCTCCCTGCGGCCGGAGCGGGACGCGTGGACCCACCGGCCGGTCTTCTGGTTCGAGGTGGCTCCGGAGGGGTGGAGCTACGGCGTGGGCTGCTGGAACGCCGCGCCCGCCACCATGGCCGCCCTGCGGCGGGACATTGACGGCGGCGGAAAGGAGATCGCCCGTCTGGCCCGCCGCCTGGCCCGGCAAGAGGTCTTTACCCTCCAGGGCCAGGACTACGCCCGCCCCAAGGGAGAGCCCGGCCCCCTGCTGGCCCCCTGGTACAACAAAAAAAGTTTGTCTATCGGCTGCGACCGCCCCTTCGACGACCTGGTGTGTTCTCCTGAGCTGGCGGACACACTGGTGGAGGGTTTTGAATTTCTTCTGCCCTACTATGTGTATTTCGATTCCCTGTGCAAGACCGGCCTGGAGGACCTGAAGTAGGGGACCTGGATATAGACGGCAAAGGCTCCCAGTCCCTGCGGCATTGATGGAGAAGATCAGGTCAGAAAAAAGCTTACTGAAGCGGCTCTCAAAACGGGAGCCGCTTCAGCATGGTTTTTGGGAAAAGCGGCCACGGCCCGCACCTGAGTTCGGGAGGCGCCGGGGCTGTCTTCCGCGCCTTGGCCGCGCGTCCGGTGAACGGCGCACCGTGTTTCCAGGGAAACAAAACCAGCCGGCGGCCTGCATACCTTCCCCTCTTTTGCGGATACTAACCATGTTTTCCAAGAAAACCACGGGAGGAATCGAGAATGAAAGCAACTGGGATCGTGCGGCGCATCGACGACCTGGGCCGGGTGGTCATCCCCAAGGAGATCCGCCGCACCATGCGCATCCGGGAGGGCGACCCGTCACTGATTACATTGGAGCCGTGGCAGAAATTCTGCGTTGGAATGCTGGATCTGGCAAAACGGGGCGGGTGGAGTTGTACATCCTGACGAATGGCATCCTTTCCACCGTAGATATTCGAGAGGGGTGTAAAGGAGCAAAATCAGAGGAAAACAGACCACATTGGCAGGCAAAGAGACCCATTTCTGTCTCGCTTTACAGTGCAGGATGTGGTAAAATGAGGCTGATCAGCCGGGAGGTACATACCATGGACGAGAAAAAGCAGAACGATCAGATCCAACTCTTTGAAAATCAAAAGATCCGCACCGCCTGGGATGCGGAACAGGAGGAGTGGTACTTCTCCGTGGTGGACGTGGTGGGGGCATTGACCGACCAGTCCACGCCGCGGGGAGCCAGCACCTATTGGGCGGTGCTGAAAAAACGCCTGAAGGAAGAGGGGGCGGATCAACTGCTTACAAATTGTAAGCAGTTGAAAATGACCGCCGCCGACGGCAGAAAGCGGCTCACCGACGTGGCCGACACGGAGCAGCTGCTGCGGATTATCCAGTCCATCCCCTCCCCCAAGGCGGAGCCCTTCAAGCTGTGGCTGGCCCAGGTGGGCCGGGAGCGGATCGAGGAGACCATCGACCCAGAGCAGGCCATCGACCGGGCCCTGGAGACCTACCTGAAAAAGGGCTACTCCGAGGAGTGGGTTCACCAGCGGCTGCTGGCCATCCGCATCCGCAACGAGCTCACCGATGAGTGGCAGAAGCGGGGCGTGGAGAGGGGCCGGGAGTACGCCATCCTCACCGACGAGATCAGCCGGGCCTGGTCCGGCATGACCACCCGGCAGTATAAGCGGCTCAAAGGGCTGAAAAAGGAAAACCTGCGGGACAACATGAGCGACCTGGAGCTGGTGCTGAACATGCTGGCCGAGGCCTCTACCACCAGCATCTCCCGTTCGGAACAGCCCGAGGGCCTGGAGGAAAACCGAAAGGTGGCCCGGCGGGGCGGCCGCATCGCCGGCAACGCCCGGAGGGAGCTGGAGCAGGAGACCGGCCGGCCGGTGGTGACGGCGGAGAACGCCCAAACCCTCCAGCAGCTGGTGACCGGAGTGGTGGAGGATGCGGCGGAGCTGGCGGAGGGGACGGAGGAACTCCAGCATAAGGATAACAAAATTTCCGATAAGGATCGGGATAATTAGATGCAGAGCTTATAGCTTGCCTAAGCACTCAGGCACAAACCCAGCCCGCATGGAGTAAGTATCTATGCAGGCTGGGTTTCCTTTACCCTATTGCACTAAAAAATAGTGTACAACAAAGTTCGTAACAAATCTGTGTGATCGATATTTGTATTATTCGGCAAATCGATGTATAATGTCAGAAAAGCCGTTCAAAAACAAGGGGTTTTTAGATATGGACTATGTGACACCAAAAGATAAAGCGGCGGAATGGGGCCTTACTCAGCGGAGAGTTGAGATTCTGTGCGGAAATGGTCGCATCCCAGGCGCATATCGCTTGGGACGGGTCTGGGCTATCCCAAAAGATGCACAGAAACCGTTGGATGGAAGAACTCGTCAAGCCAAAGAAGTTTTTAAAGGAGACCGCTGATGTTTTATCAAATGATCACCAATGCACGGGACCGTTGGTTTTCCTCCCCTGCTTGTACTGCGCGGGAGGTCGTGAAATATATTGAGCAGACAAACCAGATGCGTGACGCCCAGGTGGATGCCATCAAGACATATCTGTACCTGAAAATCGCCTGTGGATGTGCGCCGCTCTCGCAGTTATTTTGCCAGGGGGCATTCAATACCCTGGACTTGGAGCAGGAGGAAATTTCCACCAGCGTCCGTGACTTTCTGACTGCCCATCCTGCTGCTGCGGCGCTGTTTGAATATGCCTGTCTAAAAAATGACAGCGGGGAACAGGTTTCCGAGATGCTGGAAAAGCAGATCCGCAAAGACCCGGAGAGTATTGATTATGAAATATTCTTCCAGAAGGCCTTCTATGGGGTGTCCTATACAGACTACCTGTTCAGTCTCCCCATGGGAGCGGGAAAGACCTATCTGATGGCGGCATTCATCTACCTGGATCTGTATTTTGCCAGAAATGAACTGAATAACCCAGCCTTTGCCCACAACTTTATGATCTTCGCCCCCTCCGGCCTGAAGTCCTCTGTGGTGCCAAGTTTGAAGGCCATCCAGCGGTTTGACCCCACCTGGGTGATCCCGGAACCGGCCGCCTCGGAGATCAAGCGGCAGCTGTCTTTTGAGGTACTGGATCAGTCCAAGACCGCGAAGAAATCCAACAAGACGAAAAATCCCAATGTGCAGAAGATCGCCAATCATCAGCCCCTTTCCGAATTGTTCGGCCTGGTGGCTGTGACCAACGCAGAAAAGGTGATCCTGGATCGTATTCAGGAAAAGGCCGGACAGATCAGTATGTTTGAGGAAAGCGATGATGAAAAGGATCGCCAGGCCAACGAGCTGCGAAACCTGATCGGAAAGCTGCCCTCTTTATCTGTATTTATCGATGAGGTCCACCACGCGGTCAGTGACGAGATCAAGCTCCGCGCCGTAGTCAGCAAGTGGGCGAAGAATCAGACCGTTAATTCCGTGGTTGGCTTTTCTGGTACACCCTATCTGGAAAAGGCGGAGAAAATCAAGGTGACTGATGGTCTCTCAGTATCCTCGGCGGAGATTTCCAATATCGTCTATTACTATCCGCTCATCGACGGCGTAGGAAACTTTCTCAAGCGGCCCATTGTGAAAATTGCAGATATTTCTGATAGTAGCCGCATTATTGAAAATGGCGTCAGAGATTTTCTCGATGCTTATCAGGACACCGTATATCCCGGCGGAACACTGGCCAAGCTGGGCATCTACTGCGGAACCATTGAAAAGCTGGAGGAGCTGGTCTACCCCATAGTAGCTCGTATCGCGGCGGAGTGTGGACTTTCCGGTGATGCCATTCTGAAATTTCACAAAGGCAATAAGCAGTATCCACAGCCGGCCGATAGCCAGATGGAGTTTGACAGCCTGGATCAGCCTTTCTCAAAAATCCGAATTGTGCTGTTGGTGCAGATCGGAAAAGAGGGCTGGGATTGCCGCAGCCTGACGGGAATCATTCTCTCCCAAGAGGGAGATTGCCCCAAAAACATGGTGCTGCAGACCGCTTGCCGCTGCCTGCGTCAGGTACAGAAAGACGCGCTGGAAACGGCTTTGATCTATCTAAACAGCAGCAATGCTGAAAAACTAAACGCTCAACTGCTGAAACAGCACCATATCTCCCTGAAAGAGTTTTGTGAAGCAGATCCCCATAAAGTGTCGCTGGCTCGGTATGACCGCACCGATCATCTCCATCTGCCCAAGGTGGACTTCTATCAGCTGAAGATACACTATGAAACTTTGATCGTAGATCCCTCTGAGCCGGAAAAAACACTCCCGGATGTTTGCAAAAATGCAAGTATTGTAGCAGGCACCATTAAAACCACCGACTTCTCCATGGAGGTAACGGATACCAGAGTGGATAATGAGGAACACGGTGTTGTCCCGGCGTCTTATTCTCCCTGGCTTTATAACATCGTCCGCAGTTCCCTCTACACTCTTACCATGGAGGAATTGCAGCCCTATGATGCCCAGCTGAGATCTATCTTTGAGGAAATCACTTATCAACGGGATGGCTCGCGGTATTTCAGTTCCAAATATGATCTGCTCCAGGTGGAGGCGAATATCCGCAAGACCTTTTGCGCCCTTCGCTCCTACGAGACCCGTGAAGAGCGGATACCTCAGTCGGCCAGCCTGCTGAACATTGCCAACTTCACGCAGGTAGTTGAGGCAGAACGGCCACAGGATTACTATCCCGACCAGGAGACGGCACAAAAAATCGTTCTGGATGACCAGGGTAAACTGAAATTAGACAAGAAGGCACAGGCGATGATGGAGTTGGCCCAGGAGATGGGGCAGGAAGATGTCCTGAACATGCTCCGCAAAAAGTATTCCTCCCACCCCCAAAAGGACCGCTCCTTCCACTATCTGCCCTATCACACCGACAGCGGCTTTGAGCAGATATTCCTGCGGGAGGTGCTGACCTTCCCGGAAATCGAGCATCTGGGGCTTGAGGTTTACTACAACGGCGACCGGGCTATGACGGAGTTTAAGATCAAGTGCTACAAACGAAGCGCCGGTACCTGGCAGTATGTGGGGATGTACACACCGGACTTCCTCATTCTCCAGCGCAAAGACGGCAAGATCCATAAGGCTATGATCGCCGAGACCAAGGGCGAAGCCTATGCCAACGATCCAAAATTTAAGGATAAAAAGGCCTTCGTGGAGACGGAGTTCCTTCGGCAAAACAACGCCGCCTTTGGCTATGCGCGGTTTGAGTATCTGTATTTGGAGGATACGCTGCCCGAGCGGGACAGGCTTGTCATGACGCAGAGGAAAATTTGTGAATTTTTTCAGAGGTGATAACTTTGAATTTACAGCGTAGAATTGCCGCTTTATCTGGCATATTGTCTCTTCTTTCATTAGTTGTAGCTATTATTTTAAATTCTTTCGAGTTTTCATTTGCAAGCAATCTTTCTTTAGGCTTATTTTCGAGTGGAATTCTAATATGTGGAACAGCTATTGTAACTTATTTTTACGAGAGAAATCGTGCGGTACTTTCTCTATATAACGGTTGCCATGACTTTATGGAAGCTCTAAATAAGAACCTGAGAGTAGACAACAGGATTGGAATATATGAGTTGAAAGACAATCTTGAAGAGATGCAAAAAGTCTACAAAAAAGAGGTTTATTTTTATATATGCCAGTTACTCTCAATGAATAAACATTTCAAACTTACTAAGATAATCAAAGAGATCTGGGAATCTGTTAGGAAGGTTTATTTGCTCGTGGTAGAAGACAACAGTAAAGTTTGTCAGTTTCTCATAGGAGATATATCGGAAGATGAAATAAGAAGTTATACTTTTAAGTATACAAGCGGTGATTCTATAAAACAGATAAAGTGTCTTCAAGAAGCATTGGATAAGCTTTCCTACCACATGAATTATTACAATATTCGAAAAGGGAAAAACTCCAAGGAGGAGCATGACCATGCCGATTAAATATGTGCCTTTTATCCCGGAGCCTGTGGAAGGACAAGCTGTACTGGGAAACTTTAACCGTGTTCTCAAGTATAAGGGCGCGGATGATATGTCCATGGTGCTCCAGCGTGGAATGCCCCTTTATGAGATGGAAAAGCAGGAAACCGTGGGGGAAAACAAGGATGGCAACCTGGTCATCCGTGGAGAGTGCGTCTCCGCCTGCGCTTTTTTGAAGGAGCAGGGTATCCAGGTGGACCTGGTGTACATCGATCCGCCCTTTGCCAGCGGCGCCGACTATGCCAAGAAGGTGTATCTCCGCCGTAACCCCAAGGTGGCTGAGGTCATCGACCTGGCGGAGCAGGAGCTGGACATCGAGGAACTGAAAGCCTTTGAGGAAAAGATGTACGGCGATGTATGGGACAAGGAAAAGTATCTCAACTGGATGTATGAAAATCTCATGGCGATTAAAAGTGTGATGAGTGAAACTGCGTCCATTTATGTGCATTTGGATTACCACATCGGGCATTATGTAAAAATCCTAATGGATGAGATTTTTGGTGAAGAAAGATTCAGAAACGAAATTGTTTGGAAACGAAAGCAAGGAAATCTCGGACAATCAAAGCAGTATGGTATTGTAACAGATTCTATTTTCTTTTACACAATGTCTGAAGACTATGCCTTTGAAACGCCATTAACCAAAGATGGGCAAGAGGACTATATTAAACGATTTAAATATGATGATGGAGATGGCCGAAAATATCGCCTAAGCCCATTGGTTAGCCCATCGTATAGTCCGTCATTAGTATATGAATATAAAGGATATGCTCCTCCAAAAAATGGTTGGTCTGTATCGCCTGAAACAATGGAACGCTATGAAAAAGAGGGAAGATTAAAATTTCCACGAGATAAAAACCAGCGGATTGAAAGAAAGCAATACTTAGATGAATGGGAAGGTAGCCCTATACAAAATTTATGGACGGATATTTTTGTCATTAATCCAGTTGCTGAAGAACGCTTAGAGTATTCAACTCAAAAACCCGAGGCACTTCTTGAACGTATTATCAGGGCATCCTCCAACGAAGGTATGCTCATTGCCGATTTCTTCGGCGGCAGCGGTGTCACTGCGGCGGTGGCCAACAAATTGGGCCGTCATTTCATCCATTGTGACATCGGCCTCAACTCTATCCAGACCACCCGAGACCGCCTGAAGGCGGACGGGGCCCAGTTCCAGGTGCTGGAGATCAAGGACGGCGTCCAGCTCTACCGCAACCCTGTCCAGACCATGGATAAAATCAAATCCCTGATCCCCGGCCTGAAAAACGAGGACTCCCTGGACTCCTTCTGGGAGGGGGCCATCACCGACAGCAGGCTGGGTACTATCCCAGTCTATGTCCCCAACCTGATGGACAGTTCCTCCAAGCTGCTGGATGTGGTGACCATGAACCGCATCATCCACCAGGCCATCCCCGACCTGGACAGCAGCATCAAAAAGGTCATCGTCTACTACATCGACATCACCAGTGAGGAGGAGATCCGCAAGTTTATCGCCCAGGACGACAGCACCGATGTGGAGATCGAACTGCGGGATCTGAAAGTGGTGCTGGACGGCGTGGTCATCGGCGACTGGGCGGAATTCCATGTGGAGGAGCGGACAGACAACCTCTTCGGCCGCTACGCCGTGGTGGTGGACGCCTTTGCCAGTGACCGTGTGCTCCAGAAAATCGACGAATTCAACCAAAAGGCCCGCATGAACGCCACCGCCAAGAAGCCCTTCAAGCCCATCGAGATCAGCGACACCGGCCTGGAGCTGATCGAGTACCTGAGCCTGGACTGCACCGCCGCCCAGGGCGAGTGGTACTCTGACAGTGAGATCAAAATCGACAAGAACGGCTTTGTCATCCGAAACGGCGAGAAAACCAAGGACTTCTGGGACGGTACGATCCGCAGTGAAGGGAAACCCCTGCGGCTGAAGATCCGCAACATCTGCGGGGATGAAACGGTGTGGGAGGTTTAAAATGGGATTTGACTTTACTGTTGCTATAACCCCATCGCTCCAAAACATTGATCGAGAGTTGCAGTATGTCAAATCTGCGCTTCTCTATGCGGATAAGGTAACATTAATCAGTCCTTTGGTATACTTATATACACAATTATCAACAAGAGGAAACAGATTTGACGAGAAGGCACTTATTAGAATTCTAAACTATGTTCTTCCGCTTTGTGAGGAGGAAACAGAAACCTATAGGCAAGGGAAAAGTGTCATCGATCAGATGTCCGCTATTGTTTTTAGCAAGCAGTATAAGGCAATTCCTATGACCCGTAAGCTTGAACTGAGAAAAATACTTAATGATGCGGCTAAACTCATTGATGATCGTTTACTCCAAATGATTGGAGCAGAGCAGAGCCATCAGCTCAACGATCTTCTTCGTTCTGATAAACTAATTCTCAAAAAATTTGAACATAGTCTTGCTGACACAAATGGTTGCGTATCAGAGTATTTTGAAATGTTAAAGGCGTCGGTACATGACACTTTTCCACTATTTGATGAGGTGTCTAACAATCTGATGGCGTTAGCGGTAAAGTCCAGAATCATTCGTTTGAGCGATACAGACTGCCGAAAAATTACTCACGCAGGGGTAAGTGACAACATCATACACCGGCTTCCATCATTTGATTCTGCTTCTGTAGATGAAATATTGGATATTCGAAAAGAATTGACAAATCCGTTAGTTAGATTTAGGTCAAAGATGTTGGAATACTCTGATAATATTCAAGCTATGCCGTGGGATAAAGATTTTACAGACGAATGCACAATCCTGTATGAAAAAGAAATTACTCCTGCGATATTAGAAATCGAAGAACGAACCAAAGAAAACGGATTTGTCAAGAACCTTGCTAAAAGTGTCATTACAGACGGAAATTTTTTGAAATCAACAGGTGGGTTAGCTGTTGGTATTGCTGCAGCTGGTGTTATTTCTTCTTTCAGTGAGGCCGTTTCTGCAGATGCCGCAATTATTGCTACAGGTGGAGCATGGGCGGTTCAAAAAATTGCAACGACCTATGAAGAATGTCATAAGGCCAAGCGAGAGACTGAAAAAAACGATTTGTATTTTTATTATCAAGCAGGAAAATTTTTAGACAAATAAAGGTTCCTCTGAATATTATTATGTCCTACTGCAAGGCGACAAGGTACACAAACAATATCCTGGGATTATTTGCATGACAGGTCTTATGTTTCACTGGCACAGAGTCTATCACCTGAGCTGAAACACGATATGAACGATTACCTGGGGCTGGAAAAAGATTCCATCCTGGGCGATCATCCTAAAATAGCTCCACCTAATTTGTTAATGGCGTGCTAAGATTGGTAATAAGCATTAGCTGTTCGTACTTGAGTTCTCTTTCGGCCAAACCGTCTGCATGGAGATCCTGGCCGCCTCAGCGATCAAACGTTTCATGAGCTCCACCTGTGGATCAGGCTCGCAAGGGGAAAACATCGCTTCCAGCTCCTTGGCGTGGGCCTTGGGGTCCACCGGGTCCTTCACGCCGTAGCGGTCGTGGAGGCTGGCATGTCCGCCTCGTGCCTTTCGGGTCTGCTCCTCGGCGGTGATCATGGTCCAGGCGGGAGCATCCGCCGACAAATCCAGGTACAGCATGTCCGTGAACCGCTTGCCGGGAACGAAGTCCATATCTCTTTTGATGTAGTCCCGCCAGGGCGTCTGGCTGGGCGCGGGGAATGTGTCCCGCGCGGCTTGATAGCCGTCCAGTTCCCCGTCCACGTCGATCCGCCGCAGGAATTCCCCGGTGGAGATACCGCCCGCCTGATATGCTTTCTTTGCCTCCCACGCTCCGTCCAGCCACACCTCATACTGTGTTCTGCCGAAGGGGATCAGGTGGTTTTCCCCTCCCGGACCCGCCAGCTCCAGCCGGTTGGCCCGCTCCTCCAGTCGCCGTCGCAGACGCTCATAGGCCGCCAGCGCCTCGTCCGTTTCTGCTCGGAACCGGCGCATACGCTTTGCCCCCTCCTGCTTGCAGGGCTTCCCGTCCATCTCCCCGTAGCAATACCGGGACTCCGCCTCGGTCCTGGGCACAAAATACCGCCAGCAGTTCTCACAGCGGGCGATCCGCCGCCGATCCTGCTGAAAGTAGAGAGACAGCTCCGCCAGGCAGAGCTCATACAGATCGTCCAGGGCATATTCCCTGACTGTGCCCACGGGAGCGCCGGACGGCTCCGACAAAAAGCGGATGGGGAACGCCCGATCGATCAGGCCCGGCCAGGTATCCTCCAGCATGCGGAAACGGTCTTGTTGAGTCCCGCGCTCGAAGTCCGCGAAGCCGATCTCGAACAGGTTTCTCAGCCGGTTCTGGATAAAATATGGATGGCGCAGCGCGTTGAGGACAGCCAAAGCCTTCCGGGATGGGAAGATGGACTTGCCGTCATACAGCATCTTTGTGGCAGGGCCCAGGTAGTGCAGAACGTCCCAATACGCCACGGGCGCGATCTCTGCGAGCTGTTCCGCCAGGGGGAGCGCCTGCCGCGTGAAGTCCACATAGTCCTCGTAGGGCACTTCATCGCGCTCTTCAAACACGTCGTGCTCCTCCCACAGACGCTCCACGGAGGCCCGATAGGTGGAGAAATCAAAGTTCACGAAGGAGACCAACTCCTCGGCGGGTGACTGTCCCCGCAGGCGCGTCTCCCGGCCGTCCAGCCAAACCAGGATCAATTCAACGGCATCCCCGGCATCTGTCAGAAGATAGATGCCGGGTTTTCTTTTTCTGTCCATGAGCTACCTCCCTTCCGTCGCATCGACTTTTTCAAAAAATCGGGAAGTTCCTTTCCCATGTAAGTTTTCCTTTTCTGATTTTATCATGAAAACGGCGGGAAGGGAATGGTCGCTTTCGCGAACACACAGGAAAGGATGTGAGGAAATGAAACCTGATCTGAAGCTCATTTCCATGGGCGAGATCAGAGCAGAGGAGGTGAAATGGCTCTGGTATCCGTATCTCCCGCGAGGAAAGCTGACCATCGTCCAGGGCGACCCTGGCGAGGGCAAGACCACCTTCGTGCTGGCGATCATCGCCGCCCTGACCCGGGGTGAGGCCCTGCCGGAGAGCGAACAGGCGCTGGAGCCGCTGAACGTGATCTACCAGACGGCGGAGGACGGGCTGGCGGACACCATCAAGCCACGGCTGGACGCCGCCGGCGCGGACTGTTCCCGGGTGCTGGTCATCGACGAGAGCCAGCGGGAGCTGACCCTCTGTGACCAGCGGCTGGAGCAGGCGGTCCAGCAGACCAAAGCACAGCTCATCGTGCTGGACCCCATCCAGGCATACTTGGGGGACGGTGTGGACATGCACCGGGCCAACGAGGTGCGTCCCGTTCTGAAACGGGTGGCGGCCATGGCGGAGCGCACCGGCTGTGCCGTGATCCTCATCGGGCACATGAACAAGGCCCAGGGGCTGAAGGCCGGTTACCGGGGCCTGGGATCCATCGACTTCCGGGCCGCCGCCCGGAGCGTACTGGTGGTGGGACGGCTGAAAGACGACCCGACGGTGCGTGTGGTCGCCCAGGACAAGAACAGCCTTGCTCCCGAGGGAAAGTCCATCGCCTTCCTGCTGGACGGGGAGCACGGCTTCCAGTGGAAGGGAGCCTGCGACCTGTCGGTGGACGATGTGCTCAGCGGCGGCGGGAGGTTCCAGACCAAGACCACCCAGATGGAGGAGGAGCTGGAGCGGATGCTCACGGAGGCCATGCCCGCCGAGGCCGTGCTGAGCCGGGCCAGAGAGCTGGGAGTATCGGAGCGCACCCTGATGATCGCCAAGAAAAACCTGGGTGTTATCTCGGAGAAACGGGGCGGACAGTGGTACTGGCATCTGCCGGAGCAAGGCTGTAAGGATGTAACGACCTAAGGGCTTTGCACCCTTGCATTCTTCCTTCTCTGCGGATCACTGCCACAGGAAAACGGTGGCCCCGCCGGGGAACGGACTCCTCCCTTTTGGGAGGGCAAGCAGAGCACCTGTCCGACTTTGTCGGTCTTGGCGCCGCCGGAAAACCGGCGTATTCCGGGCGGAAGCCCGGACCCACTGCGTCGACGCAAGTTCCATATCATTTGCTTTCGGCAAAAAGCCGAAAGTAAATTCACTACACTGCGTCTCCTTTCCAAACGAGACCCGCTCCGCTGGGCTCTCGTTTGGTGAGACGAGGAAACGAGAGGTGCGAATGAAGCAGAAAAAAGAGAAACGGATCACACTTCGGGTGACACCGGAGCAATATGAAACCATCCAGGCCAAGGCGGAGACGGCCCAGATGTCCACCGGAGCCTATGTCCGCGCCGCCGCCCTGCGGCACCGGGTGGTGGTGATCGACGGGCTGAGGGAGTTTACCCATGAGCTCAAGGGTATCGGCCGCAATATCAACCAGCTGGTGGTGCTGGCCAATATGGGGAAGATCCGGGAGGTGCGCCTGGGTGAGACCATGGAGGCACTGGGGCGGATCTACCACCAGCTCCGGGAGCTGACCGAACAGGAGCACCGCTGATGGCCACGGTCAACTTCATCAAGTACAAAAAGCAGTCCGCCGGTGCGCTGAGCGGCGTAACGCAATACGTCTCCCAGGATGAAAAAACACTGGACGAAAATGACCGGCAACTGGTCAGCGGGCAGAACTGCACGCCCCAGCTGGCCGACCGGGAGTTCCAGGCCACCCGCAGCGCGCACCGCAAGGACAGCCCCGTCTGGTTCTACCACTACGTCCAGTCCTTTTCTCCGGACGAGGTGATCACTGGGGAACAGGCCCACCAACTGGCGAAAGAGTTCGCCGCAAAAGCCTGGCCGGACAGCGAGGTGCTGATCGCCACCCACCTGGACGCGGAGCACATTCACTCCCACTTCGTCGTCAACGCTGTGTGCTGGGAGAGCGGGAAAATGCTCCGGCAGGGCCCCAATACCCTTCACAGCCTGCGGCAGCTGTCGGACGAGCTGTGTCTGGCGCACGGATTTTCGGTGCTACCGCAAGAACGGAAGAATCAGACCCAGGGCATGGGCACCCGGGAGTATCGCTCCGCCGCCAAGGGCCAGAGCTGGAAGTTCCGGCTGATGAACACCATTGACCAGTGCATGCGGTACGCCGCCACCAAAGACGAGTTCCTCTCCCTCATGGAGAGCGAGGGCTACCAGGTGCGGTGGATAGACAGCCGGAAGAACATCACCTACACCACGCCGGAGGGGATGAAGTGCCGGGACGACCGGCTCCACGAGGAAAAGTACACCAAGGAGGTCATGGAACGTGAATTCGGGATCCGGGCGGAGATTATCTACAGAGGAACTGAAACGGCTGAACCAGCTGTCGACTACGCTTGTGCCGACTACGCCGCCGGACACCCCCACGAGGCAGGACTGGGACGATCTGCTGGCGGCGGTCAGCGCCCTATACCAGCTGGAGAGTACCAACAGCGACCGGCTGGAGCGCCTGGAGGCCAGCGCTGCGGCACAGGAGACCCTGCTTCGGGCGTTGGGCCGACAAGTGGGGCAGCTCCCCACCCAGGCCCAGCTGGAGGCGCTGGCGCAGGATGTGGCCCAAATGGGGGCGGAGCTGAAACAGGCTGGGAAAAAGAGAGAGCGGCATTTTTCTCTGCCCAGACTCAGACTTCCCAAACTGCGCCTGCCAGACATCTCCTGGAGCAGTCTGCTGCTGGGGCTGACGGCCCTGGCGTTGACTGGGGGCGTGCTGTGGGCGGTCTGGTTCAGTTGGGAAAAACTCTGGAACATGATGCACACGCTGCTCCCGTGAGGGATGCCACCACCACGCACCAGCACACAGATAAGAAAACCCTCCGCAAGGAAAGGGAAAAGAAGATTGCCATGGGCCACAAGCCGGACGATCATGAGGAAGAAAACAGCTTGAAACAATCCATGTGAATATTTTCCTTTTCAGAGAGGAAAATATGGGAAAGGGGTTGATCGATGATTGCGCATGGAGATCAGGGAGCAGAACAAAATCGTGGAGCTCTGGCTCACCCGGGAGGAGCGGGACGATTCCGCCTTCCGGGAGTCGCTGAAGCCCATCTATCAGCAATATAAGGATCAAAACTATCTGGTGGCGGTGTTCCTCTCCGGAGAGGAGGATCTGTACCAGCAGACCCGTGACCTGCTGCTCTACAACCGCCGGCGGCTGGCGGAGAAGGAGGTTCAGGCGGAAAAGCAGGCCGGACTGGCGATGGGTTCGTAAAAAAATTGGGGAGGCGGCAAACCGCCTCCCCGATTTTTTGCGTTTCCCCTTGCAATTTCGGAAAAGTTCATATACAATGTTATCTGAAATAAGAACAACGGATAAAACCTTATTGTTGAAAGGAGGAGCCTATGGAGAAACAGCCAAGTCCCGGTGGAGAGATCCTGCTCTATGAAAACGGGGGCAAGAAGGAATTTGTCAGCGTGGTGTTCCAGGACGAGACCTTCTGGCTCACCCAGAGCGGCATGGCGGAGCTGTTTGACTGCTCCACAGACAATATCTCCCTGCATCTGAAAAACATCTACGCCGAGGAGGAGCTAAGGCCGGAAGCAACTACCGAGAAAATCTCGGTAGTTCGTCAGGAGGGCTCCCGGCAGGTCCGCCGCACCCTGGAGCACTATAACCTGGACGCCATCATTGCCGTGGGCTATCGGGTAAACTCCAAGAAGGCCACCCGGTTCCGCCAGTGGGCCACGCGGACGCTGAAGGAATACATCCAGAAGGGCTTCGTCCTCAACGACGAGATGCTGAAAAACGGCCGGCCCTTTGGCAGGGACTACTTCGACGAGCTGCTGGAGCGCATCCGGGAGATCCGGGCCAGTGAGCGCCGGGCCTATCAGAAGATCGCCGATGTGTTCGAGCAGTGCAGCTACGACTACGACAAGAACAGCGAGACCACCCGGGCCTTCTACGCCTTCGTCCAGAACAAGCTCCACTTCGCCGTCACCGGAAAGACGGCGGCGGAGCTGATCGCGGAGCGGGCCACCCCGGACAGCCCCACCATGGGCCTCACCACCTGGAAGGGGGCGCCGGACGGGAAGATCCTCAAGAGCGATACCCTGGTGGCCAAGAACTACCTGAACGAAAAGGAGCTCTCCCGCCTGAATCGTCTGGTGACCATGTTCATCGACTATGCCGAGCTGATGGCGGAGGATCAGGTGCCCATGTCCATGGAGGACTGGCTGCGGGAGACCGACCGCTTCCTCACCAACAACCGCCGGAAGGTGCTGGAGGGCAGGGGCCGCATCTCCCACGAGGCGGCGGTGAAGAAGGTGGGCGCCGTGTACGAGGAGTTCCGCAAAAAGCAGGACGCCGACTACATCTCCGACTTCGACCGGGCCATGGAGAAATACCTGAAAGGGGGTGGGGACAGTTGACCGAGAGTTTTGACATCGCCGGCTACACCCGCATCTCCGTGGACGACGAGCTGGACCGGGACAACGTGTCCATCGAGAACCAGAAGGCCATCATCCAGGACTTCGTAAAGCAAAAGTTTCCCGGCAGCACCCTCACCTTCTACGAGGACCGGGACCGCTCCGGCTACACCTTCGAGCAGCGGGAGGGTTACCAGGCCATGCGGAAGGGCCTCATGTCCCACCAGTATGACATCCTGGTGGTGAAGGACTTCTCCCGCTTCTCCCGGCGGAACAGCCGGGGGCTGGTGGAGCTGGAGGACCTGCGGGACGCCGGGGTTCGGATCATCTCCATCGGGGATAACATCGACTTCCCCAACGACGACGACTGGCTGAAGATCCAGTTCCAGTTCCTCATCAATGAAATGCCTGTCACCGACACCAGCAAAAAGGTGAAGAACGTCATCCGCCGGCGGCAGGCGGACGGGAAGTGGATCTGCGCCGCCCCCTACGGTTACATCGTCAACAAGCGGCAGGAGTTTGAGGTGGTCCCCACCGAGGCGGACGTGGTGCGCACCATCTTCCGCCTCTATAACGAGGAGGGCTGGGGCTATAAAAAAATCGCCAATTATCTCACCGACCAGGGCGTCCCCACCCCCCGCATGGCGGAGCGGGACCGGAAGGAGGCCGCCGGAGAGGAGTACAGCCGGACGGTGAAGCCCGTCTGGGCCATCGTGACGGTCCAGGGCATCCTGGACAACGACTTCTACATCGGAACCCTGCGGCAGGGGAAGTACACGCGGAGGAAGATCAACGGCAAAGATGTGCGCCGGGACGAGGACGAGCAGATCGTCATCGAGAACCACCACCAGGCCATCATCGACTACCGCACCTTCGCCACCACCCGGGCCCTGCGGGAGAAGCGCTCCACCTCCCACTACCGAGGGGTGAAGAAGTATGACAACACCTACTCCGGCTTCCTGGTGTGCGGGGACTGTGGAGCCCCCATGTTCTCCCTGAGCCGCAGCGACCTGAAGAGCGCCTACACCTGCGGCACCTACCACCGCCGGGGCCTGAAGGGCTGCACCAGCCACCACATCCGGGCCGACAAGCTGGACGAGCTGCTGAAAGCCTACGTCCGGCAGGTGATGGATCACTCGGCGGACATGCTGGAGCGGCTCAACGAGGACCTGGCCCGGGAGCAGGAGGACGTGGCGGAGACGGAGCAGAGCGCCGACCGCCTGGCGGAGGTGCTCTCTGACCTCCAGGAGGAGCTGAAGGTCACCAAGCGCCAGCGCATCCGGGATCTGATGAAGCACCCGGACCAGGAGGACATCCTGGAGCAGACCTACGACGAGCTGGAGGGCGACCTGCAAAAAAGGATCGAGGGCATCGGTCACCAGATCGAGCTGCTGTCCGACAAGCGCAACACCATTATCCGGGTGAACCGGGCGGCCCGCACGGCCATGGAGGTGTTCCGGGACATCCTGAATAAAGAGCGGCTGGAGCGCCGGGACCTGGAGCTGATCATCCGGAAGATCAAGGTCTATGAGGACCGGCTGGAGATCCAGCTCCAGGCGGACGTGGACAGCATCCTGCGCAGCGGGACGCTGTCGGAGGGCGCGGCGGAGGAAGCCGCCGTGGCCGCCATGGCCGAGGTTCCGGAGGGTACCGTAAATTTTAAGCCAGGCATGGGACATATCTCACCTGTCACCATCGTCCAGGAGGCAAAACAGCATCCGGACAAGGTGTTCCATGCCAATGTTATCAGTGACGGTGACCCCCTGGAGATTTACACCAGCCGTGACGGCGAGGTGATCTTCAAAAAGTATTCGCTGATGGGCGGATTGGATGAGTTCGCCGCTCAATTTTGCGAAACACTGTCCAAGAGCTGCGGCGCCATCACCGCCGTCACCGACCGGGATGCCATCATCGCTGTGGCTGGCGGCGGCAAGCGGGAGCTGATGGGCAAGCGCATCAGCCCCCAGCTGGAGCAGATCATGGAGGACCGAAAGATCTACCAGCACGCCGCCGGGGAGCGCCAGGTATTCGTCACAGACTCCGGGGAGAAGTATACCGCCTCCGTGGCGGCCCCCATCATCTCCGAGGGGGATGTGCTGGGGCTGGTGCTCTTCGTGGAGGACGGGGAGCCCCTGGTCACCGGCGAAACGGAGTACAAGCTGGCCCAGACCATCGCCGCCTTTTTGGGCAAGCATATGGAGAGCTGAGTTTTCCAAAAAGCTCTCTCAAAGCTGCTGAAAATCTCCGTATCGGAGGTTTTCAGCAGCTCTCTTTCGGGCATGACTGTTTGACATTTCATTTGGCAGCTCTTTTGCCCCGGGCTTACCTCATGCAGCCAAGGAGCAAGGCACAGCCAGTGCAGCGGATCTGAGCGGCGAGGTCAACCGGCGCTTGCGCTGAATTGCGAAAAACGGCACCGGCACGACGGCATGGAACTTCATGCGCCGCGGGCGCACCACGATAACAGGCAAAAGCCAGCCCCTCCCCCGAAATCGGGAGAGGGGCTGGCTGTATGCATTGTTTTTGCTCTGCGGCAGAAAGAAGTCTTACTTCTTCTGGACGTACTTCAGGCAGTCCAGCATAACGGCCACCAGAATGATGATGCCGGAGAACACGAACTGCAGGTTGGTATCGATGCCCAGAACGGTCAGGGAGTAGGTCAGGGCGGTGAAGATGAACACGCCCACCACTACGCCGGAGATCTTGCCGATACCGCCGGTGAAGGAGATGCCGCCCACCACGCAGGCCGCGATGGCGTCCATCTCCCAGCCCTGGCCGTAAGCGGCGGAGCCGGAACCGAACATACGGATGCACTCCAGCCAGGAGCCGAAGCCGTACAGGATGCCCGCCAGAACGAAGGCGCCCACCGTCACCCGGAACACGGAGATACCGGAGACCGCCGCTGCCTCGGCGTTGCCGCCCACGGCGAACAGATTCTTACCAAAAGTGGTCTTGTTCCAGATGAACCACACGATGATCACCGCCGCCAGCGCCCACAGGATGATGGTGGGAAATCTGCCGATCCGGGGCATGATCATGTTCTGGATGGACGTCTCGATGCCGCCGAAGGACACGCCCTTGGTGGAGTAGGTCACCAGGCCGAAGATCACCAGCATGTTGGCCATGGTGGAGATGAAGGGGTGCATCTTGAACTTGGCGGTGAAGAAGCCGGCGATGGTGGTGAAAATGGTGCAGAGGACGACGCAGACCACCAGGGCCAGGATCACACGGGCGATGATCGGGAGGCCGGTAAAATCAAAGACATGTCCGAAGACAGAGCCGGTGTTGATCCCCTGGTGCATCACGATGGTGGCGGCGGTCATGCCCATACCCACCATACGGCCGATGGACAGGTCCGTACCGGCCAGCAGGATCAGCCCCGCCACGCCCAGAGCCAGGAACATTCTGGGGGAGGCCTGCTGGAGGATGTTCAGGATATTGTTCACCGTCAGCAGGGGAGTGCCCTTGACGATGGGAGTGATGATGCACAGGGCGATGAAGATGACGATGATGGCCAGGTACAGACCGTTGCGGAGGAGGAAGTCCCGGCGGTTGAAGGTGTAGCGGTAGTTCTCCAGCCGCTGGGCCATGGACTGGCCGAAGGTGAACTTGGACATGCGGAGCATGTCGATGAGGTGATACCTGTGGTCATAGGCGGCGTGCCGGCGGTCCTTCACCGCCTGCAGGTCCTTGGCCAGCTGCATCTTGGCGTCGAACAGCCGGTTCTTCTGGACGTACTTCTCGTCCTTGATCTCCTTCTGGTCGCTGAGCTTGGCCAGGGTCTCCTGGTGCTCCTTGTTGAGCTGGGCCACCGTGCTCTTGTACTTCTCCTGGGCGGCGGCTTTTTCCTCAACACAGCTGGCGGCCACCGGCTGGAAGTACTCCTTGTCAAAGTGGGCGTTGAGATAGCTCTCGGCGTCGGCGATGAGCTTGGCCACCTCATCCTTGTGGCTGGCCTCCACCGACTTGGCCTTCTGCAGCTCAGCCTTCAGCTGGGTGAGCCGGGCGGCCTTTTCCTGCTGGGTATAGATGCGGTCTCTCTTCAGGCTGTCGATGCTGCTCTGGATGTCGAGGACCTTGTCGGTGCCCTCCGCCCGCAGGGCGTCGATCTTTGCCTGAATATCTCCCACATACGCGTCGATCGGCTGGCGGAGCTGGCTCTCCTGATCAGCCGTAAGAATCTTTGTATTTCCCATTTGCAATTTCTCCCGTTATAGGTATTTTGCACTCAGTCGCAAGAGCTCCTCCTGGTTGGTCTCCTTTGTATTTACGATCCCGGAGAGGTAGCCGTTGGACATTACGCCGATTCGATTGGTGATGCCGAGGATCTCCGGCATCTCGGAGGAGACGACGATGATCGTCTTGCCCTGCTTGGCCATGTTGATGATCAGCTCGTAGATCTCATACTTGGCGCCCACGTCGATGCCGCGGGTGGGCTCGTCCATCATGAATACCTGGGGCTCACGCTCCAGCCACTTGCCGAAGATGACCTTCTGCTGGTTGCCGCCGGAGAGGCTGGAGATCATGTCGTCGGGGCCCATGCACTTGGTATGCATGATCTTGATCTCCTTGTTGGTGGCCTTCACCATCTTCTGGTTGGACAGGGCCACGCCGGACTTGTACTGGTCCAGGTTGGCGATGGTGGTGTTGAAGGTCAGGTCGCACTTCAAGAACAGGCCGTTGGCCTTGCGCTCCTCGGTGATGAGGGCGAAGCCGTGCTCAATG
>ENA-ORNG01000591-ORNG01000591.1-human-gut-metagenome-genome-assembly--contig:-NODE-591-length-30929-cov-3.637851_pt1 | contig 30929 bp, 32 predicted proteins | sample MGYA00242113_ERZ509018 | MGnify/ENA primary metagenome ERZ509018 (study PRJEB26280, sample SAMEA2338711) | human gut metagenome | biome: human gut; feature: human-associated habitat; material: faeces... | reverse complement strand
GCCCTTCCCCCTCCAATCTTTCATTCATCCAACGCCCGCATCACCTGTTCCGGAGTAATGGACTGCATACACGCATGGTTGCGATCACAGTGCTTCTTGCCGTGCAACGTACAGGGGCGACAATCCAGCTGCGACTCAAGAACCCGATCCTTCGGCCCCGCCGGGAAAAAGCCCCATTCTTCCGTCGTGGGCCCAAACAGCGCCAAAACGGGCGTGCCGACCGCCCCCGCGAGATGCATCGGGCCGGAATCTCCCGTGATCAATAGGGAAGAGGACTTCAACAACGCGCATGTCTCACGTAGGGATGTGCGATTGGTAAAATTGCGGAATCCCCTCCATGCCGTTGCAACGGCCAATGACGATCCACGGTATGCCGCGCGACTCGAAAAGCTCCATGAGCTGACGCCAGTATGCCTCTTTCCATGCCTTATCAGGGTGCGTGGCATACGGATGCAAGGCTATGGGAGGAGTGCCCGCCTTATCCGGAAGCTGTTCCAGCAGGCGTTGTCCTTGCCTGCTCTCCTCATCGGAAAGCCAAATGTGGGGCAAAAGCGCGGCACGGGGAGGCGGCGTAGCCTCCACGGCAAGGGCATAACGCTGCGGGACGTTCCATAGCCTGAGTTCATTCCGGAACAGCCGCCCTTTGCTCCGCAGGAATAAACGACGCTCAAGGCCAAGTTTGCGATAGCGTTTTACAGGCCCTTTCCACAATAGGGAAAGCAAACGGGTACGCAGGGTGCCATGCAGATCGAGCAACCCCTGCCCTGCGTGGGCTTCCGCCAGATCGCGGAAAACGCCAAGCTGACGCGGAAATCTCAAATCCTCCTTGGCGAGCCCAACAATGGAACGCACAGCCGGGTGCCCTTCCAAAACAGGGGCAAACGCCTCACGAGTAATGACCGTGAACGTCCACCCGCGCGTGCGGTGCCAGTATTCGAGAACTCCAGTGGTCAAGGCAACATCGCCGAGGGCGCTCAGGCGGATCACAACCCATTCCGTAGGGGCTGAGGCGTCATGAAAAGATGAAGTTGTCATGCCCGGAAACTATCAGCGGCCATTCCAAAAGAAAAGGATTTCTCTGTGGGCCTATGTGAAGAAGCTCCCCTTCCAGAAGCGAGGACAAGGGATTTGGGTTCACCCCCTCTTGCTCTTTGTGCCATGATCCGCTAAAGTCTTTCGCTGGACGGAGAGGTAGCGAAGCGGCCGTAACGCGCTCGACTCGAAATCGAGTTACCGGTGATGAGCTGGTACGTGGGTTCGAATCCCACCCTCTCCGCCACTTATGCTAACGCGCTGGATTCAGTGCGTTTTTTATTTGGCATGAGCTTTATTCCCTGTGGATACATTTCAGGGATACAGTTTGGAGCTCGACATGCCACCATCTTACAGGGTTTCTCACCCACGTCCCAGCTCACACCTCACTCTCCATCGCGGTATTCTCTATTTCCGCATTCTTGTTCCCAACCATCTGCAATCATTGCTTGGCAAATGTGAGATCAGGCGTTCTCTGAATGGTCTGGACAGTCGAACCGCACGCTCCAAAGCGCTGCGGCTCTCGCTCGTTGCCCAACACTTTTTTGCCCTGTCCGAAGACCTGGTCGAAGAACGGATACATTCCGTGCAGGATAATATCTCACAACAATTTGGTATTACAAAAGAAAATATCAAATCCGTGGGTACATTCCTGTTCAATTCCACACTGAAAAAAGACCTGTCTCCAGCTTCCCTGACCCTCTTGCTTCCCTCTTTTCTGAGGGAACAAAAGGGAACCCTTTCCGTCAAAATGTTTTCTGAAAAGGCTGCTCCTGTCCGCAAAGATCCCATACAGGACAAAGACCCTGCCGTCAGACAAAAAGGCAATATCCTTACCAGGTCAGCTGAAAAAACACGCCGCAGGCTCAGACTGGAAGGGAAAAAGGAACTCCCCAGTCTCAGGGACGCTTTTGATGCCTATGTCAAAGCCAAGACGCTCACATGGTCAGCCGCAAGCGCCAAGGATATTCCCCCTCAGGTGCGGCAGTTCGTGGAAATCGTGAGGGAACTGGAGCACGGTCGGGATATTCGCGTGGATGAACTCTCTCGTGAGCACATCCGAAGCTACTTCGATACGCTGAAACACCTGCCCTGCCGCCTTTGCGGGCAGAGGCAGTTTACGGGCAAGGGCTGGCTCCAGCTTGCCGATATGGGGCGCTCTGGGCAGATTGAACGGCTTTTAAGCGTGAATACGATGGAAGTCCGCCAGACAAACGTGCGGAGTTTCGTCAACTGGTGTGAGTTGGAGTATCGCGGAGCTGTACAGGCCAAATACGTGAACTCAGGGTTCCCGAAGGTTCTCTCCGACAAGGACATCAGACGAAAAGGCGTGAAACGTGAGTCGTTCACACAAGATGAGCTGAAAGCCCTTTTCGGGGATATGGGAAAGTACGTTCAGGCAACGGAAGGTGTGTCGTCACGCTTCTGGGCTCCGTTGATTGCGTTGTATTCCGGGATGCGGCTTGAAGAGATTTGTCAGCTCCACCTTTCCGACATCGTGAAGGTGGATGGGGTGTTGTGCTTCTCCATCAATGAGGAAAGCGGGGGCTCCGGGTATGTGAAGCACGTCAAGAGCTCTGCTGGTATCCGCAAGGTGCCTGTCCATCCTCATTTGTGGGATGAACTCGGACTGGAGAAGTTCGTTGCCTCCAGATGGGCAAAAACGCCGAAGGAAAAGTACACATCGACTCTGCTTTTTCCTGATTTACAGGAAAGAATAAACGCCGTGAACCATGCCACTGTGAAGCTCGGTTCCGCCCTGACGCACTGGTTCACGCGCTATCGCCGTTCCGTGGGAGTGGGTGGACAACATGGTGAGCCGAGTACCAAGGCTTTCCATAGCTTCCGCCATACGGTGATCGAGTATCTGCACAAAGAAGCCCGTGTGGACCTTTCTATGCTTCAGGCCGTTGTTGGGCATGAGATGGTAGATATGGGGGTAACGGAGAACTACGCTGGTGACTGGCCTGTGAAGACATTGCTGACGGATGTCATAGCTCGTTTGCACTGGGAATTTGTTTAGCAAATTCATTTTTTGAATACAAAAAAAGACCTCAAGATAAAAAATCCGAGAAATCGCATATTCAAAAAAGAAATACAAAAAAAAATTTATTCTATAGATTTACCTCTGTTATTCCACTGTGTTGCAACCTAAAGAACGGTATTAGCCAAATTTGGTTTCGTTACGGAACATATGGGGTATTAATAAGATAACAAGACAATTTATCCCAGGGGGTTGCAACGTTTTTCCCATGTGATACACCCGCCATTCCAGACACCTGCTGGAGGATCGGTCTTGAGGTGTGCACTAGCTGTGCCAACTCTTTTTAAAAAATTTTTGCCAACAGAGCAACGGGAGAGCATCTCATGGAAAATGAAATTGTAGGCCCTCAAAAAGAGAAAAACAGGTTCTCGAAAGCTGAACTTTTGGAAAAGGTTATGAATTTGGTCCAGTCCAGAAAAACCCGGCTTGAAATTCAGGATGAGTTGGGGCTCACCAAGGGACAATTCGAAAAGGTGCTGGGCTCTCTCCTTTCCAAGGGAAGACTGACCCGAGAAGATAGTGAGTTTTTCCTGAAGACAGGATCTGCATATGCAAAGAGTTTTCCTGAAGAAATTCAATCTTTGTTGAAGGTATCTGAAAACGATTTAATTTTTTTCACCAGTGATGAGGGGAATATAGTGTTGAAAACAAAGTAATAGCACGAAGGATGAGGAGCATACCTCATCCTTCGTACCTTCTCGATATTGTGATACTTACAGAAATAATTGGAGTTTTGATTTATGTCTTCCAATAAAAGCATTGATCCTTTTTTTTATAGAGAAATCAGGCGGGCACAGTACGAGCTTGAATCTCGTAGACTGGGGAATATTTCAAATAGTCTATATTTGCCTGAACAAAGGAGGCCTTTTGAGGAGCTGCCTCCTAATATAGTAGATTTTGCTGCATACTTATCTGATTCGGTAGGTTTTTGCTATAATAGCATTCTTTATGCTGTGTTAGGATGTTTTTCTGCCGCGACGCGTGGTAGATTCTTTATTCAACTTAATGATGTGTGGTCTGAGGCGCTTGTCGATTACACAGTTGTATTGTCTGGTTCAGGGACAAGGAAAAGTGCCTTGATGGATATCCTGAGAAGGCCATTTCAAAATTTTGAGTCCCTTATTCAAAACAACTACAAAGAAAATTGTTTTCAAGAAAGGAGCAAGCAAAAACTTATTAGAAAGACGAACCAGAAGAGACTGGAAATGGACGCTCGAGAAATTGCAAAAAAAATGACATTTGGAGTTTCCGAGCAAGAAATTTTAGAAAAAATCGATAGCTACTCTCAAAGGTTAGCCTCTATTGAACAGTTAGAAGATATCATCTGTTTAAAGATGCCGGAACTTTTTGTCGGCAATGCGACCTTGAAGTCTATCAGTCAGCAAATGGCCAATAATGGGGGGTGCGCGTGCTTTATGGATGACGAAGGTGGATTCCTCATGGGAGAAATCACTCATAAAGGTAAGAATCCAACATTATTGCTGAAGTCTTACGATATGACCTCCTTTTCCGAAAGTACGACTCAAAAGACTCTACATCTCAATCATCCGGCGTTATCCATGCTTTTTATTGTGCAGAGGGAATCTGTTTATAAACTTTATGCTTCCGATACATTGAGAGAGCTTGGATTTACACCAAGGATCACACCCATTTTTGCAAGTCATTTGAATCCTAAATCATTTGATTTCTATAATTCAAAACATATTTTAAATTGGTATAATGAAAAAATTTTCAAAATCCTTAACGAAAATTATACAAGAAATCCAAATCGTAAAATGGAAAAAATCAGTATTGAGAAAAAAGCTTATGATAAGTTAAAAGACTTTGAATATTGGTTGAAGTCAAAATTTCCAACAGATGGTTATCTTAAGCCTTTTATTGCTAAACTACATGGAAAGGCGGCTCGTTTTGCTGGGGCTTTGCACGTTAGTTCCCATGATGAACCCTGTTGTGTACCTATCTCACTGGAATTTATGAAGGCAGGTATATTCTTGGCTGAGGAAAGTCTCCGGCATGCAGAGTATATTTTTTCCCCATCTGGTTTGGCTGCTGAGGGTGATGCCAAAAAGATTTTGGAGTGGATGTCGCGTTTGAGTTGCCAAGAGTGTTCATGGATTACTTCGACAGAAGTCGAGCAGGGTATACGTAATCTTAATAAAAAACGTTGCCATCAAGCTCTCGATCTGCTTGAAAAAGTAAATATAATCAAACAAATTATTTACCCAGACCGTGCCAGAATTTGTGTCATACACAGGGATTTTTGGGACATGAATGGGGCAATAAACGATGGTGTAAGGCGTCTATTTTAAAATAGACGCCCCATACTCAAGAATTTTGAGTCTTTTTGTGCAAAAAAATTCTCTTTGCTTGCAAAATTTTGTTACAGAAATTTTGAGTTGTTGCGCTCAACGAGTTGCTTTTTAAGCGGTGAAAGTGCAGGACAAGCTTAAACAGAGGCGGTTCTTCGGAGCCGTCTCTTTATTTTTTCTAAAAGCTGATTGCGTGAGGTTATGCCCATTTGAAACGGCAACGGATTCAATTACCTTCCAAGTCCTTTTTCATGCCCGTTCGGTCATTTCCAAATTTCCGTATCACGATGGACGAGCTAAAGAGCTTTGAAATTAAGAACGAGCGATCCTTGTTCTCGTGATGCTGGGCAAGAAGCGTGATATACTTGCTGCCATTTCTTGAGTAGGTATATTTTATTCAGACGTTTTTCCTTTATTGTTTCGGCTGTGAATTTCGTTCGGAGCTTCCTTGTACGCCCCAGGGTATAGGAGCAAGTAACGGTTTCGGTCTGTATGAAACGGTGCAAAGTGAATAGGTGGTTCCTGGCGAAGCGGGGTATTGGTAATGACAAGGTGGTCCATCCATTTGAGTGCATCCGCATGCCCCTTGATTTCGCAATGCTCGCGAAACGTTTTTTCTGCGACGGTCAGCCCTCCCGCAGGAAAAATTCGGTGTCGCCAAGCGAGAACGTATTGCCTTCAAGTGCGGCGGATGCGCATGTCCACTCGGCAATCAGGGCGTCTTGCAAGGCTGCCAGCCTGTATTCGGGAATGGCTTTTAGGCATTGGAAAAGGTCTGACATCACATCCCCCTCCCCATCAAAGACAACGGTACTCACGGGAAAATCCCTGTTGTATTCACTGGCTAAAAATACTTGCTCACCGCAAATCTGAATTGTTCTAGGAAAAGTTGTTTAAAATAGCTGATGTTGTTTTGCTCATAAAACAGGATGATGCCCTTCTTGTACTCAACTTCGTCCACGCTTCGGTAGGAGAGGGGGCAGAAGTCATCAGCAAGCAGGATCGCGTTTCCAAGAATGCGGGAAGTGCGTTTGTTGCCGTCTTCAAAAGGCTGGATATAGGAGATCATCAAAACAGCAAGCAGAGCTTTCTCAATGGTGTTTTTTGTTTGGTTAACCAGTACAACCAGCTGTTCTAATGCTTCCTGAATCTGGAATTTGTTGTCTAGGGGGCGATAGTTTGTGCCGACAATACCAACCATGCCGGAACGGATGCCTTTCGCCACGTTCAGCCCAGAGGTAAGCACTGTATGAATTTCCTCGATTTTTGCCACGGTGAGTTCTCTGTAGTAGGCCGGATCTTCCAGCACATAGTCCAGCGCCTTCTTGTGATTTATCACCATCTGTGTTTCTTCGGCTGTCTTGCCCTTGGCGGGAATGTTTTCTTTGAGCAGTCGTTCCGTATCGAGCAAGGTATAGGTGTTGCCCTCGATTTTCGAAGATTTCCAGGCTAGCTCAACGGTCAGACGCTCAAATTCCTTTTGCAGAAGTCTGGGTGATAACCTTGCCTTTTTCTGCCTGAAAGACTCATTCAGACTGGTCAGTTCCGCAATCTCATTGGCATTCAGGAGCTGGTATAATTCTCTAACTACATCGAAGTTAAATCTCTCACTCCGCAGTTCTCGTTCATCGATGTCTTTGGCGAAATAGGCTTCGACGTCGATTGGAAATGTCTGGGTCGAGTAGACACTCAGCGCATATTTGGTGGCTTTGCCTGCTCCTGATTTTTTAACCAAGTGGGCGGAAACCAGTTTGTCCAGATCGCGCAGGATTGTGATCTTTGAACCTGTATGCCCCTGTTGATGCAGATACCGCTCAATCGCCTCACGGGAAGAAGAACCCTGATTTTTCAGGTATATAAGGATGAAATCTTGACGTTTGTTGGTCATGGTTGCCTCTCTCAATTCGTATCATTTTGTTTTAAATTCGTATCGTTTTTGAAACGAATACTCAAGTTTTTCATGCTGTAAAGAGGAGCTATCTCATAACCTGGGACTATGCACCACGCGACTGCCTTGAAAGATGCCGACACACCTCCAGTTCGAAACTGTCCCGGATGCTCCACAAAAGGCCAGCCATCAGCATGGTATGGGCCGCAAGAATATCGTTTTGCGAGGAAGGGTTCCATGTTTCCAGATGTTCATATGCAATGAAAGCATTACGAACTTCTTGAATTTCACGAGGTTGACCCAATACATGCTTTCCGTTCAGAACCGCTGTGACCTGCTCCAGAGTGAGCGTGTTGTTCTCAATGGCTAATGAGGGATGGATAGTCCAAATCCAGTTTTCCTTGCGCAGGAATGGAGAAGTCGAACCCGAAAGGGCTTGAACATGCCCCACAAGCTCGCTGATTTCACTCACGAGTCGAAGGATGACAGGAGTAATGGTAAAGGGAGGCTTGTATTTCACATTTGCATTCCGTTTCTGCAAAAATATAAGCCAGATGAGTGCATTTGGCAGATAGTTGAGAACAGGGTATCCGATGGCATTCGGATACCCTGTTGTCGAACTAGCGTGTCTTTGTGAGGAGTTCTTTGATCAGGCTATCAGCCTCCCATCCCTTGAGGTCTTGTAGCTGTTTGCCAAAACGGGAAGCAGCAAGCTCTTCGGGATTTCTCCTCTGTTCCTGGGCCTTGTTGCGAATCAGGGCCAGTTGATTACGGCTGGCAGGCTTGTCTCCTCCTCCCTTGAATCTACTTTTATCATCCTGAGAGCCATCTTGAGATATGTTTCGATGGTTTTTGATATAGGGTTCGGCTTTTTGTTTAACAGCGTTTATAACCCTGTTTTTAGCGATTTCAAGAGTATCTTCGTTTTGAAAAGGAGAACGAGGAGATTCGGAACAAACATCACTTATGACTCTTCCATCTGTCATAATAATATTTGCAGACACAATTGCAGTTCTACCGTTTTTATCATTGGGAAGTTGAAGAACCTGGACATTAATTGCATCGGAAATCTTAAACATAGAAAACCCCTTTTCCTGTAAAAGTGTTGATAAAAAGAGCATCATTCAGCTAATCAAAGTCAAAAAGTTCTGAATGGTGTTGAATTGGGCATATAATGGAAAGTGTTTTCTTTTTTTACATGAGGAGCATCATGCTTCATTTTTCCTCGTAGCCATTGAAGAAAAGAATCTCTTTCATATCCCACTTTCTTGCCAATCTTAACTTTCACAGCAGGACCAGTCCCAAGAGCATCAGCATTCGACATGCTTTTTGCAGAAAAGATTCTTCCAATCTTTTCAGAAGCAAATTCTCTTGTAAAAACTGGAGGCAGTTCCTTACGCAATTGATCCAAGAATATTTCATCTCCAAACATGAGTTATCTCCTTTTTTTAGCCTCTAGAAAGCCTTGAATATCCATATCGCCATGCATGTTTCTCAAGACCATCCTTGCTGAATGTTTTGGCAAGATAGCTTCCAGAGCGGAATGCAGCATCTCTTTTCAAGGAAAAGCCATCTTTGTTTCTATCAATGATGATTCCATTATCGTATTCAGGATCTCTTTTTTTGTTCAAACAATAATGAACAAGACCATCTTCATTTGTTTTTAAAGTATTTTTCCATGTTTCATTTGCTATATCAAAAATAGTAAATTTATTCTTTATGGCATTTGCATTAATCCAAAGAAGAAAATGATAATGAGGAAAAGAAGAATCATGAATCTCCCTGACCCAAAGGTACAAAGGATCAACTCTATGAGTTGCTATGACCATTCGCTTTAACCTTCGTGAAAGGTTATAACTGAAATCAGATATGTCATTAGAGGAAGGAAGAATAGAACCGTCAGAAGGATAGTGAAGATCAAAACGAATTTGCATGACTTTGCTATGGTTTGCTAATGCAAACTCCATAAGCTCTTTTTGTTTATCTAAAATATCAATGAACTTAACTTCTGTTTCATCTCTTGAAGGAAGGATTTGCAATCCATCAAAAACATCTTCAAATGTAACTTTTGTCATCATGAGAACTCCTTTTTTTTAATTTCATATTCTCATGAGCATATGTAAAAAAGAAATGTGATCTTTCTGTGATCTTCATCTTTTCATCTCTCCACCTGTGGTGGACCATGATGAGCTATGCTTTTATTTCTCTCACACCTGTGTGGTGTGAGATTAATGTTTTCTTATTCTTTCTTTTTGTCTTTTTTTGTTGTTTCTTTGTTCTTCTTTGTTATCTTTTATTTATCTTTTTAGTAATACAATCAGACCTAGAACAAACATACAAAAAATTTGATGGCAATTTCCATTGTGCGCATGTCCTTATCGTGAAGGATTATGGTAAACTGGGCATATTATATGATGAAAAACTTGGCGGATTTATTGGGTCCAAAAAGAAGGCCTACCCCCATAATGGGAGGCAGGCCTTCAGTGATCCATTGAAAAATGAATGCTATTGAAAAAAATTATTACATATCAGCTCAATCCGAAAAATCGTTCAAAGAAGGCACGGAGCTTGTCCAGTACGCTTTGCTTCTTTGCAGCGTGGTTATTGTTTTTGCTGAACCGTGAAACAGGCGGAAGTATCTTTGTGATGGCGGTTCCGGTAGCTGGAATGGCTCCGTCGCGGAACGCGTTGGCAACAAAAGTTTCCGTCTCGGCAGGATTGAGTTTTTCCTCGGCAATAATGCGTTCAAGCTCTTCCTGCTTCTTGGTTTTGATGTAGGCAAGCCACGCTTCATCGACTTTTTCCGTTATGGAAATAGAGTCCACAAACTGTTCAATGAGGTCTTTCTTGTTGCGCAGGCTGGGACTGGAGTTCACGGCCCGTGCGATGCTGGAGCGGATTTCCGTACCTTCTTCGGAACCCTTCTTCTTGAGGTAGGCCTCCACCAGCATCAGGATGTAGTCAACATTGATTTCAACTTGTTTGATAAGTTCGATTTCAAAAACCACATCGTCGTTGATGGCTTCCCTTTCCGCTTCGGCTTTACGGCGAAATTCCGCATGCAGGTTGAGATACTGGCTTTGATAATCCTGAAAGGTCTTTCCGCTGAGAATATCGTTTCCCGTAAAGTCGTCAAAGGCGACAAGAATATTTTTCAGCCGCAGGATAGAGCCAAAGAGCCGGATAAAGTCCTTCTGGGCGGTTTCTCCCGTGATGGGCGCATCAAGCGGGAAGAAGGCCAGCATGTCCTCCACCTGCTTTTTATATTCTGTGTGATACTCGGTATAGGACTTCAGCAAAGCGATATTCTTGGCGTCCTTGTTTCCAAAAAGAGCCAGAGCGTCGTTGGTTTCCTGTTCGAGGTTGCGGAATGAAACGATGTTGCCGTAGGTCTTGACGGAATTCAGGATGCGGTTGGTACGCGAAAAAGCCTGAATCAGACCGTGGGCACGCAGGTTTTTATCCACCCAGAGGGTGTTGAGGGTAGTGGCGTCGAACCCCGTCAGGAACATGTTGACGACGATCACCATATCCAGTTCACGGTTTTTCAGCCTGAGTGACAGGTCTTTGTAATAGTTTTGAAATTTGTCTGCCGAGGTGTCGAAATTGGTACTGAACATCTGGTTATAGTCTTTGATGACATTTTCCAGAAAGTCACGGGAGCCGGCGTCCAGTCCTTCGGCACTGCATTCTTCTTCACTCAGTGCTCCGTCAGCCGTTTCTTCGTTGGCGGCAAAGCTGTAGATCAACCCAACCTTGAGACGTCGGGTGGGGGGCAACTTTTTCTGCTGATTGGAAAATTCAAGGTAATAGCGCTTGGCGGCCTCAATGGAGGCGGTGGCGAACAGGGAATTGAAGCCGGACAGCCGTTTGCCTTTATGACTGTAGAACGTGGTTCGCCTGGTCTTTTGATCGAAATGTTCCCGGATATACGCCACAATCTGCGTAATGCGTTCGGGAGCAAGCAAAGCCTGTTCCGTATCAATGGACGAAACCTGCTTATCCCGGATATGTTCCGACGCCTTGATGGTATTGATGTAATCCACACGGAACGGCAGGACATTCTTGTCATTGATCGCATCGACGATGGTGTAGGTGTGGAGTTTGTCTCCAAAGGCCTTTTCCGTTGTACAGAGGAGTGCCTTGCTGCCTCCGGGAGCGTTTTCCGAGAAGATGGGTGTTCCGGTAAAACCGAACAGGTGGTAGCGTTTGAAGGCGTTCGTGATGTCCGTATGCATGTCGCCGAACTGACTGCGGTGGCATTCGTCAAAAATGATGACGACATGGGCATCATAGATGGGATGTTTTGGATTTTTGGCTATAAAGTTTGAGAGTTTTTGAATGGTTGTAATGATGATACGGGCATTAGGGTTTTCCAGCTGCTTTTTGAGGATGGCGGTGGACGTGTTGGAATTTGCCGCGCCCTTCTCAAAGCGTTCATACTCCTTCATGGTCTGGTAATCCAAATCCTTACGGTCGACCACAAACAGCACTTTGTCGATGGCGGGCAGGTCTCGCGCCAACTGAGCGGTTTTGAAACTGGTGAGGGTTTTGCCGCTGCCCGTGGTATGCCAGATGTAGCCGCCCGCCGCCGGTGTGCCCACCCGTCTGGCGTTGGTGCTGGTAATGATGCGTTGCAGAATCTGTTCCGTAGCAACAATCTGATAAGGCCGCATGACCAGCAGCTTGCGATCCACATCGAACACGCAGTAGCGGGTGAGGATACTGAGGAGGGTATGCTTGGCGAAAAACGTCTTGGTGAAGTCGATCAGGTCCGTAATGGGCTGGTTTCGGGCGTCGGCCCACCAGCTGGTAAAAGCAAAGCTGTTGGAATTTTTCTGTCGGGATTTTTTGCCCTGCTGTTCGGCAAGGTGCCCGCTCCGAACGGTATTGCTGTAATATTTGGTCAGCGTGCCGTTGCTGATGATGAACAGCTGCACATACTCGAACAGGCCGCAGCCCGCCCAAAAGCTGTCCCGCTGATAACGGTTGATCTGGTTGAATGCCTCGCGAATGTCTACCCCACGCCGTTTCAGCTCGATATGCACCAGCGGCAGGCCATTGACCAGCACGGTCACATCATAGCGGTTGGCGTAGTTCCCCACCGCTTCATATTGATTGACGACTTGCAGGCTGTTGTTGTGAATGCGTTGCTTGTCGATCAGATAGATGTTTTTGGTCGAGCCGTCGTCACGCTTGAGGATTTGGATATGGTCTTCCTGAATGCGGGTTGTCTTTTCTATGATGCCGTCATTGTTTCCTGCAATGCAGGTACTGAAAAAGGTTTCCCATTCCGCATCGGAAAAAGTCATGCCGTTGAGCTTTTCCAACTGGCGGCGAAGGTTGGCGACAAGCTCCGCCTCGGAAGTAATGGGAAGGTATTCGTAAGCCTGCGCCTGCAACTGCTTGATGAAGGCCTTTTCCAGCGCGGCCTCACTCTGATAGGCGTTGTCATCGTCACGTTCCCGCACGAATTCGGCAACAACCGTACTCTCTTCAAACAAGGCAAGAGGTTCGCAGTGCGTGATAGGGCGAGATTGGCTCATTGCGCCTCCTTGAAGGTCAGCAGGCGGTCTCGGTAATATTCATACTGCTTGCGGCGAGCGGCGATCTCCGCAGGCAGACCGCTGGAAAGGTCGTTGACCAGCGCATCGAACTTGTCGAGGATAGCGACGATGCGGGTTTGCTCTTCAAGAGGAGGAAATGGCAAGCGCGTGCTCTCAAAGGTTCCCATATTGATATTGTCTTGAGCACTGCCAGTGCTTTGCGATTGCAGATTCTTTTTAAAAGAAGACAAAAGGTATTCAACATAGCTCGAGCTCGTTTTCCCTGGATCGGCAACAAAACCTATAACGCTGTCGGGGAAACATGCATCAAAGCTAAGAATGGTTGTTTCTGCAATGTTTGCTGCTATCGTTATGCAAAGTGTTCCTTTTGGCCATAATTTACTTTGTTGCAATCCAAAATCACTGTATGTTTGCGTATATTCTGTAATGGTATGCGAAGCATTTCTAATATCGCCCGTCTGAATAAAGGGGATATTTCCACCATATAGCTTTTGATCGTTTCTTGGGCGGTGCTTTGATTTTCCACGTCCAAAATCAAGAGACATTTCCCCCAACGTCATCCACTGCACATCATCCCGGCCCTCAAAATTGAGCAATTGGTCACGGTAGTAGTGATACTGCCGCCGCCGTGCCTCCAGTTCAGCCTTCAGTTCAGCCTCCAGCTTGGTGAAGGTATCCAGCACCTTCACGATCTCGCGCTGAATTTCAAGGGGAGGGACGGGGATAAGAAATTTAGCCATACATGAAGGAGAAACTCTTCTTACTTTTGTACCTGTAATATTGCCAAGTTTTTGCAGTTGAAATTGTTCTGACTGAAAAAAATACGCAACATATTTAGGTTCAAGAGAATGTCTGTATATACAGGCATCGCTGCTGACAGCAATATCTTTTTTACCAAGCCAAGCAACCGCTTTGCAAACATCAGTATCATTTTCACTTGTAGTTGCAATTACAAGATTGCCAGATTTTGCTTTTTTCAGGTTTTTTGAATGGGCTGAGGCTACAAATGATTTTGTCTTGTTAGTATGAATACTGTAGTATGTATATATCTGTCCATAATGTATGGCTCCAAATCCATTATCGTAGTCTGTAATATCTTTTTTTTGAAGTCCGCTTCCCCTTATGAATTCACCTACTTCACCCAATTTTTTATACTCCACCCCATTCGGGCACAGCTTGGCAATCAGCTCATCAATCTTGCTCATGCTAGCCCTCCAGCTCGGCAACGATGGCGTCAATCTGCGTTCTCAAAGCGGCTTGACGCTCGACAATTCCGGCAATTTCCGCATTCAGCCGCACAATATCCACGGCTTCACGCTCGTCCTTCTGGGCAACGTAGGAAGAAACCGCAATGTTGTAGCCGTTTCCGGCAATCTCTTCGGCATCCACAAGCCGGACAAAATGCTCAATGTCCTTGCGCTCGGCATAGGCATCAAGAATTCTCTGCTGATTGTCGGCGGTCAGCTTGTTTTTGTTGCCATTGCGGACAAATTCAGCGGAAGCGTCAATAAACAACACCGCGTTGTCGCTTTTGGATTTCTTCAGAATGATGACGCAGGTGGCGATGGTTGTTCCAAAGAACAAGTCAGGCGGCAGCTGGATGACCGCATCAACGTAGTTGTTGTCAATCAGATACTGCCGGATTTTCTGTTCCGCTCCTCCACGGTACAGCACGCCGGGAAATTCGACGATGGCCGCCGTGCCGTCCACCGCCAGCCATGAAAGGATGTGCATGGTAAAGGCCAAGTCCGCCTTGCTCTTGGGAGCAAGCACACCGGCGGGGGCAAAGCGCGGATCATTGATCAACAATGGATTGGCGTCGCCTTCCCATCTGATGGAATACGGAGGGTTGGAGACAATGGCCTCAAACGGTTCATCATCCCAGTGTGCCGGATCGGTCAGCGTGTCCCCGTGGGCGATGTCGAACTTCTCAAAATTGATGTCGTGCAGAAACATGTTGATGCGGCACAGGTTGTAGGTGGTCAGATTGATTTCCTGACCGAAAAAGCCCTGCCGCACATTGTCCTTGCCCAACACCTTGGCAAAGTTCAGCAGCAGAGAACCGGAACCGCAGGCGGGGTCGTATACTTTATTGATCTCAGTCTTGCCCAGCACGGTGATGCGCGCCAGCAGTTCGGAAACTTCCTGAGGGGTGTAAAACTCCCCACCGGACTTCCCGGCAGTGGAGGCGTACATCTGCATGAGGTATTCATAGGCATCACCAAACAGGTCAATGGTATTGCCCCCGAAATCCCCGCCGTTCCCCAAGGGCAGATCGCCGATGGCTTCCAACAGCATCACCAGCTTTTCATTGCGCTTCTTGACGACCGCTCCCAGCTTGTTGCTGTTGACGTCCACCTCCGCGAACAACCCCTTGAAGTCGTCTTCGCTGTCCGTACCGATTGCAGAACCTTCAATGTTGGCAAAAACACGGCTCAGGGTTTCATTGAGATTGTCATCCTGCCGGGCCTTGAACCGTACATTGTTGAACAACTCGGAAGGCAGGATATAGAACCCCTTTTCACGCACGACCTCTTCGCGCCCGTATTCCGCATCCTTGTCACTCAACAGCGCGTAGTTGAAATCTTCATTCCCGGCCCGCGCTTCCTCGGCATTCAGATAACTGGTCAGATTCTCAGACAAAAACCGATAAAATAGCATCCCCAGCACATAGCTCTTGAAATCCCAGCCATCCACGCTGCCCCGCAAGTCATTGGCAATGCGCCAGATGGTCTTGTGCAGCTCAGCCCGTTCAATCTCTTTGGTATTGCTCATGAAATCTTCCTGTCTGGTTATGCTTCCCACCTGCTGCCCCGTGAGGCGGGCAAGTGCCGCTCGATTCTTTCCCTAATGAAGAAGCTGACTTCTTCAACGCGTAGTTATCCCAGGTGCCGTTTCCGGCATGTTCTTATACTCCCAATTGTTATCTTGAAGCAACGCATCCCCATGCAGCGGGATCACGCTGGGGCACCATGAAAGTCTTTCAATCATGAAAGCTTATTCTCGTCCTATTTTCTGGCGGGTAAACTCACGGCCTACAAAAAGCAGTATGCTTCCTCTGGGGAACAGAACAACTTCCCGTAAAGTCATAATTGGGATTTTCGATAAGGGAATATTCATCATTTTGGGATGTTATTCACACTATCTTGCTGCAATAATAGCTACTTTTCGTATGCGTCATGGGGGCCGCCCTTACCGCATTTCATTACAGCCCCCTTCAACATCTGATATGTGCATGGCCCCTTGCCGCACAATTCGGCAACCCGTGCCAGGCAAATCGTTTTTTGCCCTTTCACCGCCTTATTTAGGCTATCTGTGGAGACGGGATAGAAATCCCATTGCTCCAAGTCGAGCGGATTGATGGTATCCTGCTCCTTATGCTTGAGTACGCAAAACACATAAACATCGGCCTGACGCTTTTTCTCCTTGGCATAGGCAACGCCATCCCAGTACAGGCTTTCGGCAATACTGAATTCTATTCTGGAAAAACTTTTTTGCTCCCATGACTGGATGTAGGCCGACGCCTTGACCTCGATTTTGATGCCCTCAGGCGAAAGGAGATCAAAACTTCCCCATGTGGGACTGGTTCCTCCATCACAGCCCATCGCCGTCGCGACGATGTATTCCGCCAGCTTGCCGCGCTCCGTATTGCTGACCAAATCCGAAAAGGCCCAGGCCCAAAAATCCTTGAGGGTGCGTTCACCTTCCATCCCTTGAAAGCATTCTTTGCCGCTCTTTCGCGTCACCTTGATAGCCGGGAGCCGTGTTACCATATTTCCCCTCTGATTTCAGTCAATCGAAAATTCGAACATATGGTTTTGCCAGGAGCAACAGACATTCTCCCCGACACACTTTTACCTGTTGGAGTGCTGTCTACACCGCCTGCTCAAATCCGAAAATATCTCCCCCCCCAAAAAAAGCTGCCAGCAACTCGTGCTGGACAGCCTTTATTTCCTATCGTTCTAATTGCATTAAAAGAATTATCTTTTCCGCAAGACGTATGACTTCTTCCTTTGGCTCCAAGGGAACAGCTTGAGCCTTCTCCTGGGTCTTGCCTGAAATTTCCTGCAAAATCTCATCTGGCGACCGGAAGAGGTCTGCCGGGCTGCATTCCAAAAGTCGAGCCATTTCTTCCAATCTGGGGAACCGAGGAGCTACCGTTCCTCTTTCAATGCGCGAAAGCGAGTCTGGCCCCATACCCATTTTTTCCGCAAATTCAGCCTGGGTCCAGCCCTTCAGTTTGCGTCTTGCCGTGATATTCGCCCCCACAATTGCCGATAATTTCTGTGTTTTTCTGAGAGGCACGTTCTCCACTCCTTTTTTGAGTGAAAAACGATACGGGGTTTCCCTTAGGCGGATAAACAGCTTAAAATGTCTATTACTTGACATTAAAACCAAAATATTAAAAAAGACAAGGCAGGAAGAGCTGTATTCCTGTTTTGTTATATTCGTATCTAACTATTTAAAATGTTTAATCATTACACCATGTCGGGGGCTATATGAAGAGAATATTTGTGTTTTTATGTGCTGGAATATTTATTTTTTCATCTGTAGTTCGTGCGGAAGCCTTTTTTTCTATTTTCAATTCAAAAATAGATCTCGTAAAGAAGGGAACTTTACCTATAGACGAAAGTCTTTCGCTGGAAAAACTATTTAATTCTTATAAATATTTTAAAAATGTTAAATGGGAAAGCTTTGAAGATGATAGAGGAAGAGATGTCATTCAAGTATCTGCAACACTAGACACATCAAATATAGATTTTGAAGATGTTTTTTCTTATATTTCAAGGCCATATAGAGGTGGGCGCGATGAAGAATTAGGACGAGAATGGTTCATGCAGCAACTTTCAGATAAAGATAGCCTAATTAATAATGTAAAAATTATTACACAGTTTAGATTAACCGATGAAGGATTTTATATAGGATATTTTGGATATACATACGGAGAAAGCGATTTTAAGGCATCAACAGATTGGCTACAGAGAATATATACTAATAAAATTTTGATTTTTCCATTTGAAGCAGCCGTTGATGATAGTATTAAAACGTATGTAATACCTACTCGTAAAAAGGAACATGAAGTTTGGCTCGAAAAAGAAAAAAAGAAAAAAGATGAAGAAGAAAGAATAAGAAAAGATAAATACAATAAAGCTTATTCACAGTTTTTATCAAATATTGATAAGATGAAAACAAATTATTGGGGATATCGTCGTACTAGTTACGTCATGGATGGATATGATATTCACTATCTTTTCCAAGTTATCATAAAAGATATAGGAGAAAACACTATAACGACTGATTTATCAGTGTTTTTAATTAAAACTGGATTTCAAAAAAATACGCATGTATTTGACAGAAGAGATACAAAAAATGTTTCAATACAACTAAATGTCAATGGTGCAAAATTTGATAACCAATATATACATATTCCAATTAGTATATCAAATATAGAAAAAGGAAAATTTGAAGATGCTTTTTCAAATTATATTAATCATTCTGAGCTTATTTATGATACAAATGAAAACATCATATTCTTTGGACAATATCCATCACGATGTATTCTTGAATCAGGATATATGATTGAAGAGAATTCAAAAAAAAGCCTTATGGATAATGATGACATAACTTCTATAAAGCATTGGTTAAGAAATAATATTGCCAATATTGATATTGAAAAATTGAAGTTGGATGCGGAAAAAATAGAATGTGAAAGTCAGAAAAAATTCAATAAAAATTTTCAAGGTGTTTTTATAGGCAAACAAGAAGGTGATTTGTGCTATTCAATTGTAAATACAGGACGTTTTGAGGGAGAGCTATTTATTCTTGATGACGATTGTTCCAAAGAAGATTTTAAGGGCGCTCCGGTAAATAGTGTCGTTTTTGGCACTATAGAAGAGCGATCCATATGGAATAAAATAAATAATCAATGCATGAGGCTAAATATTCCGACGAAAGTGAGTATTGGTAGATAATAATTTTATATAAACATAAAACATAAAGGAGATATAATTATTTAACATTTTGTATAATTATCAACTGATGAGATTATGCGCTTGGTCAATGAATATGTAAATAAAACCTTAGAAAGGAATTTAAAATGAATCTTCCTACAGCTATTAAAAAATGTATGACTCAAAAATATCTTACAATGTCCGGGAGAGCCTCCCGTTCTGAATATTGGTATTTTTATTTATTTTTTATCTTGACATCATTATTATGCGCCATTATTGGGGGTGTGCTTTCTGAAACAGCATCTGATATAATTTTGGCAATTTGTTATATCGTATTGGGAATACCATGTTTTACTGCTTCATCAAGGCGTTTGCACGATATTGACAAGTCAGCATGGTTTTTATTATTAGCGTTGATTCCTATTGTTGGAGCAATTATACTTATTATTCTTTTCTGCAAAAAAGGAACAGATGGATTGAACAGATTTGGAAACGATCCTTTATCAGAATAATTTCGATACATATAAAAATGAATAAAGTTCCTTATCTGCATGACAGTAAGGAACTTTATTTTTTATTTAAAAATTGTATTTCTTTTTAAATATACTTAAATGAAATTATGACATCAACTGGCCAATGATGCCTAGGTACAGTAGAGAGATTGGAACCGACTCACTAGACGCTGGAGCTATCCATTCATAGAAGATATTATTTTTATGTATTTAGGAAAAAGACATTATGAAATCAACTCTTTTCATTTTTATATTATTCATTTAAATATAAATGTATATTACTCCTTTGAAAGAACCTTTTTTTGAAGCCTCATCCTGTTTCGGATGGGGCCTTTCTCTTTTAAAAGGAGAGTACCATGTCTGAATACACGTCACAGGAAGTGGGAGAACTCGCCAAGGCCCTCATCAACGTCCAACGTCAGCTTCAACCAGCAACCAAGGATGCCGACAATCCGTTCACCAAGAGCAAGTACGCCACCTTGAACAGCGTCATGGACTCATGCCGTGATGCGCTACTCTCGAATGGTATCTGGCTCTGCCAGTATCCTGTTCCTGCCGAACCGGGATATCTCGGGTTGGTCACGAAACTTACCCATGCGGAATCGGGACAATGGCAGTCGAGCCTTGCGGTAGTTCCCCTGCCCAAGGCCGATCCGCAGGGCGTGGGCATCAGCATGACCTATATGCGCAGGTATGCGCTTTCCGCCATGCTCGGCATCGTTACGGAGGAGGATACGGACGGCGAGTTCGCTTCAGACAAGCCCAACCGTCCTCAGAGGCAGAAAAACGCCGTAACCGCCCCACAGAGGGGCAAAACGACTCAGGATGATTCAGGACAAGCAAAAAAGATTTCACCCGCCTTAAATCGAGCGTCAGGTGGACTTTCCAACTTGCCTCATCTAGATGGAATTTCATACCAAATCGTACCAGCACAGGATGGTCGGGAGTGCGTTCTCGCCACAGGAAACACGGCGGCGAAGAAGGAACAACTCTCGGCAGCGGGGTTTCACTGGAACCCGCAACGAAAAATCTGGTGGAAGTATGCAGCATAGCGGAAAGGGCCGTCCTTGATGGGGCGGCTCTTTCCATTTTGGCTTTTATCACAGGGGGAAACGAATGGACGGAACGAACAGAAATACGGGAGCGGAAGGGCTGCTTGGAATCCTCTGCTGCGGATTGGAACGCAGTGCCGAACAGCGCACAGCCATTCAGCTTGGCGACCGCTCCCAATATGTCGGGTTATCGGATATCGCCAAAATGCTGGACTGCCCACGGGCGGCACTGGCTGCCAAGCTCTTCACACCTGAATACAGGAGCACTGACGAAGCTCTCAAGCGCCGGATAGCCTTTCACAGAGGTCATTGGTTTGAGACGAGTGTCCATCAAGCTCTCGTCGGATATGGCTTGTCTCCTCTGTTTCAGCTTGAAATCGAAATCATGTACGGAGACGTCCCCATCAAGACACATCTGGATTTCACGCTGGTGACTGGTCAGCCACATCCAACTGTACGGATTCTGGAGGCCAAATCCACCGCAAGGCTGCCGACAACGCTTTCCGAGAGCTACGCCATGCAGATCGGCGGGCAGACGGCATTGCTCAAAGCCTACTGGAACCATCCGGTTTTCAACTTGGTACTGGACACCGGGGAAATCCTCCATCACAGGACATTCCCTGAAATCTGTAACGAATGCCTTGGGGTATCCCTTCCCGATGCTTCAGCTTGCGACATACAGGGATGGATTATCTGCCTGTCCATGTGCGATGCGAAAGCCTTTGGCCCGTTTCTTCCTGAAGATACGGATGTTGCCCGATGTCTGGATATGGCTTCCGAATTTTGGGAAACCATGCATGATCTCAGGGAAAACAAAGTGAATCTGAATACGGTTCAAACGGAGCAGGGCCTAGCTCCCCTGTGTCCGTCATGTTTCTGGAAGGAGGATTGCCCGTGCTTCAAAGGCTCCTCGCATCCTGAATGGGAGGCTGCGCTTGCACAGTTTATGGATTTGAAAGCACAGAAAAAATCCCTTGAAGAGAAGATCGGAGAACTGGAATCCCGTTTGAAAGTAGCCTACCAGCTTTCCCATACGGCGAGGGGAGAATGGATCAACACGGGAAAACACACGTTCCGGGTGATTCCCCAGAATGGGAGGGTAACGCTGGATCGAAAACGGCTGAATGAGGAACTCGAAACGCTGCTGGGAGAACAGGATGCCCGGACGCTTTTAGCTCGATGCGAGAAGCAGGGGGAACCCTTTGAGAGACTCTATGCCCTGTCCTTGTAAGGTGTTGTAAAAAGGGATTGACAACTCGAACAGCATGTAGATATGTTTCTACAAAAAGAGGTGTCCCATGACCACCATGTCGAGCCGAGAGTTCAATCAGGATGCCGGAAAAGCCAAACGTCTGGCTATGCAAGGCCCTGTGTTTATTACAGACAGGGGACGTTTGGCCCATGTGCTCCTTACTATAGAAGAATATCAAAAAATCACAGCAACGCACCGCAATATGGCGGACATGTTAGGATGCCCAGAGAGCGCGGAGATTGATTTTGAGCCGACCCCCTTACAGAAGACCTTATTTGCGAATGTGGATTTATCATGATGTATCTTGTTGATACTAATGTTATTTCTGAATTGAGAAAGGCTCACAGGGCTGAACCGCGTGTCATCGAATGGGCCAGAAATATAGAACCACAGTGCATGTATCTGTCGGTTATTTCCGTTTTGGAAATCCGAATGGGTATTCTCTCCGTACAGCGCAGAGATTTGGTTCAAGGCAATATTTTGCAGGAATGGTTTATAAAAAAGGTTATTCCCGCCTTCTCTGGAAGAATACTGAACGTGGACATGGATGTTGCCATGCGTTGCGCGGAATTGCATGTCCCCGATCCTCGTTCAGATCGAGATGCGCTTATTGCTGCAACTGCGCTTACCCACAAAATGTCTGTTGTGACCAGAAATTGTAAGGATTTTGAACCAATGGGAGTTCCCATCATTAATCCTTGGACTTGTTAAGAAAAACAGCACACAGCATGAATCATGGAAACATCCCGGCTTCTCTTCGGAAAGGCCGGGATTTTCTGTTTTTAAACCTTTTGAAAGGAGCATTGTCATGGAATCACAGACCATTCAGGAACTGGAAGCCCTCACGCCCGTCGAAATGGATGCCGGGCTTGTTTTCAGCGGTGTGCCGACTGGCAATACCATATGGGGATTCCAGAATCCTTGCCTGTATACCCCCGCCATTGACCCACATTACAGCTTTCATGAATCGGCACGAGATGCCGCCGTCTGGTTCATGAACAAACTTGATCCGCTTTACCTCTATGGCCCTACGGGTTCGGGAAAGACGAGTCTTATCAAGCAGCTTGCCGCCCGTTTGAACTACCCTATTTTTGAGGTGACAGGTCATGCACGACTGGAGTTTGCAGACTTGTGCGGTCACATCTCTCTGCATGATGGGAGCATGCGTTATGAGTATGGGCCTTTGAGTCTTGCGATGCGTTATGGCGGGCTTTTCCTTTTGAATGAAGCGGACTTGCTTTCTCCTGAGGTTGCCGTGGGACTCAACGGTGTTCTGGAAGGGGCTCCCTTGTGCCTGCCCGAAAACGGTGGGGAAGTTATTCATCCGCATGAAATGTTCCGTATAGCCTGCACGGGCAATACCAACGGAGGCGGAGACGATACGGGGCTCTATCAGGGAACAGGCAGAATGAATCTCGCGTGGCTTGATCGTTTCATGTTGTGCGAGGTCAATTACCCGGATGCCGTGGTGGAAAAGGATTTGCTGGTGAAGCTCTATCCGGCCCTGCCTGAACATATTGTCGTCAAGATGGTGGATTTCGCCAATGAAATCAGGAAGCAGTTCATAGGTGCGTCCGATTCCTACACGGATACCATCGAGGTGACGCTCTCCACAAGAACGCTGCTCCGCTGGGCCGATTTGACCCTGCGTTTTCAGCCGTTGGCGCATCAGGGTATCCAGCCGTTATCCTAAGCGCTGGACCGGGCCTTGGGCTTTCGGGCGTCCCGGCCTACCCGTGCCATGCTGCATGAACTCCTCCAGCGGATGTTCCCGATGGACTGCCATCTGGGGGAGTGAAAACGGTTCCGGCAATCATGCTGGAGCAATGGCTGACCTCAATTCTCGGGCATATGGAAGCTGACGATCCCGGCTATCTCGACACGCTTCCTCAGCTTCCGCAGGTCATTCTGAAAAACGAGGCTTCTTCACGCTTCTGGCGTGGGGAAGCCTTTTCTCATGCGCTGGAGCTTCTCTGTGGACGTTCTGGAAGGAGAGGCCGAAGCCTGACCATCTCTGCCGATGACTGTGTGGATGGAAATCCTGTCCGGGAACTGCTGGAACGCTCCCTGCAAAAACTCGCTGAGGGCTACCACCTTGAAGCTCTAACACCTTTAACCAACTGAAGGAGTTATCATGAATACCCCCATTCTTTCCGACATCAAGGTTCTCGACAATCTTCTTGCTCTGAATCTCAACGTCAATCTCTGGTCGGCCCGCAAGAAGATGGTGCTGGAAGACTTCGGCGGCGCGGAACTGCCCCCTGAAGATTTGGCCTCGCTGGGTTCCAAGCGGATTGCCGATCCGAACAGCCTCAAGGTGTTCTCCACTTTGAAGGCCCGTGCCTTCAATTATCTGGATCGCCACGGCATTCGATTCATGTCCGGCTGGGCCATCCCGGAAGACAAGGCGGGAGACATTATCAAAGAACTCATAGGTATCCGGGATGAGTTTCTGAAGGAAAAGGATGCGTTCCTTGCCGATTACGATCAGTCTATTGAAAATTGGATCAACAAACACACGAAGTGGGCCAGCATCATCAGGGAATCCACGGTGGGTTCCGAGTATGTCCGTTCCCGCATGGGATTCTCCTGGCAGTTGTATCGGGTTGCGCCGCTCATGGAGCATGCCGTCCCAGAAGCCGTTGCCGAGTCCGGCCTTAATGAGGAAGTGGAAAATCTCGCCAAAACGCTTTTCGGGGAGATTGCCCGCTCTGCGGATGAGACATGGAATCGCGTCTACGCGGGCAAAACGGAAGTGACCCACAAGGCGTTGTCCCCCCTGCGGACCCTCCAGCAGAAATTGTCCGGCCTGACGTTCATCAATCCCCATGTGAGTCCCGTGGTGGATATCATCCAGATGGCCTTCAATCGGATTCCCAGGAAGGGCAACATTACCGGTGCGGATTTGGTCATGTTGCAGGGACTGGTGTGTCTGCTCCGTGATCCTAATGCGCTTATTGCCCATGCCGAGCGGCTTATCGAAGGCTATGGACCCGCCAGCGTGCTCGATGCGGTAACGGCTCCGGTCATGCGGGATATTCCTGTGCGTGAAGACTTGCCGGAAGTCTTTCCCGTACCCCACGCCAATCTCCCCAACGTAGGATTGTGGTAGCATCATGTTGAAACAAAAGGATATCATGGATTGCTTGCCGCTGCTGGCGAGCGTTTTGGGCAACCAATACGGCGTAACGGTGGAAATCGGCGGAAGTGAAGCCTATACGGACGGCAAAACGATTCATCTGCCCGCGCTTCCCTTGGATTCTGAACCGGAATTGATAACGATGATAAAAGGATATACGGATCACGAATCCGCCCATATCCGGGAAACGGACTTTGAGATTCTAAGAAAGGCGAATTTAACGCCTTTTCAGCATAACCTGTTCAACATCCTTGAGGATTGGCGTGTCGAAGAACGCCTTTCGGCACGGTATCCGGGATGCCGGGAAAACTTCAGGTATCTGATTCAAAAACTCTTTGGAACACAAAAGGCCGGAGATACGAACCCGGCCTTTTCCATTTTGAACACCATCTTGCTGACGGTGCGCTCATGGTCTGTAGACGCGATTATCCCCCGCAGGGGATCCGTGGCGAAGACGATGGAACGCCACTATCCAGGACTTCGAAAGGCATTGGATGGGATTCTCGATAGGGTGAGGGATTCCTGCAAGGATACCGAAGAATGCATCCGGTATGCGCTGGAACTGGAGCAGGCCACCCTTGCCTGGAGTCTTGAACAAAAATCCATCACGGAACCGGAGAAAGAGGATTCAGGAGCGGCTCAGGATGAATCTGTGGCTTCCTCAAATGCTTCGTTGGATTCTCTGGAAAAAGCGGTGGGGGCGTTGTCTTCCGATGAGCTTCCGAGGGGATTTGGCGAGTCTCTGGCGGAACGGATAGAACTGGACAGCCCCAAGGACAGGCAGAAGCAACTGAGGGTAGCCGTCACGGGGAAGAAACGATTTGCGGAGCTTCCTCTCGGACAACTCAGCCGGATCGAACGCCAGACTACCGGACTTGGTTTCAGGCTTCAGGGACTCATGCAGGCGCAAAAATGGCTGCCCGTCATGCCGGGAGTACGAGGGCGTTTTTCCTCTTCGCTGTGCCACAGGATGTCGGTCGGGAATCCCAGAGTGTTCGTGAAGAACGGTTTCCGGGAATCGCCGGATACGGCGGTTCACATTCTCTTGGACAGCAGCGGTTCCATGACGGACTCCGGCCTCATGTTCGCGAATGCCGTGTGCTATGCCGTGGGAAAGGCTCTTCAGGGCATATCGGGCGTAAATCTGGGCATTACGGCGTTTCCCGGCGCAAACAGGGCGAAACGCGGGGCAACGCCCCTGTTCTTCGGCACGGTGAAAAGCTCACCGCCAGATTCCCCGAAATCGCCTACGGGATGACTCCGATGGCGGAATCTCTCTGGTGGGTTATGCAGCAGATGTGTCTCCTCCGCGAGAACAGGAAAATCATCCTGATCATCACGGACGGAGAACCCGATTCCATCCCCGCCGCACAGGAGGCGTTCAAGCAGGCTCAGAAAAAGGGCTTTGAATGCTACGGCCTCGGCATCATGTGTTCGAACATCACGGCTTTGTTGCCTCATACTAGTCGCGTCATCGAAAGACTTCCCCAACTCGCTCCGGCATTGTTCGAACTGCTCGAAGGAGCTCTGAGGAGGAAGGCATGACGGATACCTGCCGACTGTGCCGCCTTGGGCTTTTGACGAGGATGCCGCTGTGTCTCGGAAAACATGTCGAGTGGGACTGCGGAACTGCCCGCCAGTGCCGTTTGTCTCGTTTCATAGCCAGATAAGAAAGGAGGAACATATGAGCTGGTCTGCATGGATCGCTGTTGCCATTGCCGTACTCGAAGTCATCCGTGAGGAATCGGATTAAACGAAAAACGAGGAGCACCCGATGTGTTCGGGTGTTCCTCTTCATGTTCCTCAGAAGTTTTTTTGAGCTCGCGGTGCTGTTTGGAAGGCTTGCCAAGCCTCCGCTTTATGGATACGGTCTGTGCAACGAACACAGCCATGCAGGTATAAAGTTCAATGAGTTAGGGTGATTAAACCTGAATCCCACCCTCTCCGCCACTTGGAAACTCCAAGACATCCGATAAAGTCCGAAAAGCCCTTGACCTGAATGGTTGAGGGCTTTTTCTGTGTTCAACGTTGTCTGAAAAATCCTTTTCCACGACTCTATTCGAGGTGCATTTTACCGTATCTTGATTTTCTACGTCCATCATGCTTCAGCTTGTGTACTCCTAAGACGTATCTCCACAGACTTTTTCATGATGGCTTTGTGCAACAGCCTTCTGCTTATCCTGCATCTATTCAATGGAAAGGAGCAGGGATTGTCTCACAGCTCGTTCTTCTTACGGTTGTATGCCGTAAAGGAACGATTCTATGGATAAGGCCATTGTGAAAAAAAGAAAAAAGCATTGACATAAAAGATGCCGTATTCTATCCTCTAGAAGAAGTGTAAGGGGAGTAGCTGGGTCCTTGAGACCCCGGTAGCGTCAACAGCATGGCTTTACGGCCTGGCGTTACCATCAAGTGTTTGCTTGATAAGTGAGACCTTCACGGCAGTCATGCCGTGAAGGTCTTTTTTCTTTATCAGGCATCGCCTCACATTCTGCCCACTTTCAGCGGCTGTTCAGGAACGTACACCGTCCCTGTTTTTCCATACTCAACCGTTAGGACAGAAGAATGTTTGCACGCTTTTTGCCTCAGACCGTCCCTTTTTTCGAGCTTCTGGTACAGCAGAACGCCCTCCTGCAAGAGATGTCGGAGGCGCTCGCCGTCGTCATGGACAACACGGAAGCGTCGGAGCGCCATCTGAAGCGGATCAACCTGTTGGAAGAAGAGGCGGATCGGCTCTATCGGAGCATCACTCAGCATCTCTCCCAGACGTTCATCACACCCATCGATCGTGAGGATATCCATGCGATCAACATGGCCCAAGAGCGGGTGGCGGATAAGATACAGCATCTTGCCAACCGTTTTTTTGTTTCCGGGTTCATGTACCAGCGTTTTCCCGCTCAGATGATCACGGAAAGGATCCGGGGGATGCTGCGGGACACGAAGTCCATGCTGGATGAAATTTCCATGAAGAAAGAGGTGTCCGCGCACATCCATACGCTCAAATCCAGGAAGTCCGACTGTGAAATGTTCCAGTCGACCGGGCTTGCCGAGTTGATGGACAGCGAGATCGAAACGTTTGAACGCGTCAGGGAGCTCATCCTCTGGGGGCAAGTCTACGACCGCATGGAGCGCACGGTCGATGCGGTATCGGATCTCGCCGACACGCTTGAGGAGGTTGCGCTGAAGTATGTTTGACGTTTCCTTCCTCCTTATTCTGATCATCATCGTGGCGTTGATCTTCGATTTCACCAACGGCGCTCACGACTGCGCCAACGCCATCGCTACCGTGGTTTCGACCAAGGTGCTGAGCCCTCGGACTGCCGTCATCATGGCAGCCACCCTCAACCTGATCGGGGCGTTTTTAGGGACAAAGGTCGCCAACACGCTCGGATCGGGTATTGTCCACCCCGATATTGTCGCAAACTGCCAGCCGCTGGTGCTTGCGGCCCTGATCGGGGCGATAGGCTGGAACCTGTTCACATGGCATTTCGGGATCCCCTCCTCTTCCTCCCATGCGCTGATAGGAGGGCTCATGGGGGCCGCCGTGGCCTATGCCGGCTTTTCATCCCTCAACGGGGGCTCCATCCTGACCAAAATACTGCTGCCGCTGGTCCTCTCCCCTCTGGCTGGATTCGGTATGGGGCTGCTGGTCATGTTCCTCATCATGTTCCTGTGCGCAAAGTGCGCGCGGAACAAGCTCAATACGGCCTTCACGCGGCTTCAGGTGCTCTCGGCGGCGTTCATGGCGACCAGCCACGGTATGAACGATGCCCAGAAAACGATGGGGGTGATCACCCTTGCCCTCTTCATTTTCAACGAAATCGAAACGATAGCCGTCCCCCTCTGGGTCAAGTGCCTCTGTGCCACCTTTATGGCGCTCGGTACTGCCATGGGCGGCTGGAAAATCGTCAAAACCATGGGGCATAAGATCTTCAAACTGGAACCCGTTCACGGCTTCGCCAGCGAAACGTCGGCCGCGCTGGTCATCTCCGGCGCGTCGCTCCTTGGTGCGCCGATCAGCACGACGCACACGATCACGGCCTGCATCTTCGGCGTAGGCTCGACCAAGCGCCTCACCGCCGTCCGCTGGGGGGTCGCGAGGCACCTCATCATTGCCTGGGTCCTTACCATTCCCGCTTCCGGTCTTCTGGCGGCCTGTTCCTTTTTCCTTTTAAACGCTGTGGGGTTCGCCTAGTATGCAGTATTATTTCAATGGAAATATACTGTCTGATAAAATAATATCAAATCGTATTGACATGTTCTATTTTCAAGTTTAAAAATTCACTATATCATCCGAATAATACCCAGAGAGCTGTTGTATGCCTATTCCTTCAGTCACACAAAAATTCATGTGCACACTTTTTGTGTTCACAATGATCTGTGGTGTATGGCAATATGCAGCAATAGAGAATACCTTTTACTTCGAAGACAGAGAAAACATCGTATCCGAAGAAATCTGCGAATATGCCGTAACGCAGCGTATTGCTGAGCACAAGCGTTTAAATTACAATACAAATACAAGCGGCATAGAACCTCTTCTTCCGTTGCTTTCCCTCTTGCTTGGTTTTCTTCTCTACGCCCCCGTCGTCAGAAAAATCCATCTTTGCCGCCTGCAAAATGATTTTCTTCCCAAACTGTGCGACTTTCACGGGATGCTCCCACTCCCCTTCGCTCCTCCGCGCTCCCTCTCGTAAGTCTCCAGATCGGATATGGCTGAAAGAGGCTCTTTCATGCTCCCGGACACGCTTGACGCGAGAACGGCATCCGTTCCCGTGAATGAGGATCGTTTCCTCCGTCTTTTTCAGCGTGCACCCGGTCGAGGGGGCTGGACTCATGCTTTAGGACCATTTCGCATTACTTAAGAACATATTTCGGAGTGAGGAATATGGAAACCGTAAGAAAGCCGTTGAATGAAGATCGCGTAGCCTTGTTGCTTGGAAGCGTCATCTTTATCCTTGCCCTGCTCAAGTTCAGCGGGATAGACATGCTCGGCTGGGCCGTCAAAATCGGCATGTGGGTGGGCGATCCGCTTGACGCGTGGCGTCCCGCCACCAAAGGTCTTCTCCCCGGCTATGGCGCACTGTTCGCTACCTATGCCATCCTGACGGGCGCGCTGGCTTGTTGTGTGAAGCTCATGGGGAACGACGTGGTGAAGTTCGTCAAGTCCTTCACCATCATCTTCTTTATCGCCATGATTTGTTATACGCTGGGCGCCAACGCCTACATCGCGGCCAACCCCACCCAGCTCAAGGCGCAGGGGATTCCGTGGGCGCTGGGCCTGAGCACCGAGGCGGGGCTCATCCTCGCTCTCGTCATGGGCATCGTGATCAGTAACTTTATGCCGAATCTTGCGGAATCTTTGAAGGACGCCTGCCGTCCCGAGCTGTTCGTCAAGATCGCCATCGTCATCATGGGCGCGGAACTCGGCGTGAAGGCCGCCGACGCCGCCGGTTTCGCCGGGCACATCATTTTCCGGGGACTGTGCGCCATTGTTGAAGCCTATCTCCTCTACTGGTGCGTGGTCTATTACGTCGCCCGCCGGTACTTCAAGTTCAACCGCGAATGGGCGGCCCCGCTGGCGTCCGGCATCTCCATCTGCGGCGTTTCCGCCGCCATCGCCACGGGCGCGGCCATCCGCTCCCGGCCCGTCGTTCCGATCATGGTTTCCTCGCTCGTCGTGGTATTCACCTGCATCGAAATGCTGATCCTCCCCTTCATCGCGCAGCACTTCCTGACCGGAGAACCCATGGTCGCAGGCGGCTGGATGGGCCTCGCCGTCAAGTCCGACGGCGGAGCCATCGCTTCCGGCGCCATCGCCGAATCGCTGATCCTCGCCAAGGCCGCCGAAGCCGGGATCAACTGGGAACCCGGCTGGATCATCATGGTCACCACCACCGTCAAAATCTTCATCGACGTATTCATCGGCGTGTGGGCCCTGGTCCTCGCATGGGTATGGTGCACCAAGTTTGACAAGTCCGGCGACCGGACCATGCACTGGGGCGACGTGTGGGCCCGTTTCCCCCGCTTCGTGCTCGGCTATATCATCACGTTTGCCATTCTCCTCATCATCTGCCTCCAGTCCCCCGAGCTGCAGAAGACCGGCGCGAGCGTTTCCGGTACGCTGAACGCGTTCCGCGTCATCTTCTTCCTGCTCACCTTCTTCACCATCGGCATGGTGTCGAA
>ENA-ORNG01000580-ORNG01000580.1-human-gut-metagenome-genome-assembly--contig:-NODE-580-length-31201-cov-5.070025_pt1 | contig 31201 bp, 35 predicted proteins | sample MGYA00242113_ERZ509018 | MGnify/ENA primary metagenome ERZ509018 (study PRJEB26280, sample SAMEA2338711) | human gut metagenome | biome: human gut; feature: human-associated habitat; material: faeces... | reverse complement strand
AATTTGCGAGACTGCAAAATGGCGTCCTTGCACAGTTTACCACCCAAAGAGAAATTCTGTTTGCCGGACAGCCATTTCAGGCACCGGAGAGTTATCTGCGCAATGCGGAACTTTATGAGGAAGGACAAACCGGCAACTACAATATGCTGGATGGCAGGCTGAACAACGAACCTCCTGTACGCCCGGATTTGACAGACGGACAGACAGATGAAGAAATCCGGGAGCTGGTGCCGGAAGCAAAGCCGTCTTTGATGGATCGTCTGAAAGCAGATAAACCGGAGCATGAAGCAAGGCAGATGATCCCTCCTGTGCCGGAAAGGGAACGCTGATGGCCGGAGTAAGATTTGAGGATGTAGATCTTCTGGGTGCTCTTTCCCGTGTCGTAGATCTTCATACCCAACATTATAAAGAGGACTTTGATCTGGATAAAGAACTGATCTCAAAACTGGCTGTGTCAGACCGTTCGGAGGATAAACAGATTCTTTGGATGTCACGACCCTGCGGAACCTATACCCTGCGTGAACGAGAAGTTTATCTGGATGGCAGCCATGAAAACAAAGTGTGGCGGTTTTACCAGGAACAGACAAATGATCCCATTTTGGCTTATGCCATCTCTTTGAAAGAAGTTAGGGACGGAAAAATATTTGGCGATCTCTATCCGCTAAATTACAGAGAACATGTGGAACGGATGAAAAAGCTGACCTGTCCAATCGGAAGTGTAGCCGTTGCATTTGAGGATGGAAATGTTATCACGATTCCCTATCAGGAACGGAGACAGCTTATGAATCGGCTTATGCTAGAGCATGGATCACCTAAAACAATGACTTATCTGCCGGAAAATGAGCCGGAGCTGATGATGATCCTAAAACGGGAACGCCTCAAACGCAGCTATCATGCGACAGCCGGAAATTTGGAGGAATATCTTGATAAGCTGGAAAAGACCACCCTGCGGGAAAAACTCAAAAAAGCAAAGACGGTGGTTTCAACACAAGAGGTCTCATCTCATAAAAGAGGGTTGGAACGATGAAGGGCGGGCATAACAAAAAATCCGTCCGCGTCGAATTTGTCATGTCCGAAGCGGAGGCCGAACTGGTAAAAGAACGCATGGCGGAACTTGGCATTACCAACCTGTCGGCATATCTGCGAAAGATGGCCGTAGACGGTTACATCATTCACCTTGATATGGGAGATATTCAGGAAATGATCCGGCTTCTCCGCATTTGTTCCAATAACTTAAACCAATATACCAGACGAGCCAATGAGACCGGTAATATTTATGCCGCAGATATAGATGACATCCGCACCCGTCTGGACAGCCTTTGGGATGGCATGGACAAACTGATCCGGGGATTTGCAAACATTTCATAAACAGCCGGAAAGCCGTTGCTTTCTTTTTGCCGTCACGGTAAAATTTTTATAAGGGCAGATACCCTTCTGAAAGGAGGCAAAGCGTATGCGTTTGATAGGTAAATTACTGGCACTTCCCTTTATGCTGGTTACGGGGATTCTTTATCTGGTATGTAAATTTTTAGTGGTTCTTTCCGGTGCGGTACTTGGGATTCTTTCCGAGATCATCTTTCTGGCGGCATTGGTGCTGTTCTTTGTCGCAGGATTTTTGCCGGGTCTTGCATGGCTTATGATCGCCTTTCTTATCAGTCCATACGGTCTGCCTCTGGCGGCTGCATGGCTGGTAGGGATCATTGGCGGGGCAAACAGTGCCTTAAAGGATTTTATATTTGGTTAAGCAGATTTGGCGGGGCGCATAGGAAGCCCCGCTCTTTTTCTGCAATTATAACTTCTTTGATTGGCGGGATTTTATTGAGAGATACAATCCCTGTTTATTATCATGCTGCCTCTTATGCCAGGGAAAAAGACGAACTGGATCAGCTTCAATGCTCATGTGTAAAAGTAACATGGTAATTGAATTGATGGTAAGTCCCATTTCATAAAATGCAAGTTTCCGAAATATTTCCGAACTTTCTTCAACTCATTGCTTCCCAAAATAGTTGATGTTATAATTGCAGGGAAAACAACTGAATAAAAGTGTCTTCGGGGCAGGGTGAAATTCCCGATTGGCGGTAAAGTCCGCGAGCGTAAAACGCACGATTTGGTGTAATTCCAAAACCAACAGTATAGTCTGGATGAAAGAAGATATGGTTAGATTTCCGCAGATTTTGAGAGGGTTACTTTCTTTTCTGTGGCCTAATTATAATGCTAACACCTGAAAGACATTTTTCTTTTGGGTGTTAATTTTTTGCCACGGAGGAAAGCAATTATGAACAGTAAAACAAAAAGAATCACAGTTATTGGTATGCTATGTGCGATTACTTATGTCACTATGGTTGTTGGCAGGATTCCTATTATTCTATTCTTAAAGTATGATCCATCCGATGTTATTGTAACTTTGGGCGGCTTTATTTGGGGGCCGATGACTTCCTGCATTGTATCTGTTATTGTAGCAACCCTTGAAATGATTACAGTAAGCGATACCGGAATATTAGGTTGTATTATGAATATCGTACAAACACTATCTTTTGCGTGTACGGCATCTGTCATTTACAAAAAAAAGCACACTTTATCTGGTGCAGTGATTGGTCTGGCATCGGGATGGCTAATAACGGTTATCGTTATGCTGTTGTGGAACTATTTGGTAACGCCACTTTATATGGGGTATCCAAGAGAAGCAGTTGTAGAATTGTTACTTCCTGCCTTTCTTCCATTTAACTTATTGAAAGGTGGGTTAAATGCGTCCATTACATTTTTACTGTATAAGCCCATAGTTACCGCTTTGAGAAAAAGCGGATATGTTGCTACTTTGGAAAATGAAGCAAGACAAAAGCATACTGGTCTGCTTATGCTGGCAAGTTTTATTATAGTAACTTGTGTTTTGATTATCCTGTCAATGAATGGGATTATATGAGGATTGAAATGAAAGAAAAAATAAATGAGCCTATTTACACACTAACAGGGATCGTTATACATGGCCGAGGTATTGGAAAGCATGTGGGGACACCTACCGCAAACATAGAAATAGCAAAAAATACATTTTTGCCAAAGACAGGGGTGTATGTGGCAGATATTATTTTAAGTGGCAAGATATATTATGGTGTTACCCATATTGGGACGCGCCCTACACTTGATAATGATAGCTTTGTTTCAATCGAAACACATATTTTTGTTTTTGATAAGGACATATATGGGTGTACGATAACTGTTAATCTATATAAGAAATTGAGGGAAGTAAGAAAATTTAATGAATTATCCCAGCTGCTTGAACAGATTGCAAATGACCGGACAATAGCACGAGAATTTTGGGGATTAAATCAAACAAATCACACTTTACATATTGATGTTAACCGACATTGTGCAATATTAGATCAACAGGAAATTTATTTATCAACAAACGAATTTGAAGTCCTTTATTTATTACTGCAATCTCCTCAAACCACATTCACAAAAGAACAGATTTATGAACAGATTTGGCATGAACCCACAAATAACCATTTGCACGCAGTAGAAAACACGATTTTTCAAATACGAAAAAGGTTAAAACCATATTGCAAGGGACATGAGTATATAAAAACAGTAATTGGCTATGGTTATAAATTTAATGATAATTAACAAGTCCAGCCGAGTTAACTAAAGTGCTACCACAATTTCTTTATATAGGGATGCAAATTCTAAGTTAAGGAGGTGACGAAAATGGCAACCACAAGACTGATGCCTCTGCATATAGGAAAAGGCCGGGACATCTCTACTGCGATTGCAGATATTATTGATTATGTAGAAAATCCGCAGAAAACCGATTTTGGAAAATTCATTTATGGCTATGAGTGTGATACCCGGCTTGCTGATGCAGAGTTCCTTCTGTCCAAACGACAGTATGCAAATCTGACCGGCAGAAATCAGGGTGTGGATGATGTGATCGCCTACCATCTCCGTCAGGCATTTAAGCCCGGCGAAGTTACGCCAGAAGAAGCTAATCAGATCGGCAGGGAGCTGGCACTGAAGCTCACAAAAGGAAACCATGCCTTTGTCGTCTGCACCCATGTAGATAAGCATCATGTCCATAATCACATCATTATCAACTCTACTACACTGGACTGTCAGAAAAAATTTCGCAACTTCTGGGGCTCTACCTGGGCGATCCGGCGAATAAATGACAAGCTGTGTTTGGAGCATGGACTTTCGATTGTAGAAAATCCGAAACCCAGCCGGGATCATTATGGCACATGGCTGGGAAATAAAAAGCAGCCTTCCTTTCAGGAACAGATACGCATTGCTATTGATGCCGCATTAGAGGAAAAGCCAAAAGATTTTGAGGAACTTCTAAAGAAGCTGGAGGCTGCCGGGATTGAAGTTAACCGTGAAAGAAAACATTTTCGATTCCGAGTTCCGGGACAGGAAAACTATACCCGATGTGACACGCTCAAAGGCGATTATACAGAACAGGCCATCAAAGAACGAATTGCCGGTACACGGACAGTAAAATCCCGCCATGCTTCTTCAAAAAAACCGGTTTCCAAAGTTGGATTGCTGGTTGATATTGAAGCTGCGATCCGTTCCGGCAAAGGTCCCGGTTATGAGCGTTGGGCAAAAGTGTTCAACTTAAAACAGCTTTCCCAGGCAGTGCTCTACTTAAAAGAACATGGCGATATGGGTTATGAGGATCTTCTGGAAAAAGCCAACGCCACTACCACTAATTTCAATACCTTATCCGTTCAGATCAAAGATCTGGAGTCAAAAATGAACGCCAATGCCGAGCTGCAAAAACAGATCGTAAACTATGCGAAAACGCGGGCTGTCTATGTAGAATATCGCAAAGCCGGGTACAGCAAAAAATTCCGAACAGAACATGAAGCTGAAATTCTGCTGCACCAGGCGGCAAAGAATCATTTTGACGAGCTGGGAATCAAAAAGCTCCCCTCTGTCAAATCTCTCCGGGAGGAATACACCGATCTTCTGGAACAAAAACGGAAAGCCTATTCTGCCTATAAGCAGGCCAAAAATGATATGAAAGAACTTCATAATGTTCGGGCCAATGTGGAATATCTATTAGAGATTTCTTCCCCACCACATGGAGGTTGTAGATAACGCAAGTGATGAAAACAACGAAAATACAAGGAGAAAGGCAACTGTTGTACCTATTAAAATAGAATATGTGTGAGAGGACAAGCCTTTCAATAATGTAGACGTTCAGAAATGAGCGTCTATTTTTTTACCCCAAAACCAAAAAGGATGTGATACTACGAAGAAATCACCACCGCCGGAGCGTTCCCCTCCGCTTCCAGACCAGAATCCGAAACCAACCATCAAACACAACATTCAGAAAGGACAGGTACATCTATATGGAATTAAAATTCGTTATCCCCAACATGGAAAAGACATTCGGCAACTTGGAGTTTGCCGGAGAAGACAAAACAGAACAGAGAAGAATCAACGGACGCATGGCGGTACTCTCCCGCAGCTTCAATCTTTATTCAGACGTGCAGAGGGCGGATGATATTGTGGTTATCCTCCCTGCCGAAGCCGGAGAGAAGCATTTTGACTTTGAGGAACGTGTAAAGCTCGTCAATCCCCGTATCACCGCAGAGGGATATAAAATCGGCACAAGGGGATTTACCAACTACATTTTGCACGCTGACGATATGGTAAAAGCGTAAGGAAAAGGAGGACATCAGACTATGAGATTAGCAAACGGAATCGTGATTGACAAGGAAGCAACATTCGGGGCATTGAAATTTTCTGCCCTCCGCCGTGAGGTTCACCTCCAGAATGAAGACGGCTCGGTATCAGAAGAAATCAAGGAGCGTACCTATGACTTAAAATCCAGAGGACAGGGGCGTATGATTCAGGTTTCCATCCCTGCCAGCGTGCCGTTAAAGGAGCTCGATTACAACGCAGAGGTGGAACTTATCAATCCAGTGGCAGATACCGTGGCAACGGCTACCTTTCAGGGGGCAGAGGTGGACTGGTACATCAAGGCGGATGATATTGTCCTGAAAAAAGGGGCTGCCATGAATCCCCAGACACCGAAGAAAGACGCTCCCCCTGCAAAATAACAGCTAAATAAGAGAAAAGCGAAAGGAGGATTGTTCCCATGAAGCAGCTTTTCCCCCGTGGAAAACGTATCCGCCCCACGGATAAAGACCTTGTGTCCCATACTGCCCTTGCCGCCCTGTTCCCTGTCTTCCTGCTGGTTGTCCTGCTGTTTCATATCCGGCAAATTGCCGGAACCAACTGGCAGGAAGTGTCCCTTTCCCAGATAGTACAGGATGTAAATATCCCTTACCTGTTATTCAGCATGGGCGTGGCAGGGCTGGTGTGTCTTGCAGCGGTTCTTCTACTCTGGCGATACCGCAGGGATGAAGTAAAGCAGCTCATCCACCGCCAAAAACTGGCAAGGATGGTGTTGGAAAACAAGTGGTATGAATCGGAACAGAGAAAGGAAGACGCTTTTTTCAAGGACTTGTCTTCCAGCCGTTCCAAAGAAACCATCACTTACTTTCCCAAAATCTACTACCGGATGAAACAAGGATTGCTCCATATCCGTGTAGAAATCACCTTGGGGAAATATCAGGAACAGCTCTTAAACTTGGAGAGAAAGCTGGAAAGCGGCTTGTACTGTGAGCTGACGGATAAGGAACTAAAGGATTCCTATGTGGAGTACACCCTGCTCTATGATACCGTTGCCAACCGTATCTCCATTGAAGACGTACAGACAAAGGACGGCAGGCTCCGGCTCATGGAAAATGTCTGGTGGGAATATGACAAGCTCCCCCATATGCTCATTGCCGGAGGAACCGGCGGCGGAAAGACCTACTTCATCCTGACCCTCATTGAAGCCCTGCTCCGCACTAACGCTGTCCTGTCCGTGTTAGACCCAAAGAACGCCGACCTTGCGGATTTAAAGGCGGTTATGCCGGATGTGTACTACAAAAAGGAAGATATGCTCGCCTGCATTGACCGTTTCTATGAGGAAATGATGAAACGCAGCGAAGACATGAAGCTCATGGAGAATTACCGGACAGGGGAAAATTACGCTTACTTGGGACTTCCGGCACATTTCCTTATCTTTGATGAATATGTGGCATTTATGGAAATGCTCGGCACAAAGGAAAACGCTGCTGTCCTCAACAAGTTAAAACAAATCGTTATGCTTGGACGACAGGCTGGCTTCTTCCTGATTCTTGCCTGCCAGCGTCCGGACGCAAAGTATCTGGGGGACGGAATCCGTGACCAGTTCAATTTCCGTGTAGCTCTGGGGCGGATGTCGGAAATGGGCTATGGGATGATGTTCGGGGAAACCACAAAGGACTTCTTCCTAAAGCAGATAAAGGGGCGTGGCTATGTGGATGTGGGAACCAGCGTTATTTCAGAGTTTTACACGCCCCTTGTGCCAAAAGGACACGATTTCCTCAAAGAAATAAAAAAGCTCATAGACAGCAGGCAGGGAGTGCAGGCGGCGTGCGAAGCGAAAGCCGCAGAAACGGACTGACCTGCTGTAGCTGGTGTGCCGCAAGGCACGCCAGCATGAACCCCTCGTATCTAACAGAGGGGTACAAATCGACAGGCAACAACCAAACAACAGGGCAGAATCCCACGGTACACAAGGGATTTTCCCCTATCCGGCGTGTGTCAACAAGGCTCTGAAAGTTGACATACGCTTTTTTAGACAGGAGGGATTTTCACTGAATGAAGAAACATGGGTACGGCACATCAGGGAGAAACGGGCAGCTTACGGTATCTCACAACAGAAACTTGCCCTAGCTACCGGAATCACCCGTCCGTACCTGAGCGATATTGAAACGGGCAAGGCTCACCCATCCGAAGCATTACAGGAAGCCATCACGGAAGCTCTGGAACGCTTCAATCCAGACAATCCCCTTGAAATGCTCTTTGATTATGTTCGGATTCGCTTCCCTACTACGGATGTGAAGTATATCGTGGAAGACGTGCTGCGGCTAAAGCTATCTTACTTTATCCATGAAGACTATGGATTTTACTCTTACACGGAGCATTACTATCTGGGGGATATTTTCGTTCTGGTATCGCCGGAACTGGAAAAAGGGGTGCTGCTGGAACTGAAAGGGCGTGGCTGCCGCCAGTTTGAAAGCTATCTGCTGGCACAGGAACGGAGCTGGTATGAGTTTTTCATGGACGTTCTCATGGAGGACGGCGTGATGAAGCGGCTTGACCTCGCCATCAATGATAAAACGGGAATCCTGAACATTCCCCATCTGACAGAGAAGTGCCGGAATGAGGAATGTATCTCGGTCTTCCGCAGCTTCAAAAGCTACCGCAGCGGCGAACTGGTACGGCGTGAGGAAAAAGAATGTATGGGGAACACCCTGTATATCGGCTCCCTCCAAAGTGAAGTGTACTTCTGCATTTACGAAAAGGACTATGAGCAGTACAAAAAGCATGATATTCCCATTGCGGACGCAGAGGTAAAGAACCGCTTTGAAATCCGGCTGAAAAATGAGCGTGCCTTTTACGCCATCCGTGACCTGTTAGAACATGACAATCCAGAACGGACAGCCTTTCAAATCATCAACCGCTATGTCCGGTTCGTGGACAGGGACAATGCAAAGCCCCGTTCTGACTGGCGTATCAATGAGGAATGGGCGTGGTTTATGGGGGAACACAGGGGAAGCCTGAAACTGACAACCAAACCGGAACCCTATTCCTTTGAACGCACCCTGCACTGGCTCTCCCATCAGGTAGCACCCACGTTAAAGCTGGCTCTCCGTCTGGATAAGATGAACCACACCCAGATTGTCCATGACATCATCACCCATGCAAAGCTGACGGAGAAGCACGAAAAAATCCTGAAGCAGCAAGCCGCCGCTGCAAAGGAGGTGGTGCTTTAACGGCGGCAATCTTGAAACATAAGGAATCTTACAGGAAAGAAAGGAGCTTTTATGAATTTCGGACAGAATCTTTACAACTGGTTTTTATCCAACGCCCAGTCCCTTGTGCTGCTGGCAATCGTGGTGATTGGACTGTACCTCGGATTTAAGAGGGAATTTTCCAAACTTATCGGTTTTTTAGTAGTTTCCCTTGTAGCGGTTGGTCTGGTCTTCAATGCGGACGGTGTAAAGGACATCTTACTGGAACTGTTCAATAAGATTATCGGTGCATAGGAAACCCTTGTTACACTTCCGTTATGGAGCAAGCTCTGATTGCTTCATGGCGGAAGTCCACTAGGGGCTTGGGGAGCGTAACTCCCCAAAAACCTGACAGAGAAAGGACGTGATACTGATTGAGGAAATGAAAATCTACATCCTGAACACCACAAGGTTTTACCATGAAGATTTTGAGGAATATCCTGGGGCGTGGTTTTCCTGTCCTGTGGATTTTGAAGAAATCAGGGAACGTCTTGGGGTTCAAAGTGAGGAAGAAATCGAAATTGAAGACTATGAGCTGCCGTTTCCATTGGAGGGCAACACAAGGCTCTGGGAAATCAACGCCCTTTGCCGGATGGTACAGGAAATGCAGGGAACGCCCCTCTATTATGAAATGGATGTGGTACAAAAGCGGTGGTTTCCCAGCTTTACGGAATTTATCGACCACAAAGACCAGATACACTGCTATCCGGTGCAGGACGGAGAATCCCTCGCCCGTTATCTGGTGCAGGAGGTACAGCTATTTGGAGAAGTGCATCCAGACCTGTTGAACCATATCGACTACGCTGCCATTGGTCGGGAACTGGAAACCAGCGAAAACTACCTGTTTACGGACAATGGTATCTTTTATTACCGCTAAAAGGAGGTGGAGGAACTTGGAAGAAATGCGGATTTACATTGCCAACTTAGGCAAATACAATGAGGGCGAACTGGTAGGGGCATGGTTCACGCCGCCTGTAGACTTTGAGGAAGTCAAAGAACGTATCGGTTTGAATGATGAATATGAGGAATACGCCATCCATGATTATGAGCTGCCCTTTGAGATTGACGAATATACCCCCATTGAGGAAATCAACCGCCTGTGTGAAATGGTGGAGGACTTACCGGAATACATTCAGGAGGAACTATCAGAGCTGCAATCCTACTTTGGCAGTATTGAAGAACTCTGTGAGCATGAAGATGATATTATCTGCCATTCCGGCTGTGATGATATGGCGGATGTGGCTCGCTACTATCTGGAAGAAAGCGGACAGCTTGGCGAACTTCCGGCACACTTACAAAACTATATCGACTATGCAGCCTATGGGCGTGACATGGAATTGGAGGGAACCTTTGTTGTCACGAACCACGGCGTATATGAAATCTTACGGTAGCCCCGTCTGTATCTCTTTCAGGAAATACAGGCGGATTTTTTTATTCAGGGGCGGCTTTTGCTGCCCCATCTTTTAGAAAGGACAGACACTATGAAGAAAATACGAAGCTATACCAGTATCTGGTCGGTGGAAAAGGTACTCTATTCCATCAATGATTTTAAGCTGCCATTCCCCATCACGTTCACACAGATGGCGTGGTTCGTGGTGTCGGTGTTTGCAGTTATACTCTTGGGGAACCTCCCTCCCCTTTCGTTCATTGACGGAGCATTTTTAAAATACTTCGGCGTACCCTTTGCCCTCACTTGGTTCATGTGCCAGAAGACCTTTGACGGGAAGAAGCCTTACGGCTTCCTGAAATCCGTACTGGCATATCTGGTACGCCCGAAACTGACGTATGCAGGAAAGCCCGTGAAGCTGGAAAAGGAATATCCGGCACAGCCCATCACGGCAGTAAGGAGTGATATTTATGGCATATCCGATTAAGTATATCGAAAATAACCTTGTGTTCAACCATGACGGGGAGTGCTTCGCTTACTATGAGCTGCTTCCCTACAACTATTCCTTTTTAAGCCCCGAACAGAAATATCAGGTACACGATTCCTTCCGGCAGCTTATCGCCCAGAACAGGGACGGGAAGATTCACGCCCTGCAAATCAGCACCGAATCCAGCATACGGGCGGCACAGGAACGCTCCAAACAGGAAGTGACAGGCAAGTTAAAGGACGTTGCCTATGCAAAGATTGACGCACAGACTGAAGCCCTGATTTCCATGATAGGGGAAAATCAGGTGGACTACCGCTTTTTTATCGGCTTTAAGCTGCTTGTCAATGAGCAGGAAGTCACCATGAAGCAGTTTCGCAGGGAAGCAAAGACCGCTGTTTCCGATTTTCTCCATGAAGTCAACCACAAGCTCATGGGGGATTTTGTTTCCATAAGCAATGAGGAAATCTGGCGGTTTCAGAAGATGGAAAAACTGCTGGAAAGCAAAATCTCACGCCGCTTTAAAGTCCGGCGGCTTAACAAGGACGATTTTGGTTATCTGATTGAGCATTTATACGGGCAGACCGGAACCGCCTACGAAGATTATGAGTATTACCTGCCGAAGAAGCGGTTTCAGGAGGAAACGCTGGTGAAATACTATGACCTCATCAAACCCACCCGTTGTCTGATAGAGGAAAACCAGAGGTATCTGAAAATCGAACAGGAAGACGGGACAGTTTATGCCGCCTACTTTACCATCAACAGCATTGTGGGGGAACTGGACTTTCCATCCTCGGAAATCTTTTACTATCAGCAGCAGCAATTCACCTTTCCCATTGATACCTCTATGAATGTGGAGATTGTGACAAACCGGAAAGCCCTCTCCACGGTACGGAACAAGAAAAAAGAGCTGAAAGATTTGGACAACCACGCATGGCAGAATGACAGCGAAACCAGTACAAACGTGGTGGACGCTCTGGACAGCGTAAATGAGCTGGAATCCACCTTAGACCAGAGCAAGGAATCCATGTATAAGCTGTCCTATGTGGTGCGTGTGACGGCTCCCGACTTGGAAGAACTGAAACGCCGCTGCAATGAGGTGAAAGATTTTTATGACGATTTGAACGTGAAACTGGTTCGCCCCTTTGGGGATATGCTGGGGCTGCATGGGGAATTTCTCCCCGCCAGCAAACGGTATCTGAACGATTACATCCAGTATGTCACCAGCGACTTCCTCGCTGGTCTTGGCTTCGGGGCAACCCAGATGTTGGGGGAACCGGAGGGCATTTATATCGGGTACAGCCTTGATACGGGAAGAAACGTGTACTTAAAGCCTGCCCTTGCCAGTCAGGGGGTAAAAGGCTCCGTCACCAACGCCCTTGCTGCCGCTTTTGTCGGCTCCCTCGGCGGTGGAAAATCATTCAGTAACAACATGATTGTCTATTATTCCGTATTGTTTGGGGCACAGGCACTCATTGTTGACCCGAAAGCGGAACGGGGACGCTGGAAAGAAACCCTGCCGGAAATCGCCCATGAAATCAATATCGTAAACCTGACCTCGGAGGAACAGAACAGGGGCTTACTTGACCCGTATGTGATTATGGAGAACCCAAAAGATTCTGAATCACTGGCAATCGACATCCTGACCTTTTTAACCGGCATTTCCAGCCGTGACGGGGAGAAGTTCCCTGTTCTTCGGAAAGCCATCCGTGCGGTGACAAACAGTGAGGAACGGGGGCTTTTCAAGGTGATTGAGGAACTACGGGCGGAGGGAACCACCATCAGCACCAGCATAGCCGACCATATCGAATCCTTTACGGACTATGACTTTGCACACCTGCTCTTTTCGGATGGGGATGTCACACAGTCCATCAGCCTTGAAAAGCAGCTCAACATCATTCAGGTGGCGGATTTGGTGCTGCCGGATAAGGAAACCTCGTTTGAAGAATACACCACAATGGAGCTGCTTTCCGTGGCAATGCTCATTGTAATCAGCACCTTTGCCCTCGACTTCATCCATACAGACCGCAGCGTGTTTAAGATTGTGGATTTGGATGAAGCATGGAGCTTCTTACAGGTGGCACAGGGCAAGACCCTCTCTATGAAGCTGGTTCGTGCCGGACGTGCCATGAACGCAGGCGTTTACTTTGTCACCCAGAACACGGACGATTTGCTGGATGAAAAGCTGAAAAACAATCTGGGCTTGAAATTTGCGTTCCGTTCCACAGACATCAACGAAATCAAGAAGACCCTCGCCTTTTTCGGGGTGGATTCCGAAGATGAAAACAACCAGAAGCGGCTCCGTGACTTGGAAAACGGACAGTGCCTTATCAGTGATTTGTACGGGCGTGTGGGGGTGATACAGTTCCATCCTATCTTTGAAGACCTGTTCCATGCCTTTGACACCAGACCGCCCGTGAGAAAAGAGGTGGAATGATGGTGATACATAGAACTTCCAACGGGCAGCAGCTCCCTGTTCCCTATTCAGCAAAAAAGGGCTTGTCTTGGAAGATGGCAGGAAAAGTGATTGGCAGGGTGCTTCTGGCACTCCTGCTCATCCTCCTGCTGCTGGCAGTCTTCGGTACAGCCGCCCACGCTGCCGGACTGGTGGATGATACGGTGGACGCTGCCAACGAATACAGCAAATATCCGCTGGACAACTACCAGCTTGATTTTTATGTGGACAGCGGATGGGACTGGCTCCCGTGGAACTGGCTGGACGGTATCGGAAAACAGGTGATGTACGGGCTGTATGCCATCACAAATTTTATCTGGACAATCAGCCTGTACCTTTCCAACGCCACGGGGTATCTGATTCAGGAAGCCTACTCGCTGGACTTCATTTCCTCTACGGCGGATTCCATTGGGAAAAATATGCAGACACTTGCAGGCGTTACCACAGGCGGCTTATCCTCGGAGGGATTTTATATCGGGTTCCTGCTGATTCTCATTCTGGTGGTGGGGATTTACGTTGCCTACACAGGGCTTATCAAACGGGAAACCACAAAAGCCATCCATGCCGTTGTGAATTTCGTGGTGGTGTTCGTGCTGTCCGCTGCCTTTATCGCTTATGCCCCTGATTATATCGGGAAAATCAATGAATTTTCCGCAGACATCAGCAATGCCAGCCTGACCCTTGGTACAAAGATTGTGCTGCCGAACTCGGAAAGTCAAGGAAAAGACAGTGTGGATTTGATACGGGACAGCCTGTTTTCCATTCAGGTCAAGCAGCCGTGGCTCCTGCTGCAATACGGCAACTCGGATGTGGAAAGCATTGGGGCTGACCGTGTGGAAAGCCTGCTCTCAACCAGCCCAGACGAAAACAACGGGCAGGACAGGGAAGAAATCGTGGTGGAGGAAATCGAAGACAGGGAAAACACCAACCTTACCATCACAAAGACCATCAACCGCTTGGGAACCGTCTTCTTCCTGTTCATGTTCAATATCGGTATCTCCATTTTTGTATTCCTGCTCACAGGGATAATGATTTTTTCACAGGTGCTTTTTATCATCTACGCCATGTTCCTGCCTGTGAGCTTTCTCCTTAGCATGGTTCCCTCTTTTGAGGGGATGTCAAAACGTGCCATTACGAAACTGTTCAATACCATCCTTACCAGAGCCGGAATCACCCTGATTATCACGGTAGCGTTCAGCATTTCCACCATGCTCTATAACCTGTCTGGGGAATATCCGTTCTTCCTGACAGCGTTCTTGCAGATAGTGACCTTTGCCGGAATTTATTTCAAGCTGGGGGATTTAATGGGGATGTTCTCCTTACAGAGTGGGGATTCCCAAAGCATGGGAAGCCGTATCATGCGAAGACCCCGTATGCTCATGCACGCCCATATGCACCGTTTACAGCATAAGTTAGGACGTTCCGTGGCAGCTCTTGGGTCTGGAACGGCTGCATACCACGCAGGAAAACAGGCTGGCTCAGACCAGAGAACTGCTTCCCACTCCGGCGCTTCCAAACAGACACAGGCAGACCACAGCAGACCAGACGGACAGGCAGCACCGGAAAAGGAATCCGCATGGAAACGGGCTGGCTCTGCGGTAGGTGCGGTGGCAGATACCAAAGATAAGATAGCCGATACTGCCGGACAGCTTCGGGAGCAGGCAAAAGATTTGCCTGTCAATGCAAAGTACGCCCTTTACCACGGGAAAACACAGGTATCAGAGGGCGTAAGGGATTTTACTTCCAGTGTGACCCAGACCCGAACTGCCAGAGCGGAACAACGAAATGCACAGGCAGAAAGCCGCAGACAGACCATTGCAGAACGCAGGGCGGAACTGGAACAGGTAAAACAGCCGCAAAAGACAGCTTCCGAAGCACCCAAAGGGGCGGCTCCTGTCCATGAACGCCCTGTTACTACAAAGCAGCCGGAAAATTTCCGAAATCATGCAGATACCGCTCATGCAGGAAAACCAGCCATGCAGCCTGCTTCCTCATCCATCAGGGAACGGGGACAGGTTCCTTATGGGGGAACTGTGGCGGAACGGGCTTCGGTTCCGGTGGTAAAAGCTGCTTCCATCCACTATGAACATACACCGCCTGTAAGGGCAGAACGCCAGATAGTCCCACCGGCTTCCCCTGTCCAGCCAGATGAAAGACAAAAGACAGCTCCAACCACCACACCTGCTGCTCCCCGTCCGGCAAGACCTGTCCAGAATGATACGGCTCCTGTGATACCGGAAAGAAAACGGGCTGCCCCTGTGGTTAAGGAATCGAACTTTACCATCCGGCGTACCACCGCCAGAAAGGAGTGGACAAAAACGATAACAGCGGCTGCCAAACAAAAGAAAGGGGAGAAACCATGAAGTTAAGACACCTTTTCTTTGCCTGTTCCGGCGTGTTCGTGATGATGTTCTCCCTGCTCCTTTTGGTGGTGATTGTCTTCTCGGATGAGGAAGACGGCGGAAGCGGCGGAAACCTTATCTATGGGGGCGTGAGCGTATCACAGGAAGTCCTCGCCCATAAGCCTATGCTGGAAAAGTATGCAAGGGAATATGGCATAGAGGAATACTTAAATGTGCTGCTCGCCATCATTCAGGTGGAATCCGGCGGCACACTGGAAGACGTTATGCAGTCCTCGGAATCTCTGGGGCTTCCACCGAACTCCCTTAGCACAGAGGAATCCATCAAACAGGGCTGCAAGTATTTCTCGGAACTGCTCGCAGCGGCAGAAACAAAGGGCTGTGACTTAAACAGTGTGATTCAGTCCTACAACTACGGCGGCGGTTTCCTAGACTATGTGGCAGGACGTGGGAAAAAGTACACTTTTGAACTGGCAGAGAGCTTCGCAAGGGACAAATCCGGCGGAAAGAAAGTCACCTACACCAACCCTGTTGCGGTAGAGAAAAACGGGGGCTGGCGGTATTCCTATGGAAATATGTTCTATGTCCTCTTGGTATCGCAATACCTGACCGTGGCACAGTTTGATGATGAAACAGTGCAGGCTATCATGGAGGAAGCCTTAAAGTATGAGGGCTGGACGTATGTGTACGGGGGCGATTCCCCCTCCACTTCCTTTGACTGTTCGGGACTGGCGCAGTGGTGCTATGGCAAGGCAGGAATCGCCCTGCCACGGACAGCACAGGAACAGTACAATGTGACGCAGCACATCCCCCTGTCCGAAGCAAAAGCAGGGGATTTGGTCTTTTTCCACTCCACCTACAATGCCGGAACCTACATCACCCATGTGGGGCTATATGTGGGAAATAACCGGATGTACCATGCCGGAAATCCCATTGGTTATGCAGACCTGACAGGCTCCTACTGGCAACAGCACCTTGCCGGAGCCGGACGAATCAAAAAATAAGAAAGGATGAACCGATATGATTCAGATTAGAAAAGAGGAAAACCAGAAAAAGCAGAAAGAAAAGAAACTGAAAGTTTACAAAGTCAATACCCACAAAAAAACTGTGATTGCCCTGTGGGTGCTGCTGGCAGTGAGCTTCCTGTTTGCCGTCTATAAGAATTTCACGGCGATAGACATTCATACTATCCATGAAACCAAAGTAATTGAGGAACAAATCCTCGACACCCACAAGATAGAGAATTTTGTGAAGAATTTCGCAGAAGTCTACTATTCATGGGAACAGTCCGCCGCTTCCATTGATAACCGGACAAATGCTTTAAAAGGCTATCTCACCGGAGAGCTGCAAGCCCTGAATGTAGATACTGTCCGAAAAGACATCCCAGTATCGTCTGCCCTGACTGATTTTCAGATATGGGAAATCACAGAAGAAAAGGAGCAGCATTATCAAGTGACCTATACGGTGGAACAGCATATCACAGAGGGAGAATCCGGTAAAACTGTCCGTTCCGCTTATCAGGTGACCGTCTATGTGGACGGCTCTGGAAACCTGACGATTGTTCAAAATCCTACCATCACCAGCGTTCCCATAAAATCCGGCTACACTCCAAAAGCGGTACAAAGTGACGGTACGGTGGATTCCATCACCACAGAGGAAATCAACGAATTTCTCACCACCTTTTTCAAGCTGTACCCTACGGCAACCGCAAAGGAGCTGACCTATTATGTGAATGAGGGCGTACTGAAACCTGTGGGGAAAGAATACATTTTCTCGGAACTGGTGAATCCAGTTTACAATCGAAGCGGAAATCAGGTGACAGCTTCCCTTGCAGTGAAATATCTGGATAACCAGACCATGACAACACAGGTATCGCAGTTTGACCTTGTGCTGGAAAAGAACGGGGAAAACTGGAAGATTGTGAAATAGTTATAGAAAAACGTGCATTTCTCATTTGAGATTTGCACGTTTCTCTTATAAAGTATTTCTTTTTAAAATTTATCATTAGTCTTTATATTTTTGATTAGCTCCCAATAGTAGTGTGTCAATTGCTTCGGATAATTCTTTTCTTACTTTATCAGGATTAGAAAAAGCATATCTTAATTGTAAAGTTGTATAACCATGAAGCATACCTGTTACCATGTTCAAAATTTCAGTGGTCTTATCTGGATTAAAGCCACATGAGCAAATAAGTGTTTTAAGTAAAGATAGATAATCATTAAAAATGATTGCTGTTTCCTCTGTTCCATTCCAACTAGCCCATTGAATTATTTCATAAACACCGGGATGTTCAATCATATAATTAAGATATTCAACTGCCACTAATTTTAATGCTGAATCCCCTGTCTTACCGATTGCTGCACGAATCATTTTTTCATTCATAGTACGCATACCACTATGTGCTATCTCCCTAAGAAGTTCATCCAAACTTCCTATATGATTATATAAGGAGGGGGTACGAATCCCTAAATTTTCAGCAATAGCTTTCAAAGAAACATTATGAAGTCCATTTCTATCAGCCATATCAGAAGCAGTTTTTATAACTTCGGCTTTTGTAACTCGCATATTCATTTTCCTCTTTCTACACATCATTTACTTCATTTTAAGTAATCAAATTAATGAAGTCAATAATTTGGTTAGAAAAAATGAACTCTTGTATTGACAAACAGTCTTATAATATTTAAAATTACTAATGTAATTAGTTTTTATGCTATTCAAATTAGTTTACGAAAGGAAATACAAATATGTGTACAAGATTTGTGTATAATGGAAAAGAAACCATTGTTGGGTTCAATTTTGATATTGACCTTTCTGAATGGGAACATACTGTAATTGCCGAAAAAGACCGTTTTTTTATAGGGATAAAAATGTCCGATAATAAGTACCACTCTTTTCACGGAATCAATAGAAATGGGAATGTTGGCACATTGTTGTATGTACATGGAAATGACAATGCACAATTTTGCGGTAATGAATCATGCTATACAATAGCTGATTTGACAGAAAACTTTATAAAAGGCAATCTCTCTTTTGACGATTCATTGGAAATAGTGAAAAAAAAGAAAATTACTTATGCACCTGACACTACTATGCAGGCTATGTTTTCGGATAGAAATGGGCGTGTTCTCATTATTGAACCGGGGATTGGGTATCGCTTGGAAAAAGAAAAATATTCCTTAATAACAAATTACTCCATTTTAAAACCAGAATTGACTAATCCATATGTTTTATCTGGGGATAACAGATATGAAAAGGCAAAGGATTTACTGCAAGGATATGGAGAAAACTTCTCTATTTCCAACGCCTTTGATGTACTTAGGTCAGTACGTCAGGAAGGACTTTGGGCAACCAGAGTTTCTTTTATATATTCCGTTGCTAAAAATAAGGTATATTATGTGTTGAACAATGATTTCAAAAATATTGCAGAGTATCAATTCTAATATCACTGCAATTATAAACAAAAGTGGAGGATTTACATTTCCCCCACTTCCTTAGATTTGACAATACCATCTGCAACGCTTTCCATAATAACAAGGTCAGCGTCTGTGAAATTGTCTATTTTGTTTTCTAACTGCCTACGTTTGGTGCTTTTCACCTGACTGCTGGCAGGCAAGAAAAACTCATCCACTGATACATTCAGCAGAGATACAAGGTCGTAAAGCACCTGTAAACTTGGGTGCTGCCCTTTATTCTCAATGTTGGTTAAATAGCGTGGGTCAATCTCAATCATTGCTCCCACCTGTTCACGGGTCAAACCCTGTTTTTTACGGGCTTCTTTTATGGCAAGCCCCAACGCCCTGAAATCATATTTATCTTCTTTTTTACGCATAATACACCACCTCCATACATTTTACTGTTCCTGTTATAATAGTGACAGGTATAGAAAAACGTATTGCATAGTTGTACAGTTCCTATTATGCGTATCAAAGATAAAACTATGCTGCTGAAACGGAAATAAAAAAAACCGTTATTTGGCAGTACACTTTTCTTGCGTCAAAATCTCATAAATCTTTCCAGACGACGGTTTGACAAAAGCCGCCGTCTTTCTTTTTTCCAGAATATATGGAGGTTGTATTAAAGTCAGCTTTTTTTAGGCTCCGGCGGCTTACAGGAGGAAGCCGCTATGCAAAATATTTTCTTAAATATATCTACATTCGGTAAACCGTTAAAAAAAGCCATCTACCTACACTAGAAAAGTCTGACCCTCAATGTGGTTTTTCAGAATACATAGAAAGAACTATCGAAGCACACAAACAGAAATATCGTCTGTTTGCGTGCTTTTTTAGTTGGAAGAAAAAGTTTTTAAATTTTTCTTCTCAAAACGCAACTGCACCCCCTGTCCTGTCGGGACTAAGAGCGAAAAGGGGGAAAGAAGCAGAAATTCCTATCAACTCGCTCCCTTTCAAGGCTGGAAAGGGGGTGAGCAATGATGAAGCCATCTGAATTTCAGACAACCATAGAGAACCAGTTTGATTACATCTGTAAAGTCGCTATGGAGGATGAACGCAAAGACTATCTCAAAGCGTTGTCCAGACAGTGTAAACGGGAAACCCTGTTCTGTGATATGGACGATTACACCGTCAATCTGTTTTCTTCCGAAGACACCTATCCATCCCACTTCCATACTTTTGAAATGGATGGATTTACTGTCCGCATTGAAAACAACCTGTTAGCAGAAGCATTAGAAAATCTGGATGGAAAGAAACGTGACGTTATCCTGAGATATTATTTTCTTGGATTTGACGATACGGAAATTTCAAAAATTCTGGAAGTCAACCGTTCTACCATCCAGAGAAGAAGACACGCCGGACTGGAATTTATCAAAAAATTTATGGAGGAAGAAGCATGACAGCAAAGCACCCTATGATTCCGTTTCCTGTGATTGTAAGGGCTGCGGACGGTGATATTGAAGCAATCAACCAGATTGTACGCCATTATAGCGGTTTTATTGCCAGCCGTTCCATGCGTCCCATGAAAGACGAATATGGCAATACCCACATGGTTGTAGATGAAACCCTACGCCGCCGGATGGAAACACGTCTGATTGCAAAGATTTTATCTTTTGAAATCAGGGAACCCAACTAGAAATAACGCTCTCCTGTGGAAGCATGGACAAGCTCATGCTTCCCCGACAGAGCTTGCCAGTCTATTAAAGTGCATTATCACCAGTGCATTTTAACAGGCTGACAAAGCCGGATTGTTCCTTGAAAAAGAAAGCGTCTAATCAACGCAGCATAAAGCAGCCGAATACGTTTCGATAGAAAGAGAGCCGTTGGGCTGGCACGCCGTGACCCACCAAAGGAGGGATGAAACCGGATAGCGATTCCTGCCAGCGTTCCATAAGCAGCTTGCCGCAAAAGCTGCCGCCATGACCTTTCTATCGTGATAATGATACTTCCGTACAGCCTTAGTCCGTGTGATGATGTAGCACCGCTGGCAAAGGGTACGGCTGGATGAGAACCATGCAGGGGTGAGATTCCCATGAGCTTTAGCGAAAGCTGTTCGGCTTGCTTATATACTATTTTGAATTATAATTTTTCATTCAAAATCAAATAACTATTTGCAGGAAATACAATCTTAATATTACTTTTGCCATAAAATCTGATATAATATAGACAGATATTGAGGGTTCCATATCTGGTCTATGGAAAGGAGGAACATGATTACAGTAACAAAAAAAGATTTAATAGAACTAGGTTATGGGACTTCATTCGCAGCAGACATCATAAGAGAAGCAAAAAAACTTATGATTTCAAAAGGGCATACCTACTATCAGTCACGCAAACTGGACAGGGTTCCCAGAGAAGCTGTGGAAGAATTGCTAGGGATTACTTTTACTGATAAATCAAACTGATTGTACTTCTTGCACATTTATGTAAGGAGTGAAATCATGGCAAAAGACCCTATTAAGAAAGCAGAAAACGGAACTTATTATTTTAGAGCAAACTTAGGTTTTCATCCGATTACCGGAAAACAGATTCAGAAATACAAAAGCGGATTCAAGACAAAAAAGGAAGCTAGAGAAGCATATTCAAAGCTTATGCTGACATCCACAGAGGAATTAACGGAAAAGAAACAGCAGCTATCCTTTCAACAGTTCATTGAAGAAACTTACCTGCCTTGGTATAAAACACAGGTAAAGGAAAGCACCTATCTGAACCGCCGTTCTACCATTCAGAAGCATTTTTCATACTTTTACAAAATGACGGTGGATGAGATAGAACCCATTAACGTCCAGAACTGGCAGCTTGAACTCGCAAAAGAATTTAGTCCAAACTATATCCGTATTGTACAAGGTATGCTCTCTATTGCCTTTGACAGAGCAGTTGTTCTCGGTCTTGCAAAGAAAAATCCGTCACGAATGATAGGAAACATCAAGAGCAAGAAAACAAAAGTGGATTTTTGGACACTGGATGAATTTCAAAAGGTAATTTCCCTGCTCTACAAGGGCGATTATTACGAACATTACCTTTTCATTTCATACTGGCTCCTGTTTATGACCGGAATGAGAATCGGAGAAGCCGCAGCCCTGCAATGGTCGGACATCAACTTTGAAACCGGACTTTTAAGTATAACGAAAACGCTGTACTATAAAACAATGGACGAATACAAATTTGTGGAACCAAAGACACAAGCCAGTATTCGCACTATCTATATTGACACAGATACCATCAAAGAATTGAAAGCATGGCAGGAAGTACAGCAAAAGGTTTTAAATGACTGTGACCTTGTACTAAGCTATAATGGGATTCCCACCAGTAAGCACACCCTCCCACGGGCTTTAGAAAAACTTGCTGGATTGGCAGGCGTACACCGTATCAAAATTCATGCACTCAGACATTCCCATGCTTCCCTGCTCATCAGTATGGGGGAAAATCCTTTATTGATTAAAGAACGTCTGGGGCATGAAAAGATACAGACCACGTTAGGAACCTATGGACATTTATATCCCAACACCAACGTGGAAGTTGCCAAAAAATTAACTGGCGTTCTCACTTATACTCCGGCAACAACCAGTGTTGCCGATTACACCAGCAATCAGCATACAGCAATCTATCACAGAGCAGTTGAATAAAAAAATGCAATCAAAATGCAATTCTAAAAGGAAAGAGCCTCAAAACCCTTGAAAATAAAGGCTTTGAAGCTCTGCTCCAACTATTCAAACTCGATTTCGACAACCTTCCATATGCCGAAAAATAAGAGATTTTCCGGCAATATAGGGCAATATAGCAAACTATAAAACAACAAAAAAATACGCAGGTGTGCAATCAGTGTGCAATCAAAACTATCGTCTTTCAAAACAAAAAACTCGTTATCAACTGGGCTATGTCCCCATTGGTAACGAGTTTTTCATTAACAAAATTATTTACCTGTTTTCAAAAACCCTGCGAGCCAGAAACCCACAGAGTCATAAAACCGTAAAGCCGTCTAAGTGGTTATCTATCTTGCCGTAGAAACACTACCTGCAAGCCAATCCTGAATGAGTTGAACATTCACTTTCAAAGCCTGCGCTATCTGCTCGATTGGCAATCCCATATCGTTAAGATTCCTTGCAGTTTCTTTCTTCTCATCCATTCTTGCTTCATCGCAAAGCTGTTCCATTTCCTTGCACATATGCTCCACCCCTTTCTCGGTCTCTTTCAGTTCATGCACGCGGTCTTTCAATGCTCCCGCCTGCATCTCCTTCACTTCCTTCACACGGAAATCGTGCATCAGTCTTCCCAGTTCCCCGCCATCGTCCTTGCTGGAATCCACGTAGATGAAGTGCTCCTCGTCCCCGAACTCCTTGCCGTTCTCGCGGATTATCCGGTCGATGTGGGCTATCGGAAGTCCGCATCCAAGCGCGTCCTTTAAGGTGACAAATATCACGTAGGTCTCCGGTAGCCTGTCGAAGTTCTTTCCCGTATCCAGCACATTCGAGTCCATCATCCCAAGATGGTATCTGGCACGTTTCGGGTGCGCTCCCTCATCGTCCTGCTGTATCTCGACGTTTATGACGCGTCCGCTTCCATCCTTTGCCACACAGTCCAGCACGACACCCCTGCCATGCATGTTTCTGAAATCCACCTGCGTCTCATTGTCGATGACGGTCAAATCCTTGTCCTCCATGATGATTCTAAGAACGTACTCGCAGGCTTTCTTATCCTTGAATACATTCCGCGCGAAAATATCGCTCATCACGGTAAGATTCTTAATCGTTTCCTTGTATCTCTCCTTATGCTTAAGCATCGTTTCTTCCTGATTCATCGGTGAAGACCACCTCCTGTTCAACTCACAAGAAGGTATCAACCATCTTGCTATATATATATTTTACAAGAAAGCCGGTAAACATTCAAGACTTGTATTTTCCCCGCCGAAAGGACAAAATCCTGCGGCTCGCGCGGAGTGGCCGGGGTCTGGGGCAGCGCCCCATATAGGCAAACCCCGTGCATAAAATGAGCGGTCGCGGTGTCCGGCAGGAAAGCCCTTCGCTTTTCCTGCGTCCGGCGCATCGCGGCAGCGAAGGCGAATGCGCGGGGGAGGGAGCCGGTCAACTTTTCCGTTCCAAATGTTTCCGTCAATCCGCCTGCGGATTTATGAAAGATTTGTGGACGGAATGGTTGAGGGGCGAATCCCTCTACCCAGATGAGAAAAGGGTCAACGTTCACAAATAGGCGCAAATGGGTTCATTTGATTGCAAATGGTGTCTTTTTCTATCATCGGCATCTCTGACTTGGCAGTTTCTACCTGCACGTTCGTGTATAGGGCAGAGGGATGGAAAATAGCCTGCGTTATAATTTGTCCCCAAGGAGACGGCATTCTTGCCGCTTCAAAAGACAGGAAATCGAAAAAAGAAAGGATAATGCCACATGGCTCAGGATTTCGGCGATGACATGGGAAACACCCTCCTAAACTTCGTCACAAGGCAGGCGGAGAACTACCTGCGGTTCGGGCGTGGCAGGGAACGTGCTTTCGACTGGTGGCAGCGCCATTATAAGAAGGAGGGGAACACTCCCGAAGCCGCAAAAGCAATGGCTGAGAAGCAATCCTCTCGTGAGCAGGCGGTCGTGCCCTTTGGTACTTCCGAGGAAGCCGCCTACTATGCGCAGGTATGCCGCGAGAATGGTACCTATGCCGCCGCCTACACGGACAAACAGGGAAACGGATTCCTTGCCTTTGCCAAGGAGGATGCTAAGACCGTCGCAGGGTATGCCCCGCAATTTAAGGACGTGATGGCGCGTCTCGATGAGCAGCGTATCACCGACGCACTGAATCACGCGGAACCCGTGAATAAGAAGACCATGGATTCCCTCACGGAGCTGACAAGCTATCCCGACCTTCCGGTGGAAGACGTAACGGTCATTCCGGTCACCATCCGTTACAAGGATGCACCGGAAGAAACTTACGATGTGCTCTTTAGCGAGCAGGATACCGAAAACCTCAATATCGACGATTCGATTTGCTTCTCCGGTTACTCCCACAGGGAGCTTACCGAGATGGTTGGTCGTGAGACCCATGAGGATTTCGATGTGATTGCCGTCAGCGACCACTATAAGGTTCATGCGACGCAGGTGAAAACGGATGCACCGGAAAAGACTTATGACGCGCCGGGAAAGGATTCACCTGCCCGCAGTTATAAGGTCTCTACACTCCGTGCCGAGGACACCGCCATCCATACCCAGAACATCCGAAACGCTGCCCAAAAGGCAAGGGAAGACTGCACGGACTTTTCCGACTTCGAGCGCAAGATGAACGCGCAGGGCTTCGGTGTGACTGAAACCAGCAAGGGTGAGGTCATGGCCTACGAGCCTGCAAGCCTGAATAAAGACGGTTCGGTACCGGCGTATGAGCGCGGTCGCGACTGGCCGGTCTCTGCGGAGACGTTAAAGAACCGGTACGACCTCGATGTGACCCACAACTGGTTCGAGCAGAATACCCCGAAGGACGCTGGCATCCTCCCGGATAAAGACCTTGCCATGCAGAATGCGCGTCTGGCGCAGGAGCAGATGCGTGACGAACAACAGCTGCTTGAGCCGGTTGCATCTGATGGTTCCATGGATAACGACGGGCGCACGCCTGACCCGAACTCCGGTATTGAGAGCCACGATGGCGCAGATACCGATTCCCGCACCGCCGTCATGGATGTAGAGCAGACCGGAAGCGAGATTCGTCCCTCCGATATTCGCGAGGAGCAGCAATATGATTCCGAGTCCTATTCCCTCACGGGGGAAGCACGCGATATGACCGCTGCCAAGAACCAGATGGATACGGAGACGAAGGCGCAGGAAACCACGCGGGAGCATGGTTCGAGCCTGCCCTTTAACGGCGAAGACGTATTGTAAGGAGATAGACCATGACCCTCAAAGACAAATTGCCGGACAGGCTGAAATGCTCCCCGCTTCTTACCATGGAGTCGGACAGAGATATCGAGACCATCGCAGAATCCATCGTGAGCCTTTCCGATTCAGATGGGGACTTCTTTAAGAAGACGGAAAAACTTCTTCTGATGGCCTGCCTTGGATATTTAAGGGACTGGTGCGAGCCTTCCCAGCGTACCATCGGGAACCTCATCTCCCTTCTTGATGCCGCCCTGCCAAAGGACAACGAAACCCATACCACCCTCGACAACCTTTTCTATGAAATGAAGTCCGGGTGCAAGCGCGTGAAATCGGAAGATGGCATCACGACCCTCTGGGAGCCTTCCGCCCTTTCCCGTTGCGACGGTCTCACTCCGCGTGATTCCAACGGTATTGATGTGTCCGAGGATTTTTCGCTCACCTGCTATGAAGGATTCCGTCGCGCGGCCACGCGGGAGACGCGCACGAGTATTGTGACCACGCTCTTGCTTGTGCTGGAAGAAGTTGAAAAGGAGGATGCAGATGGCAAATAGCGCGAACCCGGAAATCAATAAGAAGATTGCCACCTCGGCGCTCGGCACCCTCGTCATCGCCACGGTCTTTTTCTATCTCGGTGACCGCTATGCCGAAACCCTCGTCACCTATCCGGGGCAGATTTTCGACCATTTGAGCGACGCATTCCTTTCCATGTGGCAGACCATAAAGGATGCACCGTTTGCCCTCGATATGACCAGTAACTCCCTGCTGTTTGGCGGGGCTTGCTTTCTCATTATCTGGATGATTTGGCTTCGCTACGTGGCGTTCATCGGAAACTATCGTTCCGGCGAAGAATCCGGTTCCGCCCGCTGGGGCACTTTGAAGGAAGGAAAGAAGTTCAAGGACTTGCAAACCGAAGACAACAATCTTCTCTTCACCAAGAACTTCGGCCTTGCCCTGCACCGTCCCAAGTTCGACCCGGAATATGACCGCAACCTAAACGTCCTCGTGGTCGGCGGCTCTGGCTCCGGTAAGACCTTTAACTACGTGACCCCGAACATCTGCCAGCTCAACACCAGCTACTTCGTCACCGACCCAAAGGGAACCCTTCTTAAGGATGCCGGATACCTGTTCACGGACAACGGCTATAAGCTCAAGAGCTTCAATACCATCAATCTTGATGAGTCCATGCACTACAACCCGTTAAAGTACGTGAAGACGGATACCGATATCCTCTCCTTCGTAAACTGCTTCATTATGAACACGAACCCCGAGGGGAAATCGAGCGGTGACCCGTTCTGGGAGAACGCGGAGAAGATGCTCTACACGGCGCTCATCGCGCTTCTCCGTGACTGGTTCCCGGCAAAGGACTACAACATGTCCTCGCTTCTCACGCTCCTCTCCCTTGCGGAAGCGCGTGAGAACGATGAGAACTTCAAGTCCGCACTTGACCTGATGTTCCTTCAAATCGAGGAGGGCAAGAAGTACAAGCAAAACGACGGCTCTTCTCCTGACACTGCGGGAAATGCCGGTCTCTCAAGGAGCTTTGGCACCAAGCAGGCAGATAACGGCTGGTCTTGGGTGCCCAGTGAGTTCAAGCGCAACTCCGACGGTGTGAAGCCCGCCGACTGCGGGGGACTTTCCGCCGACGAGGACTTCGCCCTGATGAACTATAAGAACTTCAAGGTGGCGGCGGGCAAGACCTTAAAATCCATCCTCATTTCCTGCGGTGCCCGGCTTGCTCCCTTCGATATCAAGGAGCTGCGGGACCTGATGGAATATGACGAACTGGAACTGGATACCCTGGGCGACCAAAAGACGGCGCTGTTTGTGATCCTTTCGGATACGGACAACACTTTCAATTTCGTGGCCGCCCTCATGTATAGTCAGCTTTTCAATCTGCTCTGCGACAAGGCGGATGACTTCTACGGCGGGCGGCTGCCCGTCCATGTCCGTCTGATCCTGGACGAGTTTGCCAACATCGGCCAGATACCGAACTTCGATAAGCTGATTGCCACCATCCGAAGCCGTGAGATATCGGCTTCTATTATTTTGCAGTCGCAGAGTCAGCTAAAGACCATCTACAAGGACGCGGCAGATACCATCGTCGGTAACTGTGACAGCACCTTGTTTTTGGGAGGAGAACCCCATAAAAGTACACCCAAATATTATTTACTCCACATTCTGCGGAAGCAGAATGTTTCTTTTCTCCGTAAGCCCTTTGTCAAGGAACTTGTAAAAGATGTGAATCTGCCTGTCCTCGTCCTTGCTTTCGGGACGATCACCAATCACGATGTACTCGATAAGCTCCAAACAAGTCTCACGGGTAAGCTCCTGAATATCGACATACTTCTTGATATTTTCAATGTATCTGTCAATATCCTTTTCAGCCTGTTCAGCGGTTTCGCACTTTTCTTTCAGTACAGCGACTTTCTCTCTCAGCATCTTCTGCTCATCAAGATACTGATTCAGCATTTTCACGCAGAGTTCTTCGGGTACAGTACCGAGGAGCTTTTCTTCATAGGTCTTACTGATAAGCGTTTCGAGCTGTGCAAGCCTTTTCTCACCCTCATGGAGTTCCTTGCTGTTATGCTGGCTCTCCGCATCGGCAGTAGCCTGTCTGCGTTTTCTAACGGCTTCACGGAGTGCGTCCTCGTCCTCAACGGCAAGTCGTGCCTTTGCTCTAATATCGTCAACAACAATCTGTGAAATTACTCTTTCCAAAATGGAATGAGGAGTGCAGCCGTCCATTCCGCTTCTAACATAAGTACCACAGCGATAGCTGACAGTCTCATATGTTCCACGCTTCTTAGAGGTGTGCATGGTTCTGTTCATTTTCATCTTGTAACCGCAGTCTGGGCAGTACATAAATCCTGACAGCGGAAGAATCACGCCTTCTTTTGTTGTCTTGCCGATACTCACCGATGCGTCAACCTCTCTAACCTTGTCCCACAGCTCTCTTGAAATGATAGGTTCATGATTATTTTCAATCACTATCCATTCCGACCTGTCCTTGCGTATCTGCTTGTGATTTTTGTAGGATACCGTTGTCACTCTCTGCTGTGCGAGATTTCCGATATAAATCTCATTGTTAAGAATGCCACGCACCATACAATCATTCCACAGATGTGAAGTCACAAGGGGATTATCTTTGCCTTTAAGCTGATAACGATGATCCGAGGGAGTTGCGATGCCGTCCTTGTTAAGCTGTATAGCGATCTGCTTCGGACTTAACCCTCTTGCCCTCTGCTCAAATATACGTCTTACGATAACGGCGGCATCTTCATCAATCAAGGGCGTATGCTTTTCATCATCTGCCTTGATGTAACCATAAGAAGCTGAAGCCGCCAGATACTTGCCCTGCCGAGAATTTGCTGCCATGACACTGCGTACCTTCTTTGACGTGTTGGCGGCGTGCCATTCGTTGAATAAATTCATCACAGGCATAAGATCCATTGCCGAACTGTTTCTGTCAAGCGTGTCTACATTGTCGCTCAGGGCGATGAAGCGGATATTGAATGAAGGAAAAATGTAATCTATATACTGACCGACCTCGATATAATTTCTTCCGAAACGTGAAAGGTCTTTACAGAGGATAAGATTTATCTTTCCCGACTTTGCATCATCAAGAATCTGCTTGATACCTGGTCTATCGAAACTTGTTCCCGAATAGCCATCGTCCTCGCATATCTCGATAAGATTCCACCCCTCCTGCTTGCTGACATATTCCGTCAGCATCTTCTTCTGATTTTCAATCGAAAGGGATTCGCCCGCACGTTCGTCCTCCTGCGACAAACGCACATAGATCCCGACATTGTAAGTAGTTTGCTTTGCCATAATAACTCCTTTCCAATCAAAGCAAACCATATTCGATGATACAACTATTATAGCGCAGAAAACCGAATATGGCAAGTCTTTTTTCAAAACTTTTTAGTTCTTTTCGGTTTTCTGAAACGCTCTTTTGAAAGCAAGTTCATAAAGCACCTTATCAAGGTCTTTTTCACCCACGAAATGACTTGTCACAGCATAACGCTGACCGTCCACTTCGTACACGGCTTTGCTGGTCGGCTTATCTTTATATCTCTCATTCAGCTCAGCCAAAGTAAATCCTGTATCTTTTCTTGGCAAGTGTCTCCTTTCCGCCTGCGATTATCTATCTCTACACGCAATGGCTTTTTGTTGCAGGGGCGTTACGCCTGCACAGGTGCTGTACGGAACGGCAGAGCCGTCCCTTACACAGCAATCGTTTTGTTGTCGGAATATATGTTACTCCGAATAGGAATGATCTGTTTCTGAAAAGCTCATCTGCTTAGCGTACTTTTCGGAATAGCTTTCGTCCGAGCTGTTGTCAGCATCGGCAGAACTATCGTCAGCCAGCTCACCAATCTGCTCATAGGTCATACCGCTTGCTGTCAGCTTGCCGATCAGCGTATGCTCCGCAGTCACAGCATCGAGAAGTGCCTGTCCCTCCGCACCGCCGTAAAGCTGTGAGAGCTTATCGTAGGTGTAGAGCTTGCTATCAATGATGACCTTGCGCCTGCGCTCCTGCACAGCTTTGATAGACTTTTCGTAGCTGTCGAGCTTTGCCTGATTCTCCGCAAGAACAGCATCCGTAATGATAACAGCGGACTTCTCATCAACCTCGGTCTTAGCTTTCTTACTCATTCTCATCACCTCCCAATGTATTGGATTTAGGGATAATACCCTATGCTAATATTATAGCATTCTCGGACAGCAAAAGTCTATTCGCATTGCGCAAGAAGTTGAGTGCGCCATAAAACTTCTTCATTCGTGAAATTGTTATGGGGAATTTTGCAGAAAGCAGACCGAGCATTGCAAATCCGAGCCATATCACATTGACTGCATACTGCATAGGTCACCATTTCTGATTTATTCAATACGGAGAATTATTATCACGGAGCAACTATTTTTATAAAAATCATGCCCGTTTCCTGATTGAACGTGCTTGTATATATAGAGGGGGTTTTATCCGAGTGCCGCCGTGACCTATTCACATTCTGTATAGAAATATGCTGTTGAATTTAGGCACAAGGGAGAACCGTCATGAACAAAGTGTAAACTTTTCTGAAAAACAACGCCATTTTCTCAAAAACACCGGTAGAAAAGTGAAGGGCTTTGACGTTGTGACGATCACACGCACCCCTGCATATCATTTTCATCATAAAATTTTTCTGCGGTATACTTAACGAAGCGGTCAATAATTTGGTATTAACTTATGGGAGCATATTTCATAGGACTGCCGCCCAGACTGCGCAATAACTGCGCTGAGCCAGTTTACAATTTCAAGAGT
>ENA-ORNG01000579-ORNG01000579.1-human-gut-metagenome-genome-assembly--contig:-NODE-579-length-31222-cov-5.090641_pt1 | contig 31222 bp, 27 predicted proteins | sample MGYA00242113_ERZ509018 | MGnify/ENA primary metagenome ERZ509018 (study PRJEB26280, sample SAMEA2338711) | human gut metagenome | biome: human gut; feature: human-associated habitat; material: faeces... | reverse complement strand
GTATTTTTAACGGAATTTTTTAAATTACTGCTCGGCATGGACATACTCCACATCTGTAAATCTCGTGTACTGACCGTCCCATATCATGTTTATATCGTTGGTTTCACCGTGACGGTTCTTCGCAACGATACACTTACAGGCTCTCTGATCCTCTGCCTCTTTGTTATAATAGCTGTCACGGTACAGGAACAGAACTATATCTGCGTCCTGCTCGATAGAACCCGAATCACGAAGGTCTGACAGCATAGGACGTTTATCATCCTTTTTTTCGGCGGAACGTGCAAGCTGTGACAGTACGATTATCGGAACATTAAGCTCCTTTGCCATTATCTTGAGGTTTCGTGTCATTTCCGAAATTTCGTTTACACGGTTAAGATCCCTTCTGCCCGAAGAAATAAGCTGAAGATAGTCTATTACTATCAGCCCGAGATTATCGACACGGCGTAGCTTTGCCTTCATTTCATTGACCGTTATCGCTGAGCTGTCGTCTATGTAGATATTCATATTTGACAGTACGAATGCGGCATCGGCAAGATTTCTCCACTGTGCAGGGTCAAATCTGCCCGTTGACATAAGCTCGCTTGAAATTCTTCCCTCAGAGGACAGCATACGCTTTACAAGCTGTTCCTTCGACATTTCGAGGTTGAATACGCATATTGATTTTTCAGGATGATATTTTGCGACATTTGTCGCCATATTCATAGCGAATGACGTTTTACCCATACCGGGACGTGCCGCAACTATCAAAAGATCCGACTTATTCAATCCGTGTATGTACTTGTCAAGCGAGGGGAAGCCCGATTTCAGACCTTGTATGCCCTGCTTGTCGGGGTTTGCACAAAGCTCGGAAAGCTCGTTGAGAATGCCGACAATGACAGCGTTCAGCCTTGTAAGACCTTTTACCTGGTTCTCGTTTCTTATATCGTATATTCTTTTTTCGGCAAGCTCAAGCAGAGCGGCAGTGGCCGTCTGTCCTTCGTTTGCATTTTCAAGAATATCGCCTGCTATGCTTATAAGAAGCCGTCTTGTGTACTTATCCTCGACTATTTCTATATATCTGTCAACGCTTGAGATGCTGGGGACGGTTTCCATCAGCTTTACAAGATAGTTTCTGCCTTCCTCCTGCGACTCGAAAACATTGTTCTTCATGCAGTTTTCAAGCACGGTCATATTATTGAACAGGTTGAACTGCTGAAATACCATACCAACTTTGGTACGGTATAAAGCAAGGTTTTTAAAGCTTTCCAGTACATTTTGCCCGCGGTAGGCAATAACGCCGCCCGTAGGCTGCTCCAAAAAGTTAACGCATCTGATAAGCGTGGATTTGCCGCTGCCTGAAGGGCCGATAATACAAACAACGTCACCTTTTTTTACATCAAAACTGATGCCTTTTAAAATTTCACGTTCACCGAACTGTTTTTTTAAATCCTGAACGGACAACAGCAATTCTTTTTCGTCTGCCATTTCTGTTACCGCCCTTTCTTGTTAGTTACCTGAAAATGGCCGCACGGGTCAGCCATGGGGTCATACTCTACCAGCTGATAATCTTTCGGGCCGTCCATTTTGCTTTCCAGCCAGCGTAAAATTCTGGAAGCCGTAAAAGTCATAATAAAATAAATTACGCAGGTAATGAAGAAAATTTCAAAGTATCTGTAATAAACGCCTGCCGCCGATTTAGAAGCAAAATAGAGCTCTGTAACGGAAATAACGTTCAATACGGAAGTATCCTTGATATTGATAATAAGGTTGTTGCCAATCTGCGGCATAATATTGCGCAGAGCCTGCGGCAAAACTACATAGCGCATGGTCTGGAAATGGTCCATACCAATAGCAACGGCAGCTTCGCGCTGGCCTTCATCAATTGATTCAATGCCGCCGCGCACAGTTTCTGCCATGTACGCACCGGTATTAATGGAAACAACAAGGAAACCGGCAAACATTGCCGACATATCAATATCAAACAGGCTCATCGCACCATAATATACAACCATTGCCTGTACTATCATTGGTGTACCGCGAAAAATTTCTACGTAAGAAGATAAAACGGCCTTCAAGCCTTTAACAAGTGCCTGTTTAAAAGAACTGCCGTTGGGGTCTTCGGGAATTGTCTGGCAGATGCCTACTGCAAGACCGATTACACAGCCGATAAAAGTACCGACCAGTGCCAAAAGAAGGGTTACGCCTGCGCCCTGCAAAAGAGTGGCGCCGTATTCATTCAGCAGAAAAACTACCCACGAAAAGAAAGAATCGGGCATTGTAGCCATAATTTAACCACCTAACATTAAGTCATTAATACAATCGAAATAAATACGGAAAGAAGGGGACGGATTAAACCGGCCCCTTAAAAAGCATAAGTTAAATATTATTTTGCCAGCGGCTGTTTCTGAATAGCTTCATCCATCATTTTATCGAAATCAGCAGGGGTCATTTTGCCAAGAACTGCGTCCATAGCGTCTTTCAATTCTTTGTTGCCTTTTTTAATGGCAATGCCGATTTCAACATCTTCTTTGGAAGTTTTAAAGCCTTTGTCTTCCGGGAACTGGAGAACGGTCAGTTCGGGGTTTGCAAAAGCAGCAGCTTTGGCAGTCGGGATATCGGTTACGATAAGGTTGCATTTACCGGAGGTTAAAGCAACAATCATGCCCGGTACATTGTCGATAGCAGGCAGTTTGTTAACTTCCGGAACCTGGTCAATCTGGTCATACCAGATGGTGTTCAGCTGGCTGGTAGCAGTTGCGCCGCGCAGTTCTTCAACGCTGGTTGCTTTTGCCTGCGGGGTGTCTTTTCTAACCAGAGCAACTACATTTGCATAATAATACGGTTTGGTAAAGTCTACAGACTGTTTGCGTTCGGAGGTAATGGACATGCCTGCAATGGCAGCGTCAATTTTACCGCTTACAACAGCCGGTGCAAGGCCGTCCCATTCAATTTTCTGGATTTCCAGTTCAGCGCCCATGGAGTCGGCAAGTTTTTTGGCCATCATTACGTCATAGCCATAAGCATATTCGTTGCTGCCAGCAATTTTTACGGCACCGCCGTCAGCACTGTTCTGAGACCAGTTATAAGGAGCATAAGCACATTCCATACCAACTTTTAAAACTTTTTTGTCTGATGCTTTATCGCCGCCGCAGCCTGCAGCAAAAATCATTGAAGCAGCCATTACGCCGGCAACAGCACAAAGAGCCAATTTTCTTAAATTCATATCAAACAGCACCTTCCTCTAAAAACATTATGAGATAATTTTACCTTTAGATTACAAATATGTCAATCAGGTAAAATCAGTTTTACATTTTTATAATATTATTTTACGTAATTATTCATGCTGTTGTCTTTAAGGATAACGTCATGTGCGCCGCCTTCAACAATGGAAGTTGCAGATACCAGAGTAATTTTTGCTTTGGCCTGCAGTTCGGGAATATTGAGTGCGCCGCAGTTGCACATGGTGGAGCGTACTTTGTTAAGGGTAAGGGTTACGTTGTCTTTCAGGCTGCCTGCATACGGAACATAGGAGTCAACGCCTTCTTCAAAGGAAAGCTTCTGTGCGCCGCCCAGATCGTAGCGCTGCCAGTTGCGGGCACGGTTGCTGCCTTCGCCCCAGTACTCTTTCATGTAGTTGCCGTTGATGTTAACTTTGTTGGTCGGGCTTTCATCAAAACGTGCAAAGTAACGACCAAGCATCAGGAAATCTGCACCCATTGCCAGTGCAAGAGTCATGTGGTAATCGTAAACAATGCCGCCATCGGAGCAGATAGGCACATAAATGCCTGTTTCTTTATAATATTCGTCACGTGCTTTGGCAACTTCAATTACTGCGGTTGCCTGGCCGCGGCCGATACCTTTTTGTTCACGGGTAATGCAGATGGAGCCGCCGCCGATACCAACTTTTACAAAGTCAGCGCCGCATTCAGCAAGGAAGCGGAAGCCTGCAGCGTCAACTACGTTGCCTGCGCCAACTTTTACGCTGTCGCCGTAATGTTCGCGAATCCATGCCAGAGTGATTTTCTGCCATTCGCTGTAACCTTCGGAAGAGTCGATGCAAAGTACGTCAACGCCTGCGTTAACCAGTGCCGGTACGCGTTCTGCATAGTCGCGGGTGTTAATGCCTGCGCCTACGATATGGCGTTTTTTGCTGTCCAGAAGTTCCAGCGGATATTCTTTGTGGGTTGCATAATCTTTGCGGAATACCATGTACAAAAGACGGCCTTCGTCATCAATAATCGGCAGGGTATTCAGTTTGTTTTCCCAGATGATGTCGTTGGCTTCCTGCAAAGTTGTTTCTGCCGGAGCAGTAATCATTTCGCTGATAGGAGTCATGAATTCTTTAACTTTGGTATTCAAATCCATGCGGCTTACGCGGTAGTCACGGCTGGTAACAATACCTTCCAGTTTGCCGTTAACTGTACCGTCGCTGGTAACGGCAACAGTGCTGTGGCCGGTTTTTTCCTTCAGGGCAATAATATCAGCCAGAGTGCTGTCCGGGCGGATGTTGGAATCACTGCTTACAAAACCTGCACGGTGGGTTTTAACTCTTTCAACCATTGCAGCTTCGTCTTCAATGGACTGGGAACCGTAAATAAAGGAAATGCCGCCTTCTTTGGAGAGGGCAACTGCCATTTTATCATCAGATACAGACTGCATGATAGCGGAAACCAGCGGAATGTTCATGGTAATAGCAGGTTCTTCGCCTTTTTTGAATTTAACAAGCGGAGTTCTCAAATCTACATTTGCGGGAACACATTCGCTGGAGGAATAACCGGGAACTAAGAGATATTCACTAAAAGTATGTGCGGGTTCATCGTAATAAAATGCCATTTTCATCCATCCTTTGCTTAAAATTTTATTTTTATGTATAAATTATTAACCGGTTAGGTGTATACAAAATGTCCCGGCGCGTAAAGCGCAGGGACAAAATTTTATTTTTTCAATGCACGCCAGGCAATATCCTTGCGGTACTGCATATCTTTAAAGCTGATAACGGAAGCTGCTTTATAAGCACGTTCCTGCGCATCGGCAATATCCTTGCCTACTGCCGTAACGCCAAGCACACGCCCGCCTGCCGTTACCACGCTGCCATCGCTGATTTTCGTTCCGGCATGGAACACGACTGTTTCCGGCATTTTGGCTGCTTCGTCAAGGCCGCTGATAGGATAGCCCTGAGCATAATGTTCCGGGTATCCGCCGGAAGCAAGCACTACGCACACGGCGGCTTTATCGTGCCAGCCTATGCTTACTTTGTCAAGCCCGCCGGTTGCGCAGGCCAGCATAATTTCAGCAAGGTCGCCGTCCAGAAGCGGCAGTACAACCTGCGTTTCCGGGTCGCCGAAACGGCAGTTAAATTCTACAACTTTAACCTCGTCGCCGCAAACCATCAGGCCTGCATACAGGCAGCCTTTATAAGTTCTGCCTTCTGCCTTCATGGCTGCAACAACAGGTTTTAAAATCTTTTCAACAGCGCGCAGGCGCAGAATATCAGTTAAAACCGGAGCCGGTGCATAAGTGCCCATGCCGCCGGTATTGGGGCCTTTATCGCCGTCAAAAGCGCGTTTATGGTCCTGGGAAGCAATCATCGGCACAATATGCTCACCATCGGTAAATGCCAGAAGCGATGCTTCTTCGCCCTGCATAAATTCTTCGATGACAACGCGTGCGCCCGCGCCGCCGAATTTATGCTGCTCGCCCATCATTTCGTCAATGGCTTCGTATGCTTCAGCTTCGGTCATGGCAACTACCACGCCTTTGCCCGCAGCAAGCCCGTCCGCCTTAATAACAATCGGCGCGCCTTTTTCCTTAACATAGGCTTTGGCGGTTTCCAAATCTTCGCAAACTTTAAAGAAAGCCGTCGGGATATTGTACTTGGCCATTAAATTTTTGGCAAATGCCTTGCTGCCTTCAAGTTCTGCCGCCGCTTTGGAAGAACCGAACACAGCAAGCCCTCTTGCAGCAAAAACATCGGCAATACCGGCAACCAAAGTTGCCTCAGGGCCTACAACAGTTAAATCAACGCCGTGTTCTTCGGCAAAATCTGCAACACTGTCAAGGTCATTTAAGTTAAGTTCAACACATTCGCATTTTTCTACAGCAGCAATGCCGGGGTTTCCGGGCGCTGCAAAAATCTTTTCAACCTGCCCGCTCTGCGCAAGTTTCCATGCCAGTGCATGTTCACGTCCGCCGCTGCCAATAAGTAATATCTGCATGATGCTTCTCCTTATTTGCCTTCGGCAAGCTGTTTGGTCAAATATGCGCTGATAGCCGCATCATATTCGGAAGTATGTGTAAATGCTTCTTTGGCCAGAGTTTTGCGGGTTTTCATATCGGCATCGCCATGCTGCTGCAGCATTGCAATCAGGCTGCTGTAACGTGCCGGGTTGGTAATAATAATAACGTCACGGAAGTTTTTGGCTGCCGCCCTTACCATTGCCGGGCCGCCGATATCAATGTTTTCAATGGCTTCGGCTTCGGTTACGCCGGGTTTGGCAATGGTTTCCCTGAACGGGTAGAGGTTTACAACAACAAGGTCAATCGGTTTAATGCCGTGTTCTTCCATGGCTTTTACATGTTCCGGGTTGCTGCGTACAGCAAGAATGCCGCCATGAATCTTCGGGTTCAGGGTTTTTACCCTGCCGTCCATAATTTCCGGAAAACCGGTTACGTCACTAACATAAGTTACAGGAATGCCTGCATCCTGCAAAGCCTTCATGGTACCGCCGGTAGAAATAATTTCCACACCGATATCATGCAGAAACTGCGCCAGTTTAACAATGCCGGTTTTGTCGGATACGCTTAAAAGAGCTCTTTTTATTCTCATTTTCATTCACCCCACTACCGGAAGCACTTTTACGTGCCTTCCTTCTATTTGCAGCCTGCCCTCACTCCACAGCCTTACGGCTTCGGGCAATGCTTTGTGTTCCTGTTCCAAAATTCTGTCTGCCAGCGTGTCATGCGTGTCATCGTCAAGCACGGGCACTGCCTTTTGCAGAATAATCGGGCCGCTGTCGGTGCCTTCATCTACAAAATGTACGGTGCAGCCGGCAATTTTAACGCCGTAATTAAGCGCCTGGCCCTGCCCGTCAAGTCCGGGAAAACTCGGCAGAAGCGCCGGGTGGATATTAACGATTTTATGGTGCCAGTGCCCTACAAAATCCGGGCTTAAAATACGCATAAAGCCTGCCAGCACAACAAGTTCCGCACCGGCTGCTTCCAGCACGCCGGTAATTTTATTTTCAAATTCTTCTTTGGAAGCACATTCTTTGCGGTCAATGGCAACAGCCTTAATACCGGCTTTTTCTGCGCGTTCCAAAGCAAAGGCGTCCTTTTTGTCGCTGATAACAACTGTAATTTCAACATTAAGCGTACCTGCGGCAATCTCATCCATCAGGGCCTGCAAATTGCTGCCCCTGCCGCTAACAAGCACGCCGATTTTGCGCTTACTCACCGAAAACGCCGCCTTTCAGCACAGCCTTGCCGCTGCCTTCTATAATAGTACCGAGTTCGTAGAAGGTTTCACCGGCATTTTTCAGGTGTTCGCGTACAGCGTCAGCTTCTTCCGGAGCAACTACCAGCACCATGCCTACGCCCATGTTAAAGGTGCGGTACATTTCATGCCAGTCAACATTACCCCATTCCTGCAATTTTTTAAATACAACAGGAACTTCCCATGCGCCTGCGTTAACGTCTGCATCGCAGTTTTCCGGCAAAATGCGCGGAATATTGTCATAAAAACCGCCGCCGGTAATATGTACCATGCCGTGCAGGTTGAATTTTTCAATCAGCGGCAGGCATACGCGCGGATAAAGGCGGGTCGGTTTCAGAAGTTCTTCACCCAAAGTAGTGCCGAATTCTTCAACCGGGGTATCCATGGTAAAGCCCATTACGTCAAAGCAGATTTTGCGCACCAGCGTAAAGCCGTTGGAATGTACACCGGCAGAAGGCAGGCCCAAAAGCACGTCGCCCGGTTTAACTTTTTCGCCGGTAATCATTTTGCTTTTTTCTACCACGCCTACGCAGAAGCCTGCAATATCGTATTCGTCCTTGCCGTACAAATCGCTCATTTCGGCAGTTTCACCGCCAATCAGCGCGCAGCCGGATTCTTTGCAGGCATTGGCAACGCCCTTAACAATCTGGGCAACCTTTTTGGCTTCCAGAGTTTCAATGGCGATATAATCGAGGAAGAACAGCGGTTCAGCGCCCTGCACGAGAATATCGTTTACGCACATGGCAACGGCGTCCTGGCCGATGGTATCATGTTTGTCAGCCATAAAAGCCAGTTTCAGTTTGGTGCCTACACCGTCGGTGCCGCTAACCAGAACCGGTTCTTTGTATTTGCCGCTGTTTAAGGCAAACAAACCGCCGAAACCGCCAATATCACCGATAACTTCTGGACGGTAAGTAGCCTGTACACTTGCTTTCATCAGTTCAACGGCTTCATTGCCGGCATCAATATTTACACCGGCGTCTGCATAAGTAAGTTGTTCCTTGGTTTCTTCGCTCATCATCGTCCTCCTGTATCAGCCTTCGTTTTCAAAAATATATTTAGAACCCTGCCTCAGGGTTTCTTCCGCATTATCCGGGTATTGGGCATTAAAGCAGGCATAGCACATTCCTTCGGGGTCCATGCAGTCTAAAGAACGCTTCAGGCCTTCCAGAGAAATGTAATGCAGCGAATCTGCGCCGATATACTGGCGGATTTCTTCTTCAGTATGGGTTGAAGCAATCAGTTCCTTGCGCACGCTGGTATCAATGCCGTAATAGCACGGGTCGGTTACCGGCGGGGAGCTTATGCACATATGCACCTCACGTGCACCGGCATCTTTTAACAGTTTTACTATTTTGCCGCTGGTTGTGCCGCGCACAATGCTGTCGTCAACAACAACAACGGATTTTCCCTTGATAACGCTTTCCACCGGGTTAAGCTTAAGCCTTACGGCGTTAAGGCGCTGTTTTTGGGTAGGCTGAATAAACGTCCTGCCTACATAGCGGTTTTTGGTTAAACCTTCCATAAACGGCACGCCGGATTCCAGGCTGTACCCTACTGCTGCTGCCGTGCCGGAGTCCGGAACGGAAATTACAATATCAGCCTTGATATCTTTTGTTTCTTTGGCAAGTTCCCTGCCCATATTGATGCGCGCCTGGTAAACGGACTGTTTGTCGATAACGCTGTCGGTACGCGCAAAATAAACATATTCAAATACGCAGTGCGCACGTTTGGCGGGCATGTTTTCTGCCCAGCGGCTGCTTTTCGGCTCATCGTGGTCATTTTCAAATACCAGCATTTCGCCCGGTTCAACGTCGCGTACAAATTCGGCGCCTACAAGGTCAAACGCACAGGATTCGGAAGCCACAACCCAGCCGCCATCCATTTTGCCAATCGCCAGCGGGCGGAAACCGTACTGGTCACGCACGGCAATAAGTTTGTTGTCCGTCATAACCAAAATGCCGAAAGCGCCTTTAATGGTGTTTGCCGCTTCGGCAACACGTTCTTCAATAGTTTTTTTACGGCTGCGGGCAATAAGGCTTACAACAACTTCCGTATCAACCGTTGTCTGGAAAACCGTGCCTTCCAGAGCCAGGCGTTTACGCAGTTCCGCTGCGTTGGTAAGGTTGCCGTTATGCGCCAGCGCAAGGTTGCCGCCATCAAAATAAACACGCAGCGGCTGAATATTGTATTCCATGCTGGAACCGGTGGTGGAATAACGCACATGCCCGATCGCAATATGCCCTTCCAATCCGTCAACGCCGCCTTTAAAAACATCGGCCACAAGGCCCATGCCTTTTTTGCCTTCCATATGAGTGCCGTCGGTAGCTACAATGCCGCAGCTTTCCTGTCCGCGGTGCTGCAAAGCATACAAGCCCCAGTAAGTATTCAGCGCCACATCGTCATTATGCGAATAAATGCCGAATACGCCGCACTCCTCATGCATTTTATCATCCTGAAAATCAATGCCAGACATTCTCTGCTCCTTTTCTGCTGCCGCAATTACTGTTCGGATGCACGCAGTGCAGCCAGTTTTTCACCCTTGGCCTTTACTTCTGCTTTCATCTTTTCACGGTCTTCGGCCAGCTTTTCAACAAGTTCCGGATATTTGGTTGCCAGAATCTGTACGGCAAACAGCGCTGCGTTTTTGGCACCGTTAATTGCCATGGTTGCAACCGGAATACCGGAAGGCATCTGTACAAAGCTCAGTAACGAATCCATACCGTTTAAGGGAGTGGCATTAATGGGTATGCCAATTACCGGCAGTGTTGTAAATGCTGCAATAACACCGCCAAGATGCGCTGCAGCGCCTGCTGCGGCAATAATTACCTCAACGCCGCGTTCACGCGCGCCTGCCGCAAACTCATGAACCATTTCGGGAGTGCGGTGTGCAGAAGCAACTACAACTTCCACTTCAACGCCAAAACTTTTTAAAGTTTTTTCTGCCGGTTCAAGCACCGGCCAGTCAGAATTGCTGCCCATAATAATTGCAACTTTCATTATCCCACTGCCTTTCAATAAAAAATAAAGCCCGGCATAAAAGTTTCATTGTGCTGTTCAACCAACTACAATTTCTCCGGGCATCGTTACGTAAAGAATATTATTAATTTATTTTACCAATCTGTGCCCTTTGTGTCAATAAATTTACACATTTTTGCTGTTATTTGCTTTTTTCGGTTTCATAGGGCCAGGCACTCATGCTTCCTTCAAGGCTCTGCACGTTTTTATAGCCCTGGGCGCGCAGCATGGTTTCGGCTTCGTAGCCGCGCAGGTCAATCTGGCAGCTGCATACAAGCCGTGCATCCTTATCTGGCAAAACCTTGCAGCATTCGCTGCGCACTTCATCCAAAGGCAGGTTTACAATATTGCAGCAGCCTGCTATATGGTAGTTTTTAAATTCGCCGGGCGTACGCACATCAACCAAAGTATATGCTTCGCTTTTACGCAGTTCTTTAAATTCCTTTGGGTTAATGCTGCGCAGCCTGCCTTCAATTTTATTCAGCAGCACGTTGGCAGCCGTGGCAATGTTGTCAATCGGGCCGTTAAACGGCGGCGCATAGCCAATGTCAAACTCACTCAAATCTTCAAGCGCTGCGCCCATGCTGATAGCGGCAACAAGCGTGTCGATGCGCTTATCAACGCTTTGCCCTACCGCCTGCACGCCGATAACCTTATGAGTTTTCCTGTCGGCAAACAGCTTAAGCACCAAACGCCCTGCTCCCGGCATATAAGCAAGCCTGTCATTGCCGGGAACGATTACCGATTCAAAATCAATGCCTGCCGCAGCAGCCGTTTTTTCATTAAGCCCAGTGCTGCCTGCTTCCACGCCCGGCATACGGCACAGCCCCGTGCCCAAAACACCAGGGTATTTTACCATATCGCCGCAAATATTATCGGCAATAATGCGTCCGTGCTTGTTGGCAGTGCTGCCCATTGGCGCAAAAATTTTAGCCCCGCTTACGCGGTGAGTATTTTCCGCACAGTCGCCGCCCGCATAAATGCAGGGGTCGCTCGTCTGCATATATTCATTAACGGCAATAGCACCGCTCGGGCCAATGGCAAGCCCTGCTTCGCGCGCCAGTTCAACATTCGGGCGTACGCCAACAGCTACAATTACCATCTGCGCCGGAATTGTGCGCTTATCCGTTTTAACGGCGGCAACACGCCCCTCGCCTTCAAAAGCAACTGTTTTTTCTTCAAGATACAAATTTATACCGGCAGCGGCAACAGGTTTTGCGGCAAGCTCTGCCATTTCCAAATCAAGCATCTGCGGCAGAATACGGTTCTGCATTTCCACAACGCTTACCTTCACGCCTATCTTGTTAAACTCCTCCGCCAGTTCCATACCGATAAAGCCCGCGCCTACTATAACAACATCCGTAACATTATGGGCGGCAATTTCTTCTTTAACTTTTAAAACTTCCCACGGGAACCAGAAGTTATGGATGCCTTCCAAATCAGCTCCCGGCACCGGCAGGCGCACCGGCGTAGCGCCAGTGCCAAGCACCAGCACATCGTAAGGCATTTCTGTAACTTCGCTGTTTTTCCTGTTCAGCACAGCAACCGTTTTTGCCGCGCGGTTAATCTTCTGCGCCTCGTGCCCGGTTAAAACATCAATGCCCTTAACTTTTTTAAAGTAATCTACATCGCGGGCAATGCCCTGCGGCGTATGCGTAAATTCATTAAAATTTTTAACTTCGTCACCAATATAATAAGGAAAACCGCACGCACCGTAACTTACAAGTTCTCCGCGTTCAATAACCGTAATTTCCGCATCTTTATCCCTGCGGCGCAGGCGCGAAGCAGTTTTCATTCCTGCCGCCACGCCGCCGATAATTAAAACTTTTTTGCCCATATACTTCCGCTCCTTCCGTTTACAAATCCTATACTTATATTATATCATCATATCCTTATAAAAAATGTCCTGTTTTAATGAATACATCACTAAAACAGGACTTTTTGCTGTTATTTATTTTTTATTCACTATTAAAGAAACCGAAGGCTGGCTCATGTTAAACAAATTTGCCAAAAATACCTGTGAAACATTCTTCTCATTGTACAGGCGGCATATTTCTTCGTTGCGCCCTGCACGGTCTGTAAAAGAATTTATTGCTATAACTTCACCGTCAATTTTATAACCGTAATCACGCAGAACCACTATTTCGCAGGTTCCGTCCTGTGCCGATGCCTTTATTTCCCAACAGCGCATGCCGTTTTTGCCGCGCGGCATATAATTTACATATTCCGCCGTGTAGCCGTCTGCAATTTGTTTAAATTTTGCTTCGTTAAAAGGTATTGTTTCCATAAATTTTACACCTTCTGTCAGAACGTCCACTGCATACCTGCATTAATTTGATAGGTTTCGTCATTATCGTTGCCGAAGGACTTTTCAAAATCCATAAAGGCATAGCTGTTTTTGCTCATCTTAGTTGCAAAGCCAAAGCCTACATCATACCAGGTGCCTTTGTTTTCAAATTCTTCACGCAGCGTGCCGGTTGCGTCTGCCGCCGTTACTGTCTGGTTGCCCATAAATTCGTGCAGTAAATCTGCTTTTAAGTAAACAGTGCTGTTTTCGTCCATATCGCGCCCAATTCTAAAGCCCGCACGGCTAATTAAGCTGTTAATGCCGTCTACATTTACCTTACTGCCCTGCGTTGTTACATAATCGGCACCGGTTACACGCGCAAGCTGAAGCTGTGCCTGCGGCTCAAAATACCAGTTATTGCCCATATCGTTTTTCTTGCCGTATTCCGCGCTTACGCTGAACACATTGTTACTGTAATCGCCGGTAATTTTTTCGCCGGTGGTTTTGGCAGTAATGTCAAAATCATTGCTTAAATGTCCCCATTTAGCTACATAATCAACATAATGGCCTTTTTCACCCAGCCAGGTATCATACAGCCACAGGCCGTAGCGTTTGGTTTCGCCTTTGCCCATAATGTCATCATAGGTTGTGCTGCCGCGCATGTAGTCTATTGCCATACCAATACGGTGCTCGCCATTATCGGTGGGTTGTTTAACATCGTAGCCTACTTCGTACATGGTATTCATGCTGCGGAAGTCACCGCTCTGCCCTATACGGTCATGGCGCAGGCGTACCCATAAGCCCTGTTCTTCTTCACCATTAACATAATGCATTTCGCCCATGCGCTTGTTAAGCCTGTCCATATAAATAGCGTTTTTATAGTTGGCACGGCTCATGTTGATGATGGTTTTACCGGCGTCAGATTGATTTTCCGCACTGTTTTCCTTGCGTACAAGATAAACATGTTGTGCATTTTCGTTACTGCCGTAAATATCATCTACATAAGCATTACCCGGTTTATCTTCATAAATTGTATTTGATCCATTATTATCGCCTGTTCCGCCATTATATGCGTTATCGGTACCTAAATCGCCATCCATTTCATCGTTATAATCATTATATTTAATCGCAAAATCAACGTTAAATATTCCAGCATCGCTGATGCGTGCACTTCTACCAAAAGTTTGCACAGGGTTATCTACAAACTCACCGTTTTCAAAACCGCCTTTGGAATTTGCAACAGTTGCAAAACGTACAGCATCGCCAATATCCATATTTTGCAAAACTTCGTCACGATTGTTAATAACTAAATTTTGTTGTGCATCTGTACCATTTTTTACATACAGCATATCCCCTGTTTCATCAGGACGCACATTCATAACAAAAGTATTACTACCCTCTATATCGCCAACATGTAAGGCATAACCGCCTGTACCATCACCATCCATTATTATAATACTGTCATTGCCTTTCAAAGTTGTTACCCAACTCTGTCCAGTAACGTTCCACATAGAGTTTGTACCTAAATCTACCTTAACTGTACCATTACTGCTTACACTACCACTAAATTTTGTTATCAAATTTTCGGAATGCGTATTGCGCCAATCAGTATCTGCTGCATCTTGATAATCATCTGCGCGCCCACTCCATGAACTGTAATCGCCCAATGTCACATCAACACTACCACCATTAGCTGCCAAAGCATCTCCTTGATATGCCAACGAAGCATTTGTTGTTAAATTGATATTAGCGTTTTTATTAGACTGCTTACCAAAAGCAATTATATCGCCCTGCAACCAGTTTTGTTTACTTCTGGTAATGTCAAGATTTATAGTACCGCCGTCTTCAGCAACAATATCACCAACAATGTCAATATATCCCATGCCACCTTCACCGGATTGAACAACGCCGTACTGGCTATCGGCATAAATGGCTTTACTGCCTTCAGTTTCCGTTACTGTACCATCATCATTTATTTTACCCATGATAATATTATTAACATCACCATTTAAAGTAACAGTACTTCCAAATTTATTTTGAGCATCATCAGTATTGTATATTAAATTTCCATTTGTAGCAGCAATACCGTAAGAATTATTTCCATTAGAAATAATTTTAAAATTTTCTATTGTAATCTCGCCATTTTTCCCAGCCCAAACACAATAATTTCCTTCTCCAGTTGTAATTATATCTGCATTTCCATATAAATTAATTATCCCTTTTCCTTTAGGCATTTTATTTTTTCTATAGGTATACCCAAAAATTTTCCATTCATATCCATCTTCATAATCCGAGTCATAATATGCATCTGCACCAGCATAAACCGCTGTAGGATTTTTCACACTATTATTAGCATCAGAATTTATAACAATCTTCGCATTTTTATTAATTGTAATTTTTGCAACTTGGTCTTGATAACTACCAGCATGAGCATTTGCTCTAATTCCATTCCCTTTATTTACAACAATATCCAAAAAATTCATTTCAGCATTAGGATTTGTTGCATCTTGACTTAAATTAAGTGCATCAGATTTTGTTGTATTTATAGTAGCTTTATAACTATTAACAACAAAACTCGGTCCCCAAGAAGTCAAATGTACGCCATCACTATTTGATGCATAACCATTAACTGTTATTTCTACATCAGTATTCAGCAAATTGTATTTTCCTGACCAAGTTTTTAAACCAGATTGATTTGTAACATCAATTATAATTTTGTCATATGAACTTAATGCTTTTCCATTAAAATTATTTGCGTTATATTCAGTAATAGGTGAACCATTACCAATCAAAGTATTTGTTTCTTCATCAACAGTAAATTCCGCCCACGCCGTACCATACACACCCGTACTTAAAATTAACCCTAATATTACTGCCCTTTCCAGATTTTTACCTTTCATCACCATACCCCTTTCAGCTTTTATACCGGCGCGAAGTTTACTATTTTAAACTTCGCGTTTTGATACAGTAAAATTTATAATTTCATTATATGCAGTAATATTATATCAAATCATCTCCCCCCCGCAAGCAAAAGTTCGCACGCAAGCGCAAGCGAACTTTCCAGCAGGGGCTTTTTGGGTATGTTTAATAAACGCAAAAACCGCTCCACGCTATCGCACGGAGCGGTAATTTTTGCTGGCACGGCGTATTTTATTTACAAAGAAAAACGGCTTTAGCTTAACTGCGAAATTCAAGAATTGCAATATTAAAATAAAAAAGAACAGCAAAAAACGCTTTTTGAACACTCTGAATAATCGTTTTTGCTGTTCTGATACTAAAATATTCTATAAAATTATAACAAATAGAAAAGTAAAAAAACTGTAATAAAGGAAGTGCTGTACTGTGAAACTGCGTTTAAAAACTTGCGGCGGCTAACTCTTCGTGCTAAGTTCATGCGCGAACAGATTTTATCGTGTTCGCGCACGGAGAAGCCGCAATGTTTTAACGCTGTTTCGCAGTATTGCACTTCCTTTTATCTTACCATACTATTATTTTTTACTCCTGCTCAACTTCAATTTTACCGTCTTTCAGCACAACTTTTACTTTTGTGCCGCTGCCGATTTCACCGGCAACAATTTTCTTGCCGAGAATGTTTTCAACGGTATGTACAATCAGGCGTTTCAGCGGGCGCGCGCCAAAGGCAGGGTCAAAGCCTGCGCCTGCAAGGTATGCCACAGCTTCGTCGCTGGCGGTAAGCGTCATATCAAGCTGTTTTTGCAGCCTGTCGCCGAGCTCTTTAAGGATGAGTTTAACAATATCCTTAATCTGTTCTTCCTGCAAAGCCTTAAATACTACAATATCGTCAACACGGTTCAAAAATTCCGGGCGGAAGAAACGCATCAGCATGCTCTGTACTTCTTCGCGCGTTACTTCGCCTTTTTTCTGCATAATTTCGGCAGAACCAAGGTTGCTGGTCATAATAATCAGCGTGTTTTTAAAATCGACAATGCGTCCCTGCCCGTCAGTCAGGCGGCCGTCGTCAAGCACCTGCAAAAGTACGTTAAATACATCGGCATGGGCTTTTTCAATTTCGTCCAGCAAAATTACGCTGTACGGACGGCGGCGCACTGCTTCTGTAAGCTGGCCGCCTTCGTCATAGCCAACATAACCCGGAGGCGCACCGATTAAGCGCGAAACGGTATGTTTCTCCATGTATTCGCTCATATCAATACGAATCATGTTGCGCTCGTCGTCAAACAAAATTTCTGCCAGTGCTTTGGCAAGTTCCGTTTTGCCTACGCCAGTAGGCCCAAGGAAGATGAACGAGCCAATCGGGCGGTTGGGGTCTTTAATGCCTGCGCGCGCGCGGATAACAGCTTCGCTGACGGCTTTAACAGCTTCGTCCTGCCCTACTACACGCTGGTGCAGGCGTTCTTCCAGATGAATGAGTTTTTCGCGTTCGCCGCCGTTTAAGCGTGCAACCGGAATACCCGTCCAGGTGCTTACAACTTTGGCAATGTCTTCTTCGTCAACTTCTTCTTTTAAAAGTACGCCGTCTTTGTCTTCGGCATCACCTTTGGCAAGGCGCGCCAGTTCTTTTTGCAGCTCCGGCAGGCGGCCGTATTTAAGTTCTGCCAGTTTGTTCAAATCGTAGCTGCGTTCTGCCGTTTCCATGTCGTGTTTAACAGCGTCAATTTCCTTTTTAACTTCGCGCACACGGCTGATGGCAGCTTTTTGTGCTTCCCAGCGTTTAACAAGCTCGTCGTTGGATTTTTTAAGCTCTGCCAGTTCTTCTTCTATTTTGGCAAGGCGGTCTTTGCTCTGCTCGTCGTCTTCTTTTTTCAAAGCCTGTGCTTCAATTTCCAGCTGCAAAATGCGGCGTTTGCTCTCGTCAAGTTCGGCAGGCAGGCTGTCGATTTCGGTACGCAGGCGCGCTGCGGCTTCGTCCACAAGGTCTATTGCCTTATCCGGCAAAAAGCGGTCATTAATATAACGGTTGCTTAACACAGCCGCTGCAACAAGGGCGGCGTCTTTAATACGCACGCCGTGGTGCACTTCGTAGCGTTCTTTTAAGCCGCGCAGAATAGAGATGGTGTCTTCAACATCCGGCTCTTTAACCATAACGGGCTGGAAGCGGCGTTCCAGAGCGCTGTCTTTTTCGATATATTTGCGGTATTCGTTCAGCGTGGTTGCACCAATGCAGCGCAGCTCGCCGCGGGCAAGCATCGGTTTTAAAATATTGCCTGCATCCATGGCGCCTTCGGCGGCACCGGCACCAACAACGGTGTGCAGCTCATCAATAAACATAATAATCTGCCCGCCGGATTCGGATACCAGTTTCAAAACTTTTTTCAGGCGTTCTTCAAACTCGCCGCGGTATTTGGCACCAGCAACAAGAGCTGCCAAATCCAGCGCGTACAGAGTTTTGTTTTTAAGGCTTTCGGGAACGTCGCCTGCCACAATACGGCGGGCAAGCCCTTCTACAATGGCGGTTTTACCAACGCCCGGCTCACCAATCAAAACAGGGTTGTTCTTTTTGCGGCGCGAAAGAATTTCAACCACGCGGCGGATTTCTTCATCCCTGCCGATAACAGGGTCGAGCTTGCCTTCTTTGGCTTTGGCAGTTAAATCCTGCCCGTACTTTTCAAGCGTCTGTTTCTTTTCGTCGCCTTCGGCACTGTTGGTATAAGCCATGTACAGCCCTTCGGCCTTGTTTTTGGTAATGCCGTATTTTTTCAAGAGCGCGGTAACGTCGCTGTCACCGTCACTGGCAAGGGCACCAACCAAATGGCAGATGTTAACTTCGCCCTGCCCTGCGTTCTGCGCTGCAATAGCCAGCACGCGGGCTGCGCCGGTACTCATCATAAGCCCTCTGTCCTGCCCTTTTACGGAAGGTATTTTCTGCACAAGGCGTTTGGCCTCCGCAGTAAATGTACCGGCATCAGCGCCGGCATTTTTAAGCAGGAACGGGAAAAACCCTTCACTTCCGGCCAGCGCAACTAACAGATGGGCGCAGGTCAGTTCCTGGTTATAATTTATAACAGCCTGCTGCTGAGCAGCTTCCAATATGCTTTTTACTTCTTCACTGTAGCGTTCATTCATAGCGCTAACCTCCTTCAAACTGTATAAACAGTAAAATATTTTACATAAATTTTTATGTTAAATACGCAGGGAAACCGCTTCCGGCGGCGAATATGCAAGTAAATGCTTTTTTCACGGAGGATATTTTATGAATACATCCATGATTGTATACCGTCTTTTTGACGTTGCCGACGAAATTGACCTTGATTTGGTGCAGGCTCTTTGGACCAGCCGCAACAAAATCGCTTCCAGGCTCCGCCTGGACCGTATATCTACCAAGTCTATTACTTTTAAGGACCCGCCGGTTCTTGTTGAGCTTGGTTCCCATGATATGAAGCTGGGCAACGGCACTTACCTTACCGAAGTTAAAGCCCGCATTTTTGATTTAGGCGTTATCAGCCTTATTCTGCGTATTCATTTTGAAGATGATGTAACCTTTGATGAATACATGGATATGTCCATCGTCAGCGAAAACATGCCGGAAGACGAAATCCGTTCTTACCTTGACGCCGTTTTGGAAACCATCCGCCCGGCGTGCAGCAATGAGCGCGTTTCCGACTTTGACGAAGATTTTGTAGTTTATTATTTTCAGGACAAAGTGCCCGAAAACTGGGATATTGTGCCGCTGCTTTTGAAAGACCGCACGCCCGTAAGCCCGGAAACCCGCGCCGAAACACTGGCCAACAGGTTTACATACGCCGACGATGTATGCTACCTTGCATGGGATTCCGCCGTTGTGTATGACCCCAGCGGCAGCCTTGACGTTCCCGACCTTCTGGAATTTGCCAACGCCCAGTTTCTGGAACTGCGCTACTATGACAATGCGCTTAACGAAGCCATTGACCGCACCTACGACGAGCTGGAAGCCGCCGAAAAAGGCAGCACCGGCAGCCGCCAGACAAGCTACCGCAAAATACGCGGCAGGCTGATGGAACTGATGGCCGATGTAAGCACGCTGACAAGCAATATCAACAATGCTTTGCAGGTTACGGAAGATATTTTCTACGCGCGCATTTACACGCGCTATCTCGACCTTCTGCGTGCTTCGGTTTGGAAGGACAACATTGAAAACAAAATGCTTGTCATTCAGCGCAGCTACAATCTTCTTAACGAAGAAGTATCCATGTACCGTTTTGAATATATCGGCATGAGTGCCGTTACGCTTTTGGCAATTATTTTACTTTTAATAATTTACCTTGCTGTGCGTTAACAGCATATTTATCAACAGGGGCATTTTTCTGCTCCTGTTTTATATTATAGCAACAAAAGTCAAAAAGTCAAATATTTTTTGTATGTTTTTTTGGTAAATTTTTTCGTTATTTTAACTTGACAAATTGACGCTGCGGAAGCAAAATATACACATTACTTTATTTTTTGAGAGGGGAAAGAAAATTATGACACCATCATCAATTTTGAAAGGAACTGCTATACTGCTTTTTTTGCAGGGCGTCAGCACGGTTGCGCTTAATTTATGCGGCATTAAATTTCCGCCTGCGCTGCTGGCAATGATTCTGCTGCTGGTACTTTTGCTCAGCGGCGTTATAAGGGTACGTACCATTGAAGATGTCTGCGGTATTTTAATAGAAAAAATGGGCATGCTCTTTTTACCCGCAGGCGTAAGCATTTTGCTGTATCTGGACGTTATCCTTGCAGAAAGCACCGCCATTGTGGCTACCGTTATTATAAGCAGTTTTATGATACTGATTGTAACGGCTGTGTTTTTAAACTTTATGCTGAAAAGTAAAGGCGGTGCCGGAAAATGACTTTTTTACCAGAAGCCTTCATCCAATCGCCGCTGTTTGGCATTGCTCTTACCATAGTTGTTTATGTAATATGCGAAATTATTGTAGATAAGTTTGAACTGAGCATTATTCCACCGTTTGTGTTGGCGTGCCCGATGATAATTGCCTTTATTTATTTTCAGGAGCCGTATATTACTTACGAGGACTACGAAACAGGCGCAGGCTTTATCAACTTTCTGCTCGGCCCTGCCACCGTGGCACTGGCCCTGCCGCTGTACAACAACAGGCGCATTATAAAAGAAAACCTGCCGGTAATTATAAGCGGCATTCTTGTTGCCACCGTTACAGGCATTGTCAGCATCTTCATTTGCGGCAAAATGTTTGGCGCAAGCAGCCAGGTGCTGCTTTCCATGATTCCCAAATCCGTAACTACTCCTATTGCCATGGATATTTCTTCCGCTATCGGCGGTATTCCGGCGCTTACGGCCGCCTGTGTAATTTTTACAGGCATGCTTGGAGCTACATTTAACCACAAAATTTTAGAGGCTTTAAAAATTAAAAACAACATTGCCATCGGCCTTTCCATAGGCGCTTCCAGCCACGGGCTCGGCACCAGCGTCTGCGCCGGCAAAAATGCCTTACAGCTGGCAATCGGCGGCGCTTCCATAGGGCTTACCGGCATAGCAACTTCCATTTTGGCTCCTATTCTGCTGCCGTTTATGGAAAGTTTATTTTAAAATTTAACACTAAATATACGCAAAAACGGTATTGCCTTTTACGGCAATACCGTTTTTTATTTTGCGGGCTTTGTTAAATTTATGCCGCACAGCTTCATGCCGCGCTCATATTTGCTGCGGTTTTCCGGTGTTACAGGCACCAGGTTTGCAATCTGCCCTGCATAGGCAAGCAGGTCTTCTTTGGTGCCGCTTTTAATTTCCAGTTCCGTTTCGTTAACAGCACATTCATTTCCGGTTATGCCGGAAATAATTTTGCCGCGGTCAACCGCCAGCTCCACCGTTGTAGCCGCGCTTATTTTAAGCAGGCACAGCCTGCGTTCAACATCAACGGTAAACAGTTTTACAAGCGGCTCACCGGCAATAAGTTTTTCCAAATCCGTATCAAAGCCTTCTTCTTTAAACCCTTGCAAAACAGGCTTTCCGTCAGGCAAATCAACATTATATTCGTTGCGGCTGGAAAATCCGCCGTGAGCTTCTTTTTCCGTTTTAATGGTGGCTTCGTATTTAGTGCCGTTTTTGCGCACGCGGTAAGCAATGCCGCTGTGCATCAGTTTAAAAGACGGCGTATCATAATACGAAGTTTCAAGGTGGTGTACGGCTTCGCTGCCGCCGATAATTTTATCCGCTACAAGCGGAGAAGCAAGCAGTTTTTGCAAAGCCTCCGCCCCAATATTAAGTTTTATTTCAATTTCTGCCGGCATTTTTACACTCCTTTTAGGCGATTGAGCCTCTCAGTTCGGTAAAAATAACTTTACCTTCATCAAGACTGTAAACAATAGGTTCAAGTTCACGCAAATCCTCCGTGCGCCAGCCTTTATGCTGCTCCTCCAAAAGTTTAAGCGCTTCTTCAAGGCTTTCTGCCGCCACAATGGCAATGGCATCAAGGTAAAATTCCGTGTTAACGCAGGGTTCCTGTATCATGCTGTGGCTATGGTAGGTTTTGTTATGGCGCCATACATAAAGTTTCATAAACGCACCTTCTTTCCGTGTTCTTTTAAATTAATTATAAACTTTTATCGCCGCCGCGGCAACTTTTAAAGCGCCTGCTTTAAAAATTTGCCTTTAAACAGCAAAAACCGCCGGAATAAACCCGGCGGCACTTTGCCATGAATATTAAAATTAATCTCTTAATTTAGCTTTGTAGGCTTCGCCAACTTTTTCCACAACATTTTTAATAACGGCATCAATTTCTTCATCCGTTAAAGTACGGTCATCTGCCTGGAAGGTTAAGTTAAACGCCATGGATTTGTAACCTGCTTCCACCTGTTTGCCGGTGTAAACGTCAAATACTTTTACCTGTTTCAGCAGGCTGCCCGCGTTAGCGCGGATAACTGCTTCCAGTTCTTCCATGGCAACCTCCAGCGGTACAACAACCGCAATATCGCGCGAGGTTGCAGGATATTTGGGCAGATGTACAAACTGCGGTACATGGGATGCACTTGCAACAAGCGGTTCAACTTCCAGTTCCAGCACGCATACGCTGCCGTTAAGGCCGTAATTTCCGGCAACGGTCGGGTGCAGCTCACCAAACCAGCCAATTACCCTGCCTTCATATTCAACGGCACAGCTCTTGCCGGGATGCAGGTAAGGCTGAGCCACCGGCACATATTTTACACCTGCAATCTGCAAATTTTCCAAAAGGCCTTCCACAGCGCCCTTCATATCGTAAAAATCAACTTCGTCTTTGGTTTCAGTCCAGTTAATGCTGCTGCGTCTTCCGGCAAGTACGGCACATAAAACCGGTTTTTCTTCCGGCAGTTCTTTAAGCGGCAGAGCCTTGGGCAAAAATACCTTGCCGATTTCAAAAATCTTAACGGATTCTGCCTGGCGCGCCTGATTATAAACGGCCGTGTTAAGCATACCCGGCAGCATGCTGGTGCGCATTACCTTAAATTCATCGCTCAGCGGGTTCATCAGTTCAATGGCGCCGCGGCGGCTGTCTGCTTCGTCCAGCAGGATTTTATCAAAAGAATTGGGGTTAATGAAGCTGTAAGTCATAACTTCGTTCAAACCGGCAGCAACAAGATAATCCTCAATTTCTTCGCATACATCGTCAATTACAGCCTGACGGCCCTGTACCAGCGGCAAATCCGGATTATGCGATTCAATCTTGTCATAAGAATGCATTCTGGCAATTTCTTCGCTGATATCGGCATCACAGCTGATATCATAACGCCAGGAAGGAGCGGTAACGGTTAATACGCCGCCATCATATTCCACGCCGAACTGTAATTTTTTAAGAATATCAACCATTTCTTCAGCGGCAATTTCCACGCCGATACGGCTGTTAATAGCTTGCGGCATTACGCGGATAACGGCAGGTTTAACTTCTTCCGGATAATCTTCTACAATGCCGCAAACCGTTTCGCAGGCACCCATCTGTTCCAACAGGTGTACGGCGCGGTTCAAAGCATTATGGTTCAGCATAGTATCAACACCGCGTTCAAAACGGCCGGAAGCTTCACTGCGCAGCCCCAGCGCTTTGGAAGTACGGCGGATGGAAGGCCCGTTAAAGGTTGCGGCTTCCAGCATTACGTTAACGGTTTCGCCGGTAACTTCGGTTTCCAAACCACCCATAACGCCGCCAAGGCCAACAGCATGGTCGGGGTCGGCAATGGTAATCATGTCCGGGGTTAAAATGCGTTCCTGCCCGTCCAAGGTTACCAGTTCTTCGCCGTCTGCGGCGCGGCGCACAATAAGCTTATGCCCGCCTACCTTGTCATAATCATAAGCATGCATCGGCTGGCCAAGTTCCAGCATTACATAGTTGGTTACGTCAACAACGTTGCTTATTGGGCGCATACCGCAGGCACGCAGGTGTTTCTGCATCCATTCCGGGCTGGGACCGATTTTAATGTTTTTCAGTACGCGCACTGCAAAACGGCTGCACAAATCTTTGGCATCAACTTCAATGGCAGCCATATCAGCAGCACTGCCGCCGGCAGCTTCCTTAACGCTCATATCCGGCATGCGCAGTTCTTTGCCAAGCACTGCAGCAGCTTCACGCGCCAGGCCGATAATATTGGTGCAGTCGCCGCGGTTGGCGGTAAGGTCAATATCAAGCACTACGTCGTCAAGACCGAGCACTTTTTTAATATCCACGCCAACCGGTGTATCCGGCGGCAGAATGAAAATGCCTTCGCGCTGTTCCGGCAGCAAAAGTTTGGCGTCAATGCCAAGTTCAGCCGCGCTGCACAGCATACCAAAGGAATCAAGGCCGCGCATTTTTGCTTTTTTAAGCGTCATGCCGTTCGGCAGATGAGAGCCGATAACTGCTACCGGCACCATATCATATTGGTGAACGTTCTGCGCACCGGTTAAAATCTGCAGAATTTCCGGACCGCCGACATCCATCTTGCAAATCCACAAATGGTCAGAGTTAGGGTGGCGCTCGATATGCGTTACCTTGCCGGTAACAACGCCTTCCAGCCCTTCACCGAGATGGTTTACGCTTTCAACCTCCAGCCCTACGCGGGTAAGTTTTTCAGCCAGCTCCTCAGGAGTGACATCAATATCTACATATTGTTTAAGCCAATCAACAGATGCTAACATGGTACCCCTCCTTATTTAAACTGGCGGATGAACCGCAAATCATTTTCAAAGAACAAACGCAAATCGTCAATGCCGTATTTAAGCATGGCAATACGTTCTACGCCCATGCCAAAAGCATAGCCGCTGGTTTTTTCGGGGTCGTAGCCGCTCATGCGCAGTACGTTGGGGTGTACCATGCCGCTGCCCAGAATTTCCAGCCAGCCGCTGTTTTTGCACACACGGCAGCCCTTGCCGCCGCAGATAACGCAGGAAATATCAACTTCCGCACTCGGTTCGGTAAACGGGAAATAACTCGGGCGCAGGCGAATGCTTACACTGCTGCCAAACATTTCCTTGCAGAAGGTTTCCAGTGTACCTTTTAAATCGGCAAGGCTGATATCCTTGCCCAGCACCAAACCTTCCACCTGATGGAACATAGGCGAATGGGTTGCGTCATAGTCGTTGCGGTATACCGTGCCCGGCGAAATCATGCGGATTGGGGAATCCGGCACGCTTGCCTGCATTTTGCGCGCCTGCATAGGCGAAGTCTGCGTGCGCAGCAAAATGTCTTCGGTAATATAAAAAGTATCCTGCATATCCCTTGCCGGATGGTCTTTCGGCAGGTTCAACGCTTCAAAGTTATAGTAATCGCTTTCAATCTGCGGCCCTTCCAGAACTTCAAAGCCCATGCGCATAAAAATCTTTTTAATTTCGCGCATCGTCAGCGTAATGGGGTGCAGATGCCCGCACTGCGGTTTGCGGCCGGGCAGCGTAATGTCAACCTTTTCGCTGGCAAGGCGCTGTTTTAATGCTTCAGCTTCCAAAACTTCGGCTTTGGCGGCAATAGCTTCTTCCAAAACCTTTTTTACTTCGTTTACAATCTGGCCGATTTTCGGTCTTTCTTCTGCCGGCAGGCTGCCCATGCCGCGCAGGATGTCAGTCATATGGCCTTTTTTGCCAAGATACTTAACGCGCAAATCTTTCAGCGCGTCCACGCTTGCAGCTGTTTCCAGTTCTTTAAGCGCCTGCTCTTTAAGTGCTTGCAGTTCTTCTCTCATACTTAACCTCCCAAAATTCAGCATTCAGGGGCAGGCGGTAAAAATAAAAAAGCCTCCGCCCCTTCAAAGGGGCGAAAGCTGCATAACTTCCGCGGTACCACCCTGTTTTGTACCTCATAACGCCTTAACGCGGCAAACGCCGTTCCTACTTATTTTCAAAACGGATGCTCCAAAGTGAACTTCGGCACAACCTGTATCACGGGGCTTTCAGCCATGGCCCTGCTCTCTGCGTCGCAGTTTATGCCTACTCTCTTTTTCATAGCACAAATTTTATAAATTGACGTGTATTATTATAACACAGCCTTTATTTTGTTGCAAGACGGCGGCGCATGGCTTCAAACATAACTATGCCCCCTGCCACTGGCGCATTAAGCGATTCTGCCCTGCCCTGCATCGGTATAAACACCCTTTTGGCAGCAGCAGCCTTTAAGCTTTCCGAAGCACCGTAAGCCTCGCTGCCAACAACTATGGCCGTGCGCGCGCCAAACTCCGCCTCATACAGGTTTTGTGCGCCGTCAAGGCAGGTAACCATAATTTCGTAATTGTTTTTATGCGCCCAGCCGATAAAATCACTTTCCGGCATATCACACAAAACAGGCATGCGCAAAAGCGAGCCCATGGTGGAGCGCACTGTTTTTGGCGCATAAGCATCGGCGCAGCCCGCCAGCAAAACAACCGCTGCAATGCCTGCCGCTTCCGCAGTGCGGATTAATGTGCCGACATTGCCGGGGTCAGCTACACGGTCAAGTACAAGCACAGTACCGTCTGCCACTATAAAACCCTGCGGCTTGCTGCACACCGCCAAAACACCCTGCGGCGCTTCCGTGTCGCTCATTTTTTTCATAACCTGTTCCGTTACGCTGTAAAGCTCAATATTTTTTGCGGCAGCAGCAGCCAAAAGCTGTGCCAGCCTGGTATTTGCAGCATCCGGCACGGTAAAAACTTTCTGCACAGCGGCATAACGCACCGCTTCTTCCACGGCGCGCAGGCCTTCAACAACAAAACTGCCGCTGCGTTCGCGGTACTTTTTCTGTTTTAAATTGCACACATCCTTAACAACGGCGTTGCCAAGGCTTGTAATCTCTTTCATTAAACAATTTCCTCTAAGGCTTTAATGTTCTGATGCTCGCCAATAACAATCATCTCGTCGCCTTCTTCCAAAACCTGCGTCGGTTTCGGGTTAATATAAGTTACGCCTTCGTGCTTGATGGCAACAACGTTAACATTGTAACGTTTGCGCAAATCGGATTCAATAAGGTTTTTGCCAACCAGCGAATGAGGAATATTCGTACTCATAAGGCTGATGTTGTTGCTCATTTCAATGTAGTCAACAATGCTGCTGGAAATAAGGTTATGGGCAACGCGCTTGCCCATGTCGCGTTCAGGGTAAATAATTTTATCGGCGCCGATTTTTTCAAGCATTTTGCCGTGTACGGCACTGGTTGCTTTTACGGCAACAAAAGGCACGCCCATTTCCTTAAGGTTCAGCGTTGTTAAAAGGTTGTCTTCAAGGGGGCCGATGCCTACAATAACAACCTCGTAGTTATTAATGCCAAGGCTGCGCAGGGTGTTTTCGTCAGAAGCATCCGCACTTACAACATGCGTCAGCTCGTGCGACAAATCCTGCACAATTTCTTCATCACTGTCAACGCCCAAAACCTGGTAGCCAAGCTCGTGCAGCGTAAGCGCCACGCTGGTGCCGAAGCGCCCCAGGCCAAGCACCGCAAACTGTTTTTGTTTATTGTTTTTTGCCATTATTTACACCCCATTAACCTATGTTGATATGTTCCGACGGATACCTTATTTTGTTGGTACCGGAACTTAAGAAACTCAAAATAAAAGTTAAAATACCGATACGGCCGATATACATGGTTAAAATTAAAATCCATTTGCCAAACGGCTGCCAGTCGGGCGTAATGCCAATGCCCAAACCTACCGTACCGAACCCGGAAACAACCTCAAACAAAATATCTATAAACGGATAATGCCCGTTATTTATTACCAAAAGCATCATGGTGGCAAAAAGCACCCAGATAAGGCACAGTACAGTAATTACAAACGATTTGTCAACAATCTTTTCATCAATGCGCCTGCCAAACATTACCACATCACGCTGGCCCTTCAGCATGTACCACAGCGAAGCCATAAGCACAATAAACGTGGTTGTTTTAATGCCGCCGCCGGTAGAACCGCTGCCCGCACCGATAAACATCCAGATAATCAGCACAAACAAGCTGCTGTCATGCAGATGCATTAAATCAATGGTGTTAAAACCCGCAGTACGAGAGGACACCGCCTGGAAAAACGCAGCCATCCAGCTGTCGAACATGCTCATATTGCCCAAAGTATACGGATTGTTCGATTCAAAGCACCATAAAAGCAAAGTGCCCACAACGTTTAAGCCAACGCTTGTTAAAAGCACTATTTTGGTATGCAGCGAAAAACGTTCCCAGTTCCAGCCGCGCTTTAAATCTTCCAGCACCATAAAACCAAGGCCGCCGAGAGTAATCAAAAGCGCAATGCTTAAATTAATAACGATATCGCCGTGATAATCAATAAGGCTCTTGTAATCGCCCATCAGGTCAAAACCGGCATTACAAAAGGCCGATACCGAATGCCAGTAGCCATAAACAACGCCAATCCAGCCCATATCCTTAACAAAAGCAAAATGCGCCGCCAGAATTGTGCCAAAAAAGAACTCAATTACAAGCGTATACTTAATAATGTTCAGCGCAATGCGTACAACGCCGGATATTTCCGTCTGGTTCATAGATTCCTGCAAAAACAGACGCTCACGCAGGCTAACCTTGCGCCCGGCAATAACCATTACCAGCGTCGTCATCGTCATAATGCCAAGGCCGCCGATTTGTATCAGCGCAATCAGCACCATTTTGCCGAACCACGAAAGCTGGTTGCCAACGTCGATAACCGTCAGCCCCGTTACGCACGAAGCCGATGTCGCCGTAAACAGCGCATCAAGAAAAGCAAGGCCCTGCCTGTCCTGCGTGGAAATTGGCAGCATAAACAAAAACGCGCCGGCCAAAATAAGCAGCATAAAACTTAATGCCACCATCTGGCTGCCGTTAAAAGCCTGCCCAATCCAACGCAAAAACTTATTTTCACGCCCCAAGGTATACTCACCTCATTTAAAAACTTTTTGCTAAAATTTTTATTATTAAAGCCATTACGGCTGTTACCACGTATTATACCAAATTATGAAATTTTTGCAAATTTTTACACAAATAAAAAAGACCAACGCAGTAAAACGTTGGTCCTTTAATGCTTATAAATTACAGAGCAGCTTTAGCGGTTTCAACCAGTTTTGCAAATGCAGCTGCGTCAAAAATTGCCATATCTGCCAAAACCTTACGGTCAAGCTGAATGCCTGCTTTGGTAAGGCCGCAGATAAAGCGGCTGTAGCTCATGCCGTTAGCACGGGTTGCAGCATTGATACGGGCAATCCACAAACGGCGGAACTCGCGTTTTTTAGCACGGCGGTCGCGGCGTGCATAGCTCAATGCTTTCATTACAGTTTCGTTAGCTTTTTTGAACTGTAAATGTTTAGCTCCGCGGTAACCTTTAGCCAGTTTTAAAATATGTTTATGACGGCGGTGTGCAGTTACACCAACTTTAATTCTTGCCATTAGTAATATCCTCCCTTAACTCCACTAATTATGCATACGGCAGCATTTTAACTACGCGTTCATGGTCAGTTTTATGCACTAAAGTAGCTTTGCGCAGATTTCTCTTGCGGGCAGGAGCTTTTTTCTCAAGAATATGGCTCTTATAACCTTTGGCACGTTTAAATTCACCGGAAGCGGTTTTTTTGAAACGTTTTGCAGCAGCTCTGCGGGTTTTCATTTTCAACTTCATTTAAAAAATCCTCCTTATTTACTCGGTTTCGGCGCAACTATCATAATCATGTTTTTGCCTTCAAGTTTGGGCTGTCTTTCAACAACTGCCATTTCTTTAAGCTGGGCAGCCATTTTGTTTAAAAGAACTTCACCCAGTTCCGGATGCGAAAGCTCACGTCCGCGGAACATAATGGTAACCTTTACTTTGTCGCCATCTTCTAAGAAACGCACGGCATTTTTAAACTTAACGTTGAAGTCATGTTCTTCAATGCCGGGGCGCAGCTTAACTTCTTTAATGTCAAATGTTTTCTGTTTCTTACGAGACTCTTTTTCGCGTTTCTGCTGCTCGTAACGATACTTGCCGTAATCCATAATCCGGCACACAGGCGGTTTGGCAGTAGGTGCAATTTCCACCAGGTCGAGATGTTTTTCATAAGCAAGCTGCTGGGCTTCGCGGCCGGACATAATTCCGAGCTGTTCGCCATCGCTGCCGATAACGCGCACTTCACGTGCCCGAATTTCTTCATTGATACGCAAGTTTTCCTTAGCTATGACAAGTCACCTCCAAAATATTTCAGTCAAAAAGAAAAGCGGGCAGAACAACTCCACCCGCGTTAGTACATATCCAACCCTGTCGAGCATAGCTGCAAGGTGAGAAGCGAGCGGCTTCTACTTTGTTACCCGAATATAATAACACAACCATGCAGCCTTGTCAACAAATTATTTAATTATTTTCTTGCGCCGAGCTGACCGTCAATAATGAACAGGCCGCCAACATTATCGCCAACCATTTGCAGTTTTTCAACAATTTCGGAAGCGCTGGCTTCTTCTTCAACCTGTTCGTCAATAAACCATTTCAAATGGCTCTGTGCGGCATAATCTTTTTCTGCCAAAGCTACTTCATACATATCGTGAATGCGGGAAGTAACATATTTTTCATGTTCCAGAACTTTTTTGAACAGTTCCAGCGGAGTGCCGTAATCGGCAGCCGGTGCTTCAATGGCAAGCAGTTCCGGTTTTTCGCCGCAATCCTGCATAAAGCCCATTAATTTAAAAGCATGCTCACGTTCTTCCTCATACTGTGCTTTCAGCCAGTGTGCCATACCTTTAAAATTTTTAGCTTCCATATCAAGGCTCATTGCCAGATACATATATGCAGAGTATAATTCAGCCTGAACCTGCTCGTTAAATGCTTTGTAAACTTTTTTCTTCATATTAAAATCCTCCTTTTTCAGAAACGCTTTCTTGATGATTTAAGTATAACACAGTCTGCGCATTTAATCAATAATAATTATTTATTTTTTTGTAAAATATTTGTTCATCCCGCAAAAATAATAAAAAATTCCGTTTTCTGGCATCAATAAAAAAAGCACCTTAAAAGCCATTTTAAACTTTAAGGTGCCGATAAAAATTATTTTTCTTTCATCTGCTTAACAATCAGCGAAACAGAAGGCTGGCTCATGTTAAATAAATTAGCCAAAAATAATTGTGATAAGCCTTCTT